>Ga0310897_10000236_pt1 | contig 11894 bp, 10 predicted proteins | sample C8D2metaG_FD_203913 | JGI IMG/M metagenome (GOLD analysis project Ga0310897, IMG submission 203913) | Lab incubated soil microbial communities from West Virginia University Organic Research Farm, Morgantown, WV, United States - C0D1 | ecosystem: Environmental > Terrestrial > Soil > Agricultural...
ACAATATTAGTATATGTTATTCACTAAGGTTATTATATACTAAAATGAAGGATTGTTCTTACGTCATTATTTCTGATAAATTATGGGTTCTATTGCTAATGATATATTGACTGCAGCTAAAAATAGGCTTCAAAATAATAATAGTAATACATATAATATGTCAAAAATTGTTCGTTCGGAACACATCCAAATTTAGATACATAAAATGGTCCATAATAAACAGTATTCATCTGGGGTTCGTTTCTATAGCCATAACGACCTTATGCTTGCACGAAGCAAAATTACTCTAATAATCCCAATTGGATTAGTCACATTATTGATTTTCCTAAAGACATTTAGTAATGGGAACGAAATCATCATTCTTAAAGAAACCATTTCGACCAAAAGGTATTATCATCAGGAGATGAGTCAATTAGATAATCTGGTTGTTTATCAAGAAATGTATCATTTACTCTGATCATAACTGCGGTTGTGTAATTGAAATCGAGGATACCCCCTATGAAATTAGGATCGATTGTTATCTCCACTTTATTGTCAGTCATTTTGTCTATCCTTGATAAAGGAAGTGAATACTTATTATTTATATTGTCATAAATTGCCAAATACCATCCTTTGATTCTAAAATTGGATTCGCTGCCAAAGTTAGGTATAATTATAGTAAAGACCTGATTGTGGTCATTTAATGGATCAAGTTGGCTTATTAGCCAAAGATATGTTGATTCATATTTTTTATTTTTATTTGGATCATCATCCAAATTGATAGTGAAAATCAAATCATTGTTATACATCTTGCTGATCTGAGTGGAAACAATATCATAAAATCCATGGATTTCAGGCATTTGAGTAGTTTTATCAAGAGTAATGAGCTTCGTATCATATTTGGCATCTACAGTGTTCCCGATTAGGACTTTCAAATTATGTGAATTGATTAGGAGGGGCAAACCACTATTATTATTATTATTATTATTGCAATCAACGTTACAAATAGTATTAGATTGTAATTTGTTATTAGTGGTAAGAAGAAATGATGTAAGAATGGATATTGAAAAAGAAATTATGGTAATTATGACGATCAGTGACTGATGACTTTTCATAGTGCAGATAATAATTTAGCATTGAAGATCGAGATTAAGATTTTCCCTAATAACAAACCTCAATAGATTCACTCAATAAATTATTGATACCAGTAAATTTGGATCCTTAGATTCGATGCTCTACATCTCAAAAGGAATTTCGATAAGGTAAGGTTTCATTACAAAATTGGACTCGCATCATATCGATTGCAAAGCCTACCTAGGTTTTAGAGTTTTATGTTTTGTCAACATGAGAAAAACCTCTACTAATCATTATTGTTTATGATCTTTAACAATAATCTGGATAGTTCTTCTGGTGCCGTAATCATTGAATCATGACCTGGTCGAAGCTCAAAATAATCCCAGCCATCTGATTCTTTCGATTTTATGCTATGAAACATAGAATCTCCGAAATCGGTACATGTGATGTAAGTTCTTGATAACCTCTTGGGTTTGATTTCTTTGATTGATAAAGGCTCGTCATGAGTATGGAAAGGCATTGGACATAAACGACTTTTCATCCAATTAATATCATCATTATTAGTAACTCCAAATTCCTCAGGTGTATAGGAGAGTACAAGCCAATTTTTACCTTCTTCTTTTAGTCTTCTTTGTTCATAAATATCTCTTAAACCAGGTATCAGATCAAATCCACTCTTACCATCTTGTGGAATATATGCGTCAAGAAAAACCATTGATCTGATTCTATCAGGTATTTTCTCTGCTACGCCGCCAATCACCATGCCTCCATAGCTGTGACCTACCAAGACCACATCATAGAGATCTTGATACTCAAATACTTGAACTATATCATTGATATGGGTAGATAAATTGATAGATTCATATAATATGTGACTTCTTTCGCCTAAACCGGTAAGTGTAGGAGTATAGATTTCATGATCATACATCTTTAGAAAAGGAATCATCTTATTCCAACATCATCCTCCATGACAAGATCCATGGACTAAAACAAGTGATTTATCAATGGAATACGTTGACAATGCTTTATTATTATTGCGTAAATATTTAAGAATAATTAGTACTAAGATTATGGATAATCTAATTAGAAATAATTTGAATATTTCGATTTATACATCAATAAATTTTCAAATTCAGACATGATAATGACAGAATCTACATTTAAGGACTGATATAGTCTTGAAGACAATCGTTAATGATAGGATGCTAATTCATTAAGAAGAGAAGAGATAAAGACAGATCATGAAATAAAATGTGTACGATGTTGTAATCACAAATTTATCAACCTAATTTTCACTTCTACCAAGTTATATTTGAATACAGTAGTTTTTGGTGGACTCATTGATTCGACTAATTATCCATACATGTAGGCAAACGTCCGCCATGACTTTCACGGTATTCCTTTAGCAATTGATCCTTTACATCCTCGGCGTTTTCCGTAACCAAATAACTAAATCTCTTTGCTTTGCTTATACAAGGATCTGATAACGATTCTAACAATGATTGTTTTATGTTGATACCACCTCCAATGTATAGAATTTTCATGCTTGCATGAACCTTAAAGACTCCTGGCTTGTCAAGATTAGCAGTTGTAGTGATAATAGAGTGATTAAAATCTAACCATTCAGACCAAGCATATCCTTCTTTCTCTCCTTTGTTGTTCATATCCGACTATTAACTTTAAATGACTATGTATAAAAAGAAATCAAATTCTAACAAAATGCCAAATCAATTTAAAACATAAACTTCTAAGAAGATTAACAAAAAAGTTCTAATGATAACACAAACAAATCCAATTGCTAGTAGTAAAAACGCAACGGAAACCAAGTGGGTCGTATTGAATTTGACTCCAAGTAGCATTAGTTCACGATTTATAGAATTCTTCTATTTCAAATGAACCTCCTAATAGAACCTATTGGGGTAAGACTCAATATTTTCCTCCAATGACTGCAATTAAATTGTCAGGTACCTAAAATCACAAATTATCTTTCACAGCTACAGCAACATTAAGAGATGAATTTACAGATACAAAAATTCAAAAAATGAAAACACGTACCCCAGATTCAATAATATTTATTTTGATTAGTGCATTAATCCTAGCATTAGTAAATTCTGACTCCCTCAAGAAATTTTCATTATATTTCATATTTGTAACTACGTATAGCAATAACTCTTGGGTTGTGTAGGTGTGAGAAGTAGGGCAACCCCCAACCCCATTGGCATTCATGTGAAAGATGTGATGCTAAATAAGAGGCAATAATTATAGAAGGAAATTTTATCTATAAGTATGTAAGTTATCTTTTATGAAAATTATTAGTGCCACTTCCGAAATTCCTAGTATGACCAATGAAGAAGCAGAGAAATTTCTTGAAAGTAAATTGAATTTGCAGTTGGCCACTATCGATGAACAAGGCGATCCAAATATCCAACCTGTCTGGTTTTATTATGACAAAGATGAGGAAAAACTCTGGATAAACACATCTAAATTTGCTAAAAAAACCCAAAATATTCTAAAGAGGTCGACTATTTATTTTTCAATAGACGATGAAAATCCTCCAGTTAGAGGAGTCAAAGGTAAGGGAATCGCAACCATAATAGATGATCTAAAAATAGTGGTTCCATTAGGAGAAAAAATTAGTTTGAAATATCTTGGTACGCTGGATCATCCGATAGCAAAAATGATTTCCGAGGATTCAAAGAAGGGAGGTGTTGTACTTGTTGAAATTAGTCCAAAGTTCTTTTCTACTTGGGATTATGGTAAAATGCAGTTTTGACTTGCTTATTACAAGATTTGTTCTCGATTTTGCATTATTAATAAATTTGAGAACAAATATGTATTTGAAGTATTGTGTTTCTTGCAATGATCTCATGGTTTAGCAACATCAATATTACTAATTTTTGAATCATATAAAAATTCTGATAATTAACCTTCTATTCTTTTATGAATAAACCTATTGAAAGTATAATATTAAATCTCTTACATCACAAATCCCAAATAAAGTTTCTATAATGTCTTGAAGCCTACCAGTCATATTGTAATTTTACTACTTAGTAAAACCACATAGTATTGTTTAAATTGTTACCTAGACTCTCAATAAAATACCCGTATCATCTTTATGCTCAGTAGTTCAGGGAGAATAATAATGTTAGATACCAGATAAACATGATTGCAATTAAGGATCAGTATAGAATTTGTAAAAAATAAATAGATTTGTCTAGTCTTCATAAAGTAGTCTTGGGCTATTTGTTCTTGGGATAATTTTCAATGTGTTTTTTTGATGACTTCATTGCAACTAAGAGCCCTAGTAATACTATAAATGCTATTTGAAAGACTTCTATCGCAATTGCCATGTCTCCAACCATTCCTCCCCTACCGGTTATTGGATTTTCGGGTATCCTAGTAATAACCCATATAAGTACAAATGCAAAAGTTCCTGCTATGCCAATGTAATCCCATATTTTACCCCAATTTCTAACCGTAGGAACAATCCAAAAGACTTGAGCCAAACCACCTACCAGAAAAAGGATTGTAGAATTGGTATTATTGGTTGGCAGCATATTTAGATGAAGAATGCCCGCGATTCCTGTACATATTGCTGCTACTATGGAAATTAACAGAATCTTATTCATTGCTAGTATAAAGTTATAAAACTATATATCTTATTGATAAATTGCTTATTACAAGATGACAAGAAAAATGGAATAGGATTATATCATAGATCTTGTTTATTCCTTGCTAGACTCTCTTCTTGGATCAAAAAATGATAATCAAGATAAATAATAAATAGGAATTTCTCCCAAGTCATTCTTACACCTGGATCAAAGGGTGAAACTCAAGTCTCATCACTTTTGCGCGTAGTGAGAGAGAAAAGTAGTAAAGGCTACATTCATGTGATAAGCATCATGACAGTTGAACAAATCTTGGTCATTATACCACAATCTGATAACCATGATGATGACAGTAAAAAAAATAGATAGGTAACACTCCAATCTATCTTACCATTCTTGCATGAGAGAAAGATACAAAAGCATGAGAAAGTTCCCCATGCGAACTTCTAATTGATGCCTTTATTACTTTTCTCTTTTTTATTAAATTTCTTACTCGAGAAATTAGAGGTCGTTGGAAAATACAGACGAATAATATCCAAAAATATTGATTAATTTAATATACTACATGACTAGATACCAACGGCTCAGTAATTTAGGAATCAGTTGATAAAATGGTCAAAACTGTAAAGGACGTAATGAGAAGACGGCACCTCCATATGATAAGTAAGTAGAGGATAAATCTCGGAATGAAAATTCTTGAAGATGTTTAAGATGACTATCACCTTATTTATCAAAATGAAAATACTAAAACAGTTTGACAAGTAGGTATGGAATAGGAATATGTTCAATAATATAGATTCTATCAATTTTGTATTTGAGATTGGCCCAGACAAATGAATCGATGAGAGAAGATAAAGAATTCCCTAACTCAATACTCAAATCTGTTCCTTTGTACTCATTTTGCATCATTGTTTCATCAAATTTATAGTTAATTCTAGAACCATTTCGACTTCATAATTTTCTGATAAGGAATCATTCTCTCATAACAAAATCCTTCCAAATTATTCCTAAATCATGGGGCTACCCCCAGGTTTAATCACACGATTCCGTATATTATCATTATTGTATTCTAGACACCCGATAAGAAGATTAGCTAAAGGATTATCTACCCCTCTATTCCAACTATTGATTCCTCAAATAATGGAATAAGTTGTAAAACTGCTTCTTTGAAAACTCTATATTTGATGCCAATAATAATTCAACACAATGGAAATATGAGGGCCTGAAGGAACTACTAAATCAAATAAAAGTTATTTTCAAATTCAATAATCACAATATAAACTAAATATATTTAGTTCCTAGAAAAATGTTGCACTAGACTGTATGTTGAATTATTAACCCACTCCAACGCATCAAGCCAAACATACATTCTTTTAGTTTGCGAGTGCATGGAAGGGAAGTAAGACAGGGGGAGGGTTCTCACCGGTTCCCTCTATTACTTCCCGTTCCATCTCCAATCATCCATATTTTGGTCTTAATTCATATTTATTCCTCAATATTTTTAATCAAAAATGGTCACCTCCATGGAACAATACACGAGGTGTAAAGATGTAACTTAAAGGTGCTCAGATGATGGATGGATGGATGGATGAATGGATGGATGAATGGAACAAATGCACTCTTGACTTATCATACTGGAGTAACTAATAATACTCATATGTCTTTAAATTCAAAATCAGTTCATAGTCTTCGTGTATTTACCTATTTGAAGATCATCTAACTAAAATGCATAAATAGAAATATCAATCTTCATTTTTTAATAACGGTATTTTTTTGTAAATCATTCAATTTGAAAAGTCAACGTGAAGCCTCTAATTTAGGTAAGGTAATTATTATCAATCCACATTGATTAGCAACATTACTGGACCAACTTATTAAAATCTATTCCAAGATCGGATAGGATTGTTTGTGCAGCATTTCTTCCGGGCGCCATCGAGACACCGGGGCCGGGATGACTCCCAGATCCACAAAGATATACATTCTCTACCCCAGGAATTTTATAATTACATAATCGTGCTATCGGACGCATTGACTTAGTTTGATAAGGTAACAAGCTTCCACAGGCTAGTGTTCCTTTAATTGATGTAGAAGGTCTTTTTTCATAATCCGTTGGAGAGAGTGCTGTTTTTTCTAAAATTACATCTCTTAGATTAGGGATATAGTCTCTTGTAACCATTTCTATTATTTGAAGTGCATATTGGTCTTTTACCAGATTCCAATCTGATTCATGTTCATCTCTTCCTTTATTTTCAATTTTATAGGGAACATTAGGTATGAGGAATTTTATTAAATGTTTATCAACTGGAACCCTACTTGGATCCATAACCGAATCATTACTCATTATTGGAATGGGATTTTCGGGTACTCTTCCACTTCTGCATTCGGAGAAAATTTTTGAAAAATATTCTAGCTCTGGTGGAGAAATATGCACCTGAGCTGATTTGTTTATTTCTTCTCCTGCCTTATACTCTAATTTCTTACTTAAGGCTAAGTAAAGTCCAAAAATGGCATCACCCCATTCAATTCTTTTGATATCTCTTACTATATCAGAATCAACATTGTCTTCACCAATCAAGTTGACAACCAATGTGTAGGGATCGGTACTGGATGCAATTAGTCTATTAACTTTGATTTTGCGTCCATCTGAAAGACAAACTCCTATGGCTCTATCTTTCTCAATGACAATATCCGAAACTTTCGAATTAGTCATTATTTCTCCTCCTTTGGATTCAAGATACCTTGCTAAAGATAACGGTAGATTTCCAAAACCCCCCTTAACGATGTTATTACCTTGATCTTGAATAGTTCCTGAAAAGAGATAACATAATTCTCCACCGCCTGCATCATCAGGAGAAAGGCCCACAAATGCTGCAAATGTACCAAACATTACCTTGACTTCGTCGGATTCAAATTTCTCATTACACCAAGATCTCATTGATTGTAGTTGCTTTCTATAATCTTCATAACTCACTTTACGACGGTTTTCTTCACGTCCTTTAGAGTCCAAAGAACAGGGTGAAGAATTTATGGAATTGATTAGGACAATCTTATTTGAAAGAAATTTATTATATAATTTATTCCAAGTTTTTCCATCTTGAATTGAAAATTTTTCAATACTTTTTACTGTTCTTTCTATTGAAGGATACATGGCAACATATTTACCATTTGGAAATACATGTGAATAGGATATTTCTGGATATATAAGTTCAAATCCATACTTGCGCAGCTCTAATTCCATTGGAACTGGAGAATAGTTAGCGAGCTGATAACCAAACGCATGTACATCAGATTTGAAGCCAGGTAAAGTAACTTCTTCTGTTATTGTCATACCTCCTATTGAATGATATTCTTCTAATACCAATACTTTAAGCCCCGCTTTTGCAAGATAACAAGCACAAGTCAAACCATTATGTCCTGCTCCTATTACAATCGCATCGTATTGAGATGAGTATACAGATGAATTCACCATTAAACCACTACGTATTAAGAAGATTGACCTTAATGATTTAATAATTTCTTTCATTTTTTATTAACTAATTTCTCATAATTGAAATTTAGACTCATGCTAAATCTATTGCAAAGCCTATCAAAAAACCCCCGTGCTATTTTAGTAACAGTTTTTAGTAAAAAATTCACAATAATGCGATTTCAAATATCAACGTTCTCAAATATTTAGAGTGTTATCAATAAAGTGGGAAAACTGTTAATTTAGTTTGTTGATTATCCTTGGACAATAGATTTGTCATGTTGAGTATTTAATGCTTGTCCGATAATGTCGAATACTAAATATCCGAGTTGTCCTTTGTGGTATTCAAAATATATCTATAATAACAATAAAACCCAAGAAGAACACATTAACAAATGAATCTTATTCAATTAGTCATTATGATTGGGATTATTTCGGTGGCATCAATTGTTGGTTACATAGTCATCAACTCCACTCTATTTGGCTATGCAATTGATGAGTCATTGAAAAAATCAGCATTAATTAAAGACAAAGTAGAGAGTCTCCAAAAATCGATGACTAATGCCAATATTAATGACGATAAGGGGGTCAATATTGATACAATGTTTCAATTTAAAAGGGCACCTGAATTCCAGAAAATTGAAGACAATATAAATACAAAGAGTAACATGCCTGTGACCATCGCTTCATTGAAAGGAGATGTAGTACTTGTCAACTTTTGGACTTATAGTTGTATCAATGTTTTAAGGACACTTCCACATCTTGAAGATTGGGATACAAAATACGCTGATAGTGGATTAGTAATAGTTGGAATTCATACACCAGAATTTGAATTTGAAAAAAATACGGAAAATGTAAAATCTGCACTACAAAGATACGGAATAAAATATCCAGTCCTTCAGGACAATGTATATGGTACCTGGAATGCATACGAGAACAGCTATTGGCCTAGAATGTATCTTGTGGATGCTCAAGGATATATAAGATATGATAAGATCGGTGAATCTGATTACGATCGCACAGAAAAGGTAATTCAGTTTCTTCTAAATGAAAGAAATGCCAATAAAAGTATAAAAAATATCAATCACAATAATAATACTTATCCTTATTTTGATAATAGCAAAGTAATTCAGAATGCTACTAATAATACCGTTGCTAATTTTCTTAGACAACCTGTCGACTTTTCAAAAATACAAACACCTGAATTGTATTTTGGAAACCAATCATCTCGTTCAGCAATAGGAAATCCTGAAGGATTTCATTTGGGTCAAACAATAGATTATTTCTTACCTTCATCATATACATCTTCATCGATGTCAAATTCAAGCACCAAACCTAATACAATATATTTAGAAGGAAAATGGAAAAACAATCCTGATAATGTAGAATTACAAAGTAATACGGGTCACATATTACTAGACTATTCGGCAAAGTCTGTAAACATTGTAGTTGGTGTTAATAGCAGTGATAAAAATGAAAGTCAAGTAACAGTATATGAAAACAATTCTTTGATATCGAATAAATCCAAAGGAATTGACATTGGAATTAATAGTAAATTCATTGCTAATGAGCCAAGGCTGTATAATATAGTGAATCACGGATCATACAGTGACGATAGTCATATACTTTTGATTGAAATTCATGGAAAAGGATTGCAAGCTTACGTATTTACATTTGGATAGGTTACTGAACCAAATTAATATCGGTAATAAATCTAAAGCATATTTCATATTAACTTGTAGTAAATAAAATAAAATAAAGTTATTGGACCTTTATGTTTGTATCTTGGTATACCAAGAAGTTAAACAATAAAGGTTGTTCTTTGTTTGCTACTGGCCATGTAGTTGATTGAGCGCCTGGTTCATCGATCTCTCCCATCGTTTCATCTCGTGGCTCAGGAATACTTACTGGATAGTCTATTGGTGGAGAATTATCCAATGATTGGTCGCTTGCAAGTGGGGTGTATGATTGAGCTTGTTCGGCAGTAAGGGAACCAACACCTGGTAATTCAGTATCATCAGGTATGTTTATTGTAAATAGAAACACAAAATTTGGGCTCAATGCTTCATCCCTCAAATCCTGATAAAACGTTTGCTCATTCATTACGTGACCTACCATTAGATGTGTAAAAATATCTTCGGCTACTACAGTATTATTTCCATTTGTGATATCTGTGACTTGGGCGTGTCCATATAGAAATACCATGTTAGAAAGTTGTGGTACATCTGATCTATCTACGTTGGAAGCTCCATGTTGTATTTGATTAAAACCTACGTTATTCGTAAGTGCTGCAAATTGTGGTTGTTCTGTAGGAAGAGATGCACTAGGACTGTTCCAGTTTACATCAGTTAATGTGATTTTGTAGTCATGACCTGCGATTTGGTGTGGTCCATATGTTAAGGGAGATGTATAAGTTGCTTCAAATCCAGTCATATTGTTTGTATTCCCTTTTTCAAAAGTACCAATAAACTCAGCATTCTCTCCAGCTGAAACTCCGCAGGTCAATGCATCGGCACAGCTAAAGTTATCAAATGGAAAAAGTCCACCAGGGCCAAATACATTGGATAATCCTGCTGCAGGTTCAAAAAGAGCGACAGATGCTTCGACATTTATTAGAGTATCATTATTGTTTGGTTGAGGCAATGAGCTTGTTCCAACATTTTTGTCACCTTCAGATTGACCAAAGGCTAAAAACTCATTACTGTTTCCATGAACAGATACCATGCTTGAAGACATGAATATTAGTGGTGCGATAGCCAAAACAAGTCCAATAAATAAAAATTTTGATCCTTGCCTATATGAGCGATCGGTATTTTTATCAGGTAAACTTGTATTGTCTTTGTTAGTTACGTTTTTGTTGTAGTCAATTCTTGACATTACAGAGGAATGTTAAAAAAGTTATTTAAGCAAATTCCCAAATTATACCATAATTACACCTCAATTTATGAGAACTAGGTATTGATAGTATCGGATATTATTTATGTAAATAAATCTAGTTCCCTGATTTTATTACCTGCGCTAATAAACTTTTATCATACAACATAATAATATTAGTGTCTTAGCTTGAATTCACCCGATTCTGATTCAAACAACAAGAAAGATACAGATAATAATGAAGGTAGAATCGGAGGATCTGAGTTCAATAATGACAATAATAAGAACAAAAAACCGAATATAAATGAAGAAAAACCTGTCGACCCTCGTTTTAAGAGGCTGCTATGGTCAATGATAGTAAGTACTAGAGGTGGAATTAACAGAGCAAAAGTAATAAATTTTTTGGTAGAAAGTCCGTCAAATGCTAACCAAGTATCCGTTCAATTAAAACTGGATTATAAAACAGTAATACATCATCTAAATGTCCTAAAGAAAAATAGCCTGATTGTTACGGACAATGAAGATGCCTATGGTGCAACATATTTTATATCTCCCTTAATGGAAAAAAATTATTCTGCATTTAAAGAAATTATGGACAGAATTGGGAAAAAGTAAATTAAACAATGTTGCTTAAACTAATTTAATAAACAAAATGACTTCATGATCGCAGCAGCTATTGCAGCTCTTCTTAACATAGGATTGCTTGGAACAATAATAGTAATATATGTACAGAATACGAGACTTGTCCAATCATATTTTACTTATGGCTTGATAACTGTGGCTTCAGCATTTATGGTCCAAAACATTGTAATTGTTATCTTTTGGTTTAATCTTTACACAGCTGGTCCTGCAATAAAGACGATTGTGGATACCGCTGCACCCTACTTGTTTGT
>Ga0310897_10000238_pt1 | contig 11879 bp, 11 predicted proteins | sample C8D2metaG_FD_203913 | JGI IMG/M metagenome (GOLD analysis project Ga0310897, IMG submission 203913) | Lab incubated soil microbial communities from West Virginia University Organic Research Farm, Morgantown, WV, United States - C0D1 | ecosystem: Environmental > Terrestrial > Soil > Agricultural...
GACTTCCTGCCCGCCGAACGACCACAGCAGCGGATAGGTGAAGGTCGGCGCGTCGCCGAAGGTGTTGCCGAGCGTCTGGCCGATCGGGCGCTTCGCCGCCTTCAGCTTCTTGCCGACGTCGTGATACTCCTTCCAGGTCTTGGGGAAGGTCTTGGCGCCGGCCTCCTCGAACCACGACTTGCGGTAGGCGATGAGCGCCGGAACCATCGACCACGGCATCGAGACCCACTTGCCGCCGATGCGGTTGAGCTGCGTCGCCGCGTCGTAGATCCCGCCCTGCGCCTTGGCCACCTCTTCGGCCACCGCGCTCACATCCACCGCCGCGCTCGAGTAGAGGTGCGGGTAGTTGTTGAGGATCATGATGATGTCCGGGCCGTTGCCCGACTGGATCGACGAGGTCGCGCGCGCCGGGATGTCGTTGGCGTTCACGGTCTCGACGTTCAGCTTGATGCCGAGCGCCTTCTGCACTTCCGGGGCGAACACCTCGCGCAGCACCTTGTCCGCCGCCGGAACGAAATCGTTCCAGCGCAGGATATGAACGGTGTTGGCCTGCGCGAAGACCGGAGCGCGGTGGGAGGCGAGAATTCCCGCCATCCCTGTTGCTCCGGAATACTGCAAAAACTTGCGTCTGGTGATGCGGGCCATCTTCTCCTCCTCCTTGAGGGTTAGGCACATCAACTGTACTACTTAAGCCATGCCTTGGCGCGGGGGTGAACGAGCGCCGCGGCGTTGACGACGAATTCGGGACGGCGGCCGGCCTGCACCGCCATGATCGCGCCGATCGCGGTGCGGGCGATGTTGCCGAACAGCTCGTCGGTCCAGCACAGGGCGTGCGGGGTGACGATGACGTTGTCCAGCCTGAGGATCGGGTTGTCCGGGGGTGTAGGCTCCTGCTCGAACACGTCGAGCCCGGCGCCCGCAATGCGGCCGGCCGCCAGGGTCTCGTAGAGCGCTTTTTCGTTCACGATCGGGCCGCGCGCGACGTTGATGAAGTAGGCCGTGGGCTTCATCAGCGCGAGCTCGCGGGCCCCGACCAGCCCGCGGGTCTCTTCGTTGAGCAGACAGGTGACGACGACGAAGTCCGACTCCGCCATCACCTGCGCCAGGCTGGCATGGCGCGCGCCGATGTAGTTCAGCTCGAGCGTTTCCGCGTAGGGATCGGCCGCCAGCAGCTTCAAGTCAAAGGGCCTGGAAAGGCGCAAGAGCTCCTTGCCGATGCGGCCAGCGCCGATGACGCCGAGGGTGCGGCCGGTGAGCCCGGTGCCCATGAGATCGAGCCGCTCGGGCCAGCGTCCCGCGCGCGTGATGCGGTCCTTCGCCATCAGCCGGTGCGCAAGCGCGAGGATGAAGGTGAGCGCGATGGTCGCCACCGGACGGGGCACCGCGTTCGGAGTATTGGCGACGAGCACCCCCGCCCGCGTCATCGCGTCGACGTCGACGCTGTCGTAACCGACGCCGTGGCGCGAGATCAGCTTCAGGCGCAGGTCGGGACGTGCCACTGCAGCGGCCGGCACGCGAGGCGAGTTCACGTACAGGGCGTCGTAGACGGCGGCGTGCTCGGCGGTGATCTCGCGCAGCCCTCGTGGCAGCCATTCCCATCGGACCGCATCAAGCGCCTTCAGCGGCTCGCGGCCGAATGCCGGCTCGCCGCGCGAGTCGAGGATGTCGCTGGTGACGCCTACGCGGAAGTTTTTTTCCATGCGGCAATCAAGTTCCCGATGGCATTCTGCAGCAGGCCCTGGTCGGTGCCGCTGGCGATCATGCGGTAGCCGTGGTCCAGGTATTCGCGGCCAAGGGCTTCGCTCGCTGCCATATAGCCGGCGCTCTTGCCGTGCTTCCTCGCCGCCGCCGCGATGCGCTTCACCGCGTCACGGTAGATCGGGTGCGAGAAGTTGCCCGGGATGCCGAGGAAGTTGGTGAGGTCGAAGTGCCCGAGCCATAGCACGTCCACGCCCGGCACGGCGGCGATCGCATCGACGTTCTCCAGGCCGGCGCGCGTCTCGATCATGCAGATCACGAGCGTGCGCTCGTGGATCGCCTGCATCTTCGCGAGCACGTCGCCGCCCTGGTAGTCGTCGTGCGCGAAGCCGAACGCGGCGCCACGTCGGCCCTGCGGCGGATAACGCGTGAACGATACGATGCGCTCGGCCTGCTCGGCGGTGTCGACCAGCGGCACCATGACGCCGAGCGCGCCCACGTCGAGCGCGCGCGCCACGAAGTGATACTCGGTGGCGGGCACGCGCACCAGGGGGACGATGCCGAGCGCACGGCATAGCGCGAACTGCGGCTTGAGCGTCTCGAAGCCGGCGCCGGTGTGCTCCATGCAGTACATGACGAATTGCGCGCCGGCATTGGCGCAGATGCGGGCGATACCGGGGGTGAAGAACTCGAACACCATCGAGCCGAGGGCCACGCCACCCTCCGCCAGCGCTTGCTTGACGGAATTCACTTCATCAGGCCGGGAAGCCAGAGCGAAATGGCCGGAATGTAGGTGACCAGCAGGAGCGCGATGCACATCGCGCCGTAGAACGGCCACAGCTCCTTCGAGACCTGCTCAATGGTGACCTTGCCGATGGCGCAGCCGACGAACAGCGTCGGCCCGACCGGCGGGGTGATCAGGCCGATGCCCAGGTTGAGGATCATGATCATGCCGAAGTGCACCGGGTCGATGCCGAGCTTGGCGATCACCGGCAGGAAGATCGGCGTGCAGATCAGCAGCATCGGCGCGAGGTCCATGAAGGTGCCGAGCAGCAGCAGCAGGATGTTGACCAGGAACAGGAAGACGTACTTGTTCTCCGAGATGGTGAGGAAGAACGCGGTCACCTTCGCCGGGATCTGCATCAGGGCCATCATGTAGCCGAAGCCGACCGAGAACCCGATCAGCATCATCACCATCGCCACGGTCTTCACCACGCGGTGGACGAGGTGCGGCAGGTCGCGCCATTTGTAATCGCGGTAGACGAAGAACGTGACCAGGAACGCATACACGCACGCGACCGCGGCCGACTCGGTGGGCGTGAACACGCCCGACAGGATGCCGCCCAGGATGATCACGATCGTCACCAGCCCCCACAGCGCCTCGAGCACGATGCGCGGCACGTCCTTCAGCGGGATCGGGTCCGACTTGGGCATGTTGCGCTTGTGCGCGGTCCACAGCACCAGCCCGATCAGGCACAGGCCGAAGATCAGTCCCGGGAACACGCCGGCGAGGAACAGGCTCGCGACCGAGATCGTGCCGCCGGCGGCCACCGAGTAGATCACCGCGTTGTGCGAGGGCGGGATCAGCAGCGCCTGTACCGAGCCGCAGATCGTGACATTGGTCGCGAACACACGCGTGTACCCCTGTCGCACCATCTGCGGGATCATCACCGAGCCGATCGCCGAGGTATCGGCGACCGACGAGCCCGAGATGCAGCCGAACAAGGTGCTGGCCAGCACGTTCACCACCGCCATGCCGCCGCGGATGAAGCCGACGAACACCTTGGCCAGCATCACCAGGCGCGCCGCCATGCCGCCCTCGGCCATGATGCCGCCCGCCAGCACGAAGAACGGGATCGCGAGCAGCACGAAGTCGTCGGTGCCGTCGGAGATCCTGAGCATCACCGCTTCGAGCGGAATGTCGTACCACAGCGCGCCGAGAAGCGCGCCGAGGCCCAGGGCGTAGGCGACCGGCACGCCGAGCGCGCAGAGCAGCGTGAACGAGCCGAGCAGGACCAGGGTGTCCATGCGCTATTCGAGTTCCGCGGGCGCGTCGCTGTACATGATGTCGTCCTGCGGTGGCTCGCCGAGCCACATCTTCTCGACGATGAACAGCAGGGTGAGCAGCCCGCCGATCGGGATCGGCATGTAGACCACGCCGGTCGACAGCGACGGGAACTCCGCGATGGTGTTGCCCCAGGTGACCACGCACAGGTGCACGCCGTAGCCGAGCATGAACCCGGCGACGAGCAGCATGCAGGCGTGCACGCCCCATTCCATTGCCGCGCGGCTGCGCGGCCCGACCGCCTTCATCAGCGCCTCGACCGCGATCTGCTGGTTGGCGCGGTATACGGCGGCGCCGCCGATGAAGGAGAAGAACACCATCATGATCACCGAGGCCGGCTCGGGCCACTGCAGCGGGTCGTTCATCACGTAGCGCATGAACACCCCGGAGGGGATCATCAGCGTGATCGCCACCATCGCCAGGCCCGAAAGCACGATGCAGCCGAGGTACAGCCTCTGCATCGCGCGGCGGTAGAACGTTTTCATGGCGAAAAAAGGGCCGCCGCAGTTTTCACTTTGGCGGCCCGTCTTTCCGGATGATCGGCTACTTGGTGTCCCGGATTCGCTGGATCAGCGTGGCGTATTTGGCGCCGTACTTGTCGCGCACCGGCTGCGTGGCCTTGTAGAACGCTTCCTTGTCCGCCGGCACGAACTTGACGCCGGCCGCCTTCAGCTTGCCGGTGGCCTCGGCGACGTAGGCGTCCCACAGCTTGCGCTGCTCGAGCTGCGCCTCGCGCGAGAGCTTCTTGATCAGGTCCTGGTCGGCCTTGGGCAGCTTGTCCCAGCTCGCCTTCGAGTAGACGAAGATCTCGGGGATGATCAGGTGGCCGGTGAGGCTGTAGACCTTGCCCTTGGGCGTCTGGTAGTGGTTCTGCGCGAACAGCGTCGGCTCGTTGTTCTCGGCGCCGTCCACCACGCCGCTCTGCAGCGCCTGGTGCAGCTCGTTGAAGCCCATGGCGATGCCGTTGCCGCCCATCGCGTTCATGGTCTCGACGAACAGCGGGTTGCCCATCATGCGGATCTTCATGCCCTTCAGGTCGGCGGGCTTGGTCACCGGCTTGTCGGAGTAGACGTTGCGCGTGCCGGCGTCCATCCAGCCGAGCGCGATCAGGCGCGCCGAGCTGTTGGAGAGCTTGTCGAGCATCTCGACGCCGATCGGGCCGTCGATCACCTTGCGCATCTGCGCCTCGTCCTTGAAGACGAAGGGCATGTTGAACACGTTGAGCTCGTCCACGATGGGGCCCATCGGGCCGACCGAAATGCGCGCGATCTGCAGCGCGCCGACCTGCGCCTGCTCGATCATCTCCTTCTCGCCGCCGAGCTGCATCGACGGGTACATCTGCACCTTGTACTTGCCGTTGGTGGCCTTCTCGAGCTTGTTGCCCAGGCGCACGATCGCCTCGACGGTCGGATAGCCGAGCGGGTGCACGTCGGTGGCCTTGATGATCTGCTGTGCTTGCGCGGGCAGCGCGCCGAAGCACGCGGCAATGGCCGCGGTCGCCGCGGAGGCGGCGATGAAATGACGGCGGAACATGAATCCTCCTCTGGTAAGATTCTCAGTCATCATACAACCAAGTTGGTTGTCGTCAAGATGCGCATCCGCCCCGTGGCCGCCGAACACAAGCTCTCGCGCCGCCTGTTCGAGCAGCTCGCCGACGAGATCAAGAGCGGCCGCCTGGCGCCGGGCGCGCGCCTGCCCACCGAGCATGCGCTCACGCGCGCCGCGCGCGTGAGCCGGACCGTGGTGCGCGAAGCGGTCGCCGCGCTGCGCGCCGAAGGGCTGGTGATCACGCGCCAGGGCGTCGGCGCCTTCGTTTCCGCCGAGCCGACGCGCGCGCCGTTCCGCATCGAGCCCGAGCGCATGCAGTCGCTGGACGACATCCTCTCGGTGATGGAGCTGCGCCTCGGCGTGGAGATCGAATCGGCCGGGCTCGCCGCCGAGCGCGCCTCGAAGGCGCAGCTGAAGGCCATCGGCGCGGCGCTCGACGAGATTCAACGCGCCGCGGAGTCGGGCCGCTCGGCGGTTGACGAAGACCTCGCTTTCCACCGCGCCATCGCCGAAGCGACCGGCAACCCCGAATTTGCGCGCTTCCTGCAGTTCATCGGCCGCCACCTGATCCCGCGCCGCACGGTGAGCGGCCTCACCGAGCGCATGGGCGGTGAGCGCGCCTACCTCGCCCTGATCCAGGAAGAGCACCGCAAGATCTGCGACGCGATCGAAAGCCGCGATCCGAAGCACGCGCGCGACGCCATGCGCCGCCATCTCACGCGCTCGATCGAGCGCTACCGCAAGCTCGCCGCCGAAACCCAAAAAGCCGCCTGAGCGCTTCGCGCGAACGTCCATGTTGATTCTGCTGACCCATTCGCCGGAAGCGATGGCGAACTATTACGGCGACCGGGCGCTCGCCGCCCTCCGGAACGCGGGCGAGGTCAGGCTGCACACGGGAAAAGAGTCGCTGGAAGGAAAAGCGCTCATCGAAGCCGCGCACGATTGCGACCTCATCGTTTCCTATCGGCAATCGCCCGGCCCGGCCGCGCTGTTCGAGCGCCTGCCGAAGCTGGTCGCCTTCCTGCGCTGCGCGATCGACATCCGCAACGTCGACGTCGCCGCGGCGAGCAAGGCCGGCGTGCTGGTGACGCAGGCGAGCGCCGGCTTCGTCACCTCGGTCAGCGAGCTGGTGCTCGGCTTCCTGGTCGATCTGTCGCGCGGCATCACCGAATCGGCGCACTGGTATCACCACGGCCGCGTGCCCAAGCCGAAGATGGGGCGCGAGCTCAAGGGCAGCACCATCGGCGTGATCGGCTACGGTGCGATCGGCCGCGAGGTCGTGCGCGTATGCAAGGCGCTGGGCATGCGGGTGCTGGTGCATGACCCTTACCAGCAAGTGGAGCAAGTCACCCTGGACCAGCTCCTGCGCGAATCCGACTATGTGGTCCCGCTCGCCGTCGCCACCGCCGAGACCGAGAACCTGATCGGCAAGGACGCCTTCGCCAAGATGAAGCAGGGCGCCTACCTGATCAACGTGTCGCGCGGCAACCTGGTCGACGAGGCCGCGCTCGAGGCGGCGCTCGATTCCGGTCGCCTCGCCGGCTGCGCGATGGATGTCGGCCGAGCCCCCGATCAAATGCCGACGCCGCGCCTCGCCGCGCGCGAGGACGTGATCGCCACGCCGCATACCGCGGGGCTCACGCTGCCGGCCATCGAGCACCAGTCGATGGAGACCGCGGCGCAGGCGCAGGAGATCGTGCAGGGGCGCGTGCCCAAAGGTGCGGTCAACGCGCAACAATGGACGCGCAAGAGCCTGCTCAAGAAATGAAGTGGTCGGAATGAAATTGCGTCGCAACGGCGCCGAGATTCATTACGAGGTGTTCGGAAGCGGGCCGGCGATCGTGTTCGCGCACGGGCTGGGCGGCAATCACCTCTCGTGGTGGCAGCAGGTCGCGCATTTCGCCCCGACGCACACCTGCGTGGTGTTCGCGCACCGCGGCTTTCCGCCGTCGAGCGCGGTGTCGGGCCGGACTGCGCCCGACTCCTATGCCGAGGACTTGGCCGCGCTCATTCAGGAATTGAAACTGCAGGAAGTGAGTTTGGTTGCCCAGTCCATGGGAGGCTGGACCTGCCTCGACTACGCGCTGCGCGAGCCGAAGAAGGTGCGCGCGCTGGTGATGGCGTCGACCTCCGGAGTGCTGGATTTTTCCCAGCTGAAGGACCCCGAGGTCGACGAGTGGTCGCGCCAGTCGCCCGGCAAGCTGAAGGATCTGCAGTCGCGCGGCATCCATCCCGCCGGCGGCGAGCGCCTGGCGAAGGAGCAGCCGGCGCTGGCGCAGCTCTATGGCCAGATCTCCGAGCTCGCCTCGCCCGCGTTCCGCGAAGAGGTGCGAGCGCGGATCCGCGAGCTGCGGATCAAGTCACCGAAGCTGCTCGCGCAATTGCCGATGCCGGTGCTGTTCGTCACTGGCGACGAAGACTGGGTGTTCCCGCCGGCCGCGGGACCGGCGCTGGCCAAGCTCGCGCCGAAAGGCAGCGCGGTGCGCGTGCCGGCCGCCGGGCATTCGGTGTACTTCGAGCGCGCGGCCAGGTTCAACGAAATCATCGGGAGGATCATTTGAAGACCGTACTCATTACCGGTGCCACCGGCGACGTCGGCACGCACCTCGCCCGCGAGCTGGCGGGCAAATACAAATTGCGGCTTTCGGACCGTCGTCCTTTGAAGGCAAAGAATTTCGTCAAGGCCGACATCTCGAAGATGGCCGACTGCCTGCGCATCACCAAGGGCGTGGACGCGATCATCCACCTCGGCGGTTACTCGGTGGAGGGACCGTGGGAGGGAATCCTGCAGGCCAACATCATCGGCTGCTACAACATGTTCGAGGCCGCGCGGCGCAACGGCGTGAAGCGCATCGTGTTCCCGACCAGCAACCACGCCACCGGGTTCTATCGCCGCGACCAGACCATCGACCACCGCGTCTATCCGCGGCCCGACAGCCGCTACGGCGTATCCAAGGTGTTCGGCGAGGCGCTCGGCCGGCTGTACGCCGACAAGTACGGCATGGAATTCCTGATGGTGCGGATCGGCAACGTGCATCCGTTCCCGCTCGACAAGCGCCGCCTGTCGATCTGGATCAGCCCGCGCGACATTGCCCAGCTGGTATCGATCGGCATCGACCGTGCGGACCTCAAGTTCGAGGTCGTGTACGGCGTATCCGGCAACAAGCGCTCGTGGTACGACAACTCGAACGCCGCGCGCCTCGGCTACCGGCCGCAGGACGACTCCGAGCCTTATGCGCAGGAAGTGCTGGCGAAGGAAAAGCGACAACGCGATCGCCGAGGCGCACCAGGGCGGGATCTTCTGTACGGCGGAAGAGGTGCCGAACCCGGCCGCTCCGAAGAAGCCCGCGAAAAAGGCCAGGCGCAAATGAAGCTCAAGACACCGAAGGGCGCGGTCGACACGCATATGCATTTCTACGACGGCGCGTCGAGCGCCAAGCCTGGCGCGCCGAATCCGGGCACGTTCACCGTGCCGATGTATCGCGAGCTGCAGAAGCGCCTCGGCCTCGAACGGGTCGTCGTGGTGCAGCCCAACGCCTACCGCGACGACAACACCGTGACGCTGAAGGCGATGAAGGAGCTCGGCAAGAGCGCCAAAGGCGTCGCGGTGGTCATGCCGGGCACGCCGAAAGCCGAGCTCGAGCGCCTGACCAAGGCGGGCATCTGCGCGGTGCGCATCATGACGCTGCACAACGGCACGCTCGGCTTCGACGTCATGGACCAGCTCATGAAGGAAGTGCATCCGTTCGGCTGGCACGCCAACATCCAGCTCGACGGCCGCCAGCTGCCTGACTATGAAGCGCAGATCAAGCGCCTGCCCGGCAAGTTCGTGATCGACCACACCGGGAAATTCCTAGAACCCGTCGAAACATCTTCTGAGCCGTTCAAGTGCCTATTGCGTCTAGTTGACACCGGCCGCTGCTGGGTCAAGCTCTCGGCACCGTATGAAACCTCGAAGACCGGCGCGCCCCAATACGAGGACGTGGGCCGGCTCGCCAAAGCGCTGGTAAAGAAAGCGCCCGAGCGCATGCTGTGGGCCTCCAACTGGCCGCATCCATCGGTGCCGAAGGAGAAGCGCCCGTCGGACGAGGACCTGCTCGACCTGATGCTCGACTGGGCGCCGAACGAAACCGACCGGCGCAAGATGCTGGTCGACAACCCCGTGGAGCTGTACGGCTTCAAATGAAGCGGGTGGCGATCGTGGGGCTGGGCATGGCGGTGACGCCGCATGCCAGGAGCCTGCTGGACCTGAAGGACCGGGCGCAGGTGGCTTATGCATTCAGTCCCTCGAAGGAAAGACGAGCCAAATTCGCCGAGCGCTTTGCGTTCCCGCAGTGCGAGCGCCTCGAAACCATTCTCGAGGACAAGTCGGTCGACGCGGTGCTGGTGCTGACGCCGCCGAATACGCACCTCGAGATCGTGTCGCGCTGCGCGGCGGCAAGGAAGCACGTGCTGCTGGAGAAGCCGCTGGAGATCTCGACCGCGCGCGCCGAAGAGATGGTGAAGAAGATGTCCGGGCTGAAGCTCGGCGTGGTGCTGCAGCATCGTTTCCGGCCGGCGGCGGAGAAGCTGCGCGAGAAGCTTGCGGAGCTGGGAAAGCTGGTGTCGGCGTCGGCGGCGATCCCGAACTGGCGGCCGCAGAGCTATTACGACCAGCCCGGACGCGGCACCAGAGCACGCGATGGCGGCGGTGTATTGCTCACCCAAGGTATCCACACGCTCGACCTGTTTCTCTCGTACACGGGTGAGGCGGCAGAGGTGAAGAGCTTCGTCGCCACCACCCCGGTGCATCGGATGGAGACCGAGGATCTCGCGGTCGCGGCGGTGAAGTTCAAGAGCGGCGCGCTAGGCGTGGTGCACGCCACGACCACGGCGTATCCCGGATTCTCCGAGCGCATCGAGCTGATCGGCAGCAAGGGCACCGCGTTGCTCGAGGGGACGGCGCTCAGGATGCAGTTCCACGACGGGAAGTCTTTCGAGCTGAAAACCGAATCGGGCGGTGGTGGCACCGGCGCCGATCCGATGGCGTTCCCGCACGACTGGCACCGCGGGGTACTGCAGGACTTCCTGGATTCGATCGAGCAGCACCGCGAGCCGCGCATCAGCGGCGCCGAGGCGCTGAAGGTTCACCGCTTCATCGACGCCCTGCTGGCGTAGAATTTTCGTCGACCTCCTGGGGAGGGGACGCAAATGAAACGACGGCAAGCGGTGCTGGGCATTGCGGGTTTCGGCTTTGGGGTTTGCACCGCACAATTTTCCAGCGCGCAACCCGCGAGCAAAGCGCGGCTGATCGGCACGCTCGACGGTGGAGAGAGGCTCGCCTGGTGGGCCGCCTTTCGAAGCCAGCTGCGCGAGCTGGGATATGTCGAAGGCAAGAGCATCGTCATCGAGCAGCGCTTCGCGCGCGGCAAGCTCGAGGAGCTGTCCGGGCTCGCCGAAGGTCTGGTGCGTCTGAAACCGGAGGTGATCGTCACCACCTCGACCTCCGCAGCGCTCGCCGCCAAGCGGGCGACCGACCGAATTCCGATCGTCACCGCAACCGGGTCGGATCACGAGAGTCATGGCCTGGCGGTCAGCCTGGCCAGGCCGGGCGGAAACGTCACCGGGCTCTCGACCGTCGCTTCCGAGCTCACCGGCAAACGCCTGAGCCTGCTCAGGGAATTGCTTCCCAAGCTGTCGCGGCTTGCCGTGCTCTGGCATCGCGACAACGTCGGCTCGACCACGGGGGTGCGAGATCTGCAGACCTTGACGCGCGCATCCAAGATCGCGCTGCAGAACCTCGGCTTTCGCACGCCGGCCGAGCTGACCGAGCTATTTGCGTCCGCGGCGCAGAACCGCGCCGAGGCGGTTTACGTGCTTATGTCTCCGGTGATCTATGCCGAGCGCCAAAATATCGCCGCGCTCGCGATCAAGCACAGGCTGCCGACGATGAGCGGTGCCGTGGAGCTGGTCGAAGCGGGTGGCCTGGTGTCGTACGGCGCAAACTATGCCGACCTGCATCGGCGTGCGGCCGTCTACGTCGACAAGATCCTGAAGGGTGCAAATCCGGGCGAGCTGCCGATCGAGGAGCCGAGCAAATTCGACCTGGCCGTTAACCTGAAGACCGCAAAAGCGATCGGCTTTCCAATGCCCCAGGTGGTGCTCGTGCGCGCGTCGCGCGTGGTCGACTAGCGCGCGACCAGAAAGTCCGCGATCAGCTGGTTCACCCGCTCGGGTGCCTCGAGCATGGTGAAGTGGCCGACGCCCGGGATGATCTCGATGCGCGCACCGCGCGATTTCAGGTAGTCGACCCAGGGCGACGTATCGCCGGGCTTCATCGGCGCCCGCTGCAGTTGCGCATTGCGGGTGGTGCTCTGGATGGCGAGCACCGGCGCGCGCAACGCGGCGAACGCGGCGTCCATCTGGCCGGCGTCCCAGCGCGTGACGCGCGGCCACAGCTCCGGGCCGAACGCTGCGCTTTGCGTGACGGCGCGCTCGACGATTGCTTCCGATTCCTTGGTTTTCTTGAAGAACATCTGGCGAAAGAGCGTTTCGGCGAAGTTGGCGTAGCCGAGCTTCTGGATGGTGG
>Ga0310897_10000245_pt1 | contig 11725 bp, 12 predicted proteins | sample C8D2metaG_FD_203913 | JGI IMG/M metagenome (GOLD analysis project Ga0310897, IMG submission 203913) | Lab incubated soil microbial communities from West Virginia University Organic Research Farm, Morgantown, WV, United States - C0D1 | ecosystem: Environmental > Terrestrial > Soil > Agricultural...
GTTCAAGATAAGTTTGTCTTAATACCTAATAATATTGATCACATAAACAAAAAACCTGAAATGGTTTACAATAAAAAGCAATCTGATCCTATCACTACCATTGAAACATGCCAATATTGCCCTGGATCTACTGGGGATTGCGACAATCTTGTATTATCTTTTGTAGTCAAGGAAGGGATATTACAGAGATTATATGATACAACTGATGATGAGAATGAGAATTGGTCAATCCGAGTTTTTGAATGCACAAATCCCATAGTGACTGCGCACTCAAATCAACAATATTCGGACAGACCATTTTATAGGGAACCAGCATGTGGATATGACCTCATAGTTGTTCCAACACCAAAACACAATATTGCTCTTTCAGAATTGTCTATAGATGAGTGGACCAATTTGTTATTGGTACTCCAGGATAGGGTGAGATGGTTATACAGCCAACGAGGTGTGACATATGTTGCCATATATGCCAGCCGTGGGACAAATGGCGGCAGTAAAATAAAACACCCTCATTTCCATATCACAACATTTTCGTCAATCCCTCCGATTATTGAAAAAGAAGCTAAAACTTTTCACCAATCCATGAATGAAAGTGGAAGTTGTCCTGCATGTAATATGATAGAGTCTGAAATTAACGGCCCAAGACAATTATTCTCTACCAATGGTTTCATAACCTTAGTTCCTTGGGCGCCAACCTATAATTACGAATTTTGGATTTGTCCGCGAAAACATTCTACCTTTTTTTCAAAGGCAAGTCAAAAGGAGATAAATGACCTAGCCTTAGTAATTTGTTCATCTTTGCGAGGGATGGATAAAATACTGGGCAAAACTGATTTCAGCATGGCTTTTCATATTTCACCTGAGAAAAAAAATAGTCGACAATTACACTGGCACATAGAAGTGTATCCCTTAATTTCATCATGGTCTGGATTGGAAAGAGGATTTGGAATATACGTTAATACACCGAATCCTGAGGATTCAGCCAAAATATTGGGAGAAGCTTCAAGAAAGGAATTGGCAAATTTGATTGGAGTACATTAACAGTTTCGGAGACAATATTAAAATATTGTATCTCTTAAAATGAAATTATAGAAATGTTAAGAGCAGGCGAATGGTTATCGATTGCAGTTTTGGGTCTCGTTGTTTTGTTCATATTTAACTCCATAGCCTTCTTCAATTTTCTGATTGGCCCAGAAGGGACAGGTCCAACAACCACTGTCGAACCATCCACTGCCTATCTTCAATTCATTTTCATCTCACTAGCACCGGCAATTGGACTTTCATTTTTTACAAATGTGTTATCTGAAGGATCACGATTATCCTCATTACTAGTATTAGTATCTGGAATTTGCTTGATATTCGGGATGATTTATATAACAACATTGATCCCTATGATAACTGAAATTGATTTGCCATCATGGGTTATCTATGCACCTTGGGTATTTTCAATTTTCGGCATAATAATGGTCTCTATGGGGTATATTAACTATAGAAAGAGAATGTACATGTCCACCAAAAATAGTGAGATCTAACTATTAGAAAATGGCGATATTTTCGTAATGGGACATAGAAAACAATCCTCTAGTAAAGTTATTGAGTCAAACCAGAAAAATATTAGCAGAAAGTTTGATTCTCTGAAGGTAGACAAGGAGTTTCTCCCAATTAAGATCAACTGTGGTAATTTAGAAACGATTTTTTCAAAAGATAATGATTTTAATAAAGCTTTAGCTATCGTAATAGGTACTAAGCCCGATTTCTATAAGCAGGCTCCGCTCCTAATTGAATCAATTAAAGAAGGTTTGCCTTCATTTATAATTTCCACAGGACAGCATTACGATGAATTACTAGGTTATGGGATAAAGGAATTTGACTTGGAAAATTCAATAGTTTGCGATTTGCAGATTCGTGGGGATCTGATGGAAAAATCTAGCGATTTAATCATGAAATTTGGATACTTTGGTAGATTTTTGAAAAAAAAATATTCAAGCAACCGAATTTTACCGATTGTTCACGGAGATACTTTGGTAGCAGGAATCGCAACATTGTCTTGGGTTTTCGGGTTGGGACAAAAAGTCGGACAAAATGAGGCTGGACTTAGGTCAATGAGTCCGACTATTATCAAAGATATAAAGATGAATGTATATCCTAACCGTTCTGATATAGAAAAATTTATTACTAATCAATTGTCCTCATCATGGTTCCTAACTAGGGAGGAACCATTCCCAGAACAAATTGATACTTGGGTATGTTCTGCAGGAACAAAGTTTTTCTTTGTTCCCACCAAACTAAATAAGGAGCACTTACTTAGAGAAGGGTATCCCGACGAAGATATCCACATAGTTGGGAATTCTGTAGTAGATGCTATTGGTATCAAAAGAATGAAAAAACCTGAAAAAAGCATTTTTGAATTATATCCTAAATTAGAATCCGGAAATTGGATCAGAATGGATATTCATCGTAGAGAAAATCTAACCAACCACAGATTTAATGCTATTATAGGGGGGTTGACTGATTTAATAAAGGATTCGGAATTTAGAGTAGTTTTAGTCCTTTTAAATGCTACCATATCCGCATTAAATAGGTTTGATCTTTACAACAAGCTTAAAGATCTAGAAATGGCATACCCTGATAAGTTTATGATGACTGATTTGTGGAAAGAGTATGGTCATGTGGTCGAATTTCTAGACAGTGGGAAATGCTGGGCAGAGATTACTGACTCAGGTTCACTGCAAGAAGAATTATTATACTTCCCAAAGGTTAGCTCCTTTACAGTTAGATTTAATACCGATAGGCCGGAAACAGTCTTCGATGCTAAGGGGAATCTCTTGGTCCCTCCAATAAACCGAATGTGGTTACCTAAAATGGTATCTACTATATATGATAAAGGGGTGGATTATGGATTTAATTTTAAGAAGAAAAAACAAATTTATGGAAACCCTGGGGAAGTATCCAAAAAAATCGTAAAAATAATGAAAAAGGAATTTGAGAATAGAGAAACCAACTTTTTCCCCTGGTTACATCAAAGGTTTAACTATTGGCACGAGAAGGATGATTTTGACTATCTTTAATTCATTCAAATGCAAATAGTTATATAATTATGAATTAGAAAATTTTTATTGGCCTCCGATACGAAGTTCAGGATTAATCTAAAAGAGGGTGTTTTTGAACTGGAAGGAAATGAAACTTTTGTAGATAAACATTTAGAAAAGTTTGAAGAAATTTTCAAGGTTGCTATTAAGGAGGTCATCATAAATAATAAGGATAATGTTCTGAATTACACATCTGCACCATCTAACACACAAGTAAACAATGTTCCAATCCCATTGGAAAATTTTTCTTCTCAAGAATCTGGAACACATTCATCGAAACGTAAAGATTTTCAAAATTCCGTGATTAGTGATGTTCAAAGGGAATTACCTCTTTCAGGCAAACCTACAAAACATTCTATTCCAAAAATCTCTATTAATATACCTCCACTGCCCGTGGATTTGAAAGAAAATAATGAAAAAATTGGCCTCCGAGATTTTTATGCAGAGAAAAAACCTGCAAATCACTACGAAAAAACTACTTTGTTCGTCTTTTATTTAACCAAATATAATAAACTAACGGAGATTAAATACGGAGAGATACTCTCGTGCTATGAAGAAATTAATGAAAAGAAACCTAGTATAATTGACATTGTTAAAAATTCTATAAGGTACAAAGGATGGCTTGAACCTGGTATTGAAAAATTATCAACCCGATTGACAATTTCTGGCGAGAATTTTATAAAATTTGATTTACCAAAGATCTAACTAGATTCTGAATCGATATCTTTTTGACCAAGATTCATGCAATAGATCAAGCTCTCCACCAGTCAAAACCTACGAATTTGATAGAATTGTCCAGGAGATCAACAATTGCCAAAATGAATTGTTTCTTAACAGTGGTGGCAAGTCTTCCTGCAAGCACTATGTCCATGCTTGTAATATGGTCATTTTGTTTCAATACCTTCACAAGGAACGGCGCATGATCTATGCCAGGTCCATGAATATAAACAGCAAAGTCGCAACCAAATTTTATCCCAGGGGTTACAATATAGCCCTTATCTCTCAAGTTTTCAAATACCACATATTTTACTTCAAAGTTTACATACTGTTTTGTACAAATTCTTAGGATTTCTTTCGGTTCAACATCTGTAGCCGAATCTTTGAATATTTTGAGGCGATTTCTATTACAAAGATAATATCCCTCAATTAGGTCGAGTACTATTGGCGCATCAAATTCGGCATTTTTAGGTTTAGATATGCCTAATGGCTTACCAAAATATCCACTACCAAACAATGTCCGTGATTCCAGAATATCATGAATGAATATTCTGTTTTCTACTAGTTGACCGGTAAAGGTGGTTATCAAATGCTTAAAGCTAGTATTGTAAATGAGTTAGAAGCCTGTTGACATTTGTCGACTATCCCCTCGATACCCTCTATAGCATCCTTGAACAAAATCAAGTCTTTTTGAGAAGTTATCTTATCTAATGCCTTGATTGTCAATTCCCTGTACTTTTTATCTACGTCCATCTCTATCATTTGGACCTCAATTGCCAATTCAATTGTATTTTCAGGTTTAATTGTAAGAGTCCTTGACATCTCGTTAATTCTGAACATAACGTCTATTATCATGTCGATCATCCCTTTCAACTCAATTTCAAAATTTAGTTTAATCACTTTTGGTTCTATATTTGACAACCTAAAGGAGACCCCTTTAATATAACCTGAAATTTCATCAATAAAATATGCAGTTCTTAAAAGGTCTTCCCTATATGTCATTAAACTTCCAGTGGCTATTACTTCTCTAGTAATTTGTTTTCTCAGCACCATTATATCATCTTCTATGGTACTCATCCTCTCAGAAGATTCTCTAATTCCATCCTTGTTTTCATGGATAATAGCAGTCGTCATTCTTGCCAATTCTCGAGATAAATTTAGAATCTTATTTGACTCTTCTTGTAGTATTGCCATTGTTTTCCTTTTTGCTTGGACCTCTAGCTCACCGCTATACATTTATTGGTTACAAAAGCTTGCCTGTTCATATAATTCTTTATTATAATTAGTCTGAATACTGTGGCGAGGTCAAAACTTTAATTTAGCTGATAGTTGGTAAAGTTTTCTTTAATTTCTATGAGATCTCGTAAAATTGAACTAGCAGTTTCCATCCCTCCAGCTCCTTTACCTATTATCGTTTGTGCTCCAGAATGCTCCGATCTAAATGTAACAGCGTTCAGCGTCCCGTTGACACAAATTGGATCATCTTTTGATATTGGAATTGGTCTAACGAAAAGACTATCCTTGTCACAATTAGCAATTAATTTTAGTGATTTTCTTTCACTAGCTGCCTGAATTATTTGCTCTTGATCTACCTTAGTAATTCCAGTTTTATCGACATCTTTCAATGTTACTTTATGTCCCATTATCCAGTTAGCCATGATGACTAATTTAGCAGCCGCGTCATCTCCATCAATATCCAATGAAGGATTAGCCTCTGCATATCCTTTCTCCTTAGCATCATCAAGTGCTGCACTAAAATCCAACCCTTCACCCATTTTAGTCAAAATATAATTTGTCGTCCCATTTAATATCCCTGTAAAGGATGTAATTCTGTCTCCTTTTAGACAATGTTTTGCAAAATCCAATACCGGTGTGCCTCCTCCTACTGTTCCGCTGAATCTTAACATAACGTTATTATGTTCGGATAGTTCTACCAAAGAGGAAAAAGACAAGGCTAATGGTCCCTTATTTACAGTAATAACATTCTTTTTAGTTCTTAAACCTGAGATGACATGAGACAATCCCGGTTCAGCTGTAGTTAAATTGGTAGGGGTAAGTTCTAACAAGACTTCTGCGTCAATATTTTCAATATAATTATCAGCATTAAAGACTGATTCAGAATATTTGCTTATGTTCCCATATTTTTGCTTAACCATTAAAACTCTCTCCAAATCTAAGCCGGTTTGAGAATATGCAATTCCCCTACTGTCTATACAGGCTACTACCCTTGGTTTTATTCCGTAATTCTTATATAATAGGTTAGAACCAGAAATAAGCAATCTTAGAAAACTTTGGCCTACAACCCCCAGTCCGCATACTATTATTCTCATTAAAATTATCCTTTTATCATTATAATAGGAGAATATAATAAAATTTGTATTGCTAATTTATCATATTAACCGGGATACGATCGACATGGTAATAAAATATGCCCTAATACATTAATAAATGAAATTCTAGGTCTATTAATTATGACCATATCTGTGGACGGATCTGATAATGAAAAATATGAAGGTAGAGAAAATCATACCCCAAGTAACGCAGACGAAAATCACTTCGATGTTGTTATAATCGGTTCTGGACCAGCCGGATACACAGCGTCTATCTATACATCCAGAGCAAAATTAAAGACAATTGTAATCTCAGGAAGTTTACCTGGTGGACAATTGATGACCACCACCGAAGTTGAAAATTATCCAGGATTTCCACATGGGATAGATGGACCTGAGTTAATGACGTTTATGCAACAACAATCAGAAAGGTTTGGAACTGCTATGCTTATCGATGAAGTCACAAGGGTGGACTTTAAGTCTAGGCCATTCAGAATTTTTACTGGCTCCTCTAGTTACACTTCTGATTCAGTATTAATTAGCACTGGTGCTACTCCCAGGAAGTTGGGCATAGAAAGCGAACAAGAGTTCTCAGGAAAGGGATTGTCTTACTGTGCGACCTGTGATGGACCGTTTTTTAAGAATCAAGACATCGTAGTTGTGGGAGGCGGGGATACCGCTTTAGAAGAAGCAACATTTTTAACCAAATTTGGTAAAACAGTAAAAGTTGTTCATAGACGTGACAATCTACGAGCAAGTAAAATTTTACAGGAACGTGCATTTGAAAATCCAAAAATAGAATTTATTTGGAATTCATCCATTGTTAACGTCACAGGGGACAAGAAAGTTTCCACAGTAGTTGTAAAGGACCTAAATACTGCTGAAGAAAAAAATTTAGAAGCGGGTGGTGTTTTTGTCGCAATAGGTCATGAACCAAATACATCTGTTTTTAAGGGGCAAGTGGACCTAGACGAAAAAGGATACGTAAAAGTTCATAGTGGTACTAGGACAAACATCGACGGTGTTTTTGCAGCCGGTGATGTTCATGACTTCAAATATAGACAAGCGATAACAGCTGCTGGATTTGGCTGTATGGCTGCTCTAGACATTGAAAAATGGCTGTCTGAAAAAAGAACCAATTAAGGAAATCATCCTATTTTATTTTTTTGACTAACGTAGCTGTTATTGGATTGATGTTATCATGTTGTTACTACTGGTACGCTAGTTTTGGCAAAAAGCTATTGTCCTTCAAGTAATTTTCAAATTCATTGTCTGTAAATACCGACTGTTCCTTGTACAAACTTTTGAACTTGCGTCCATCATCAGCGAATATCCCCACAAAAACCTGGTCCTTGTTTGTATTCTCTTGAGCTCTTTCCATCATACTGGCTAGAACAGAGCCAGAAGAGGGTCCCACCAACATATTTTCATTCAGCGCGATCTGTTTTACCATTTTAAATGATTTTTCGTTTGTTGCCGTATACCAAGCATCCACCACTTCTTCTCGCCTCAAGAACAGCTCTGGCTTTGCGGATTCCTCAAAGTTTCTTAATCCTTGAAGCAGATGATTTCTCTGTGCTTGAATAGCAACTACTTGGATTTGATTGTTCTTTTCTTTTAAGAATTTTCCAGTTCCAGTAATAGTACCTCCAGTTCCAGCCCCAGTGAAAAAATGAGTTATTTTTCCATTGGTTTGTTCCCAAATTTCTGGTCCAGTGCTTTGAAAATGAGAAAGATAATTTGAATCGTTTTCGTACTGATTTGGCATATAATAAACGTCTGGCCGAGGTTTGGAAATAGCGTACGCAAGGGCGATGCTCTGATCCGTACCAGCACCTACTCGAGGGCATAAATCATCTGAAGTCTCATGCAAAATAGCTCCCAATTTTCTCAGAATATCCTTAGTTTCTTTACTTACTTTTTCAGGAATTACGATCTCGACTTTGTAACCCAAATAAGATGCGATTCCTGCTAAAGCGATGCCAGTGTTTCCTGACGTGGGTTCAATGATTATGCTTTTATCTTTTCTCAGAATTTTTTTTTCTTCAGCATTTTTTATCATCCAATAGGCAGCCCTATCTTTTACTGATCCAAAGGGATTATACCATTCAAGTTTAGCATAGATTTTCACATTATCAGTTGAAAAGCTTTTCAATTGTACTAAGGGTGTATTTCCGATTCTTTCAGTTACATTGTTAGGATCTGAATAAGTGGTCGAAGTCGTCATCCTACTTTGCCTTTTTAATTGTAAATTCTAAATCCTTATTTGACTTATTTAACGATAACAATTCATGACCGTTCCTGTTAACCCATCTAGAAATGTCTTCCTCTGAATCTGGATCATCAGAAACAACTTTTAATAAATCACCTTTGGTCATACGTTCAATTTCAATCTTTGTTCTAAAAACGGGTTCAGGACAATATAGGCCCCTTACGTCAATAGTTTTCATACTAGACTTCATGTTATCGTCAGGATTAGAAGACATAGATAAATAAAGGCATTATAACTTAATTAAATGTTTTTGCGAAATATACTAGGGACTATTTATTGATTTCAGTCTCATACAGGCATGGACATCTCTTAATAATCCCAAACTTGAGTGATCATACAACACTATCGTAGTGAATATTACACTTATTTTAATCGACTAACTTCCTAAAGCAATATTTTACTTAAAGTCATAATGCGAAGGATCGAATTAAATAGACTATTACCTTCAATATCTTAATATTATGTATGGACAAGGAGAATGATTTGTGCAATGCTTGTTATATTTGACGTAGAAGGCGTACTGCTTAACGCAGAATATCTCCCAGTCTTGGCAAATTTGCTTGGTCCGGAGAAGGAAAAGGAAGTTTGGGACATAACTAACAAGGGTATCCGTGGGGAAATTAATTGGGAGGAGGGATTAAAAGAAAGAGTTCATGCCTTAAGAGGTATAGGATATGATCAAGCCTCCACTATAGCGCAAAATTTGGAGATTATGCCCGGTGCAAGAGAATTATGTTCCTTCTTAAAAGGTCTTGGTTGGAAGTTGGTGGCCGTTTCAGGAGGATTTAACATCATCACTGATAGACTATATTCAGAACTAAATATTGATAAAATATTTTCTAATGACCTTATCTTTGAAGATAACAAGCTATTGGACGTTACCATAAAGGTTACCTCTGATAAATCTGCATCAGTAAGATCTTATATAGAAGAAAATGGTTTTTCGAGTGATGAGATCGTAGTGGTCGTAGATGGCGCGAACGATTTGAAGTTGTTTGATTTATCTTCTTTCACGGTAGGGTTTTGTGCAGTGGACGTAGTTCGTGACAAAGCAGATATAGTTATTGATAAGAAGGATTTGTCCTTGCTAATCCCAGTAATAAAAGAGAAATTCAAAATAAAGATTAATTCATAAAAAGAAAAGAATACGTGATTCTTTTTTTTGATTTCTATCATCCCGATACGCATTAATAAGAATATTGAACCAAACGACGACTTGTCAAAGGTAATTTTTGAGTCTGTACAATTGAACCAAATGCAGATCTGTGAAAATGACATTATCGTGGTGGCTCAAAAAATCGTTTCGAAATCAGAGAATAGGTTTAGGGATTTAAGGTACGTTGCCCCTTCTCCAAAATCAATCCGATTGGCCAAATTGCACAATAAAGATCCACGATTGATTGAATTGATTTTAGGTGAAACTTCTAGAATTATAAGAATCACAAAAAAACATTTGATCGTTGAGACCAAACATGGATTTATTTGTGCTAATGCAGGGATAGATCAAAGTAATGTTTCTGGCGATTCTCAAATGGCACTTTTACTACCGGAGAATCCTGATACTTCAGCAAGAAACCTGAGAAAATCAATGCACAATATTTCTGGAAAAAAAGTATGTATAATTATAGCCGATACATTTGGCAGACCTTTCAGAACGGGTCAAACTAATGTTGCAATAGGGGTAGCGGGCATTGCCCCATTAAAAAGTTACATTGGAATGAATGATGAGTACGGTAAAAAATTATTAGTAACAGAAATTGCCATAGCAGACGAACTTGCGGCAGCCGCTGAACTTGTAATGGGTAAAACTTTAAAGAATCCTGTGGCTATAATACGTGGCTATGACCATCAAAATCTTTTGATAGAAGGTGACGACGATACTGGCATCAAGTCACTATTGCGCAGTGAACATGATGATTTATTTAGAAATCCAGAAAATATGATGAATTACTCTGATTGAATCAATAAAGGATTGCAAAATAATTTATTTCCAATTCTATCATCTCATCCCAATGGATGATATTGTTGAAGGTATACTAAATAAAAACAAAAGAATTATTGCACAATCCAATTCAATGATAGATGTTAAGGACCAATTATCCCCTGAAATACTAAGGAAAATATATCCAAAAACTGGGAAAGAGGTGACAATCGGATTCACAAGTCCTGCCGGTACAGGGAAGGGTACTCTTATTGGAAAACTGATTACTTATTTTGAAAATTTTGGTTTCAAGATATCTATACTGGCAGTAGATCCTACAAGTGCTATCTCGGGAGGTGCTATTCTTGGCGACAGGGTCCGTATGCCTTCAACAATGGATGATGACAATATTTTCATGAGGAGTTTAGGTTCAAGGGGTGCATCTGGTGGCATCTCTAAATCTTAAGAAATGTAATTGGCATATTGGATTTTGCAGTAAATGATCTTATTTTGGTGGAAAGCGTAGGAGCAGGGGAGTAAGAGGTAAAAATTTCATCCACTCAATTCCAGATCTTCCTAATATATCTTTTAGTTCTATTCGGTTTACATATTTGTATAAAATATTATGAATCTTGTTTGCTAGTTTTGTCTTAGTTCGAGATAATATACTATTCTATAACTAAACTTCCTTTTTCTCTTAATTCTTTTATGGGTAAACGCCTCGGATATCAAACCTGTGCTCAGCAGATAGGATAGTATACAGACACCATGTTAATCAGCCTTAATCTTTGCTTGTACTACTATATTTGTCTTTACTGTATTTGCTAGTCTGTATATTTTCTCCAATAACTTCTAATGTATAATATGTATTCTCATACACAAGTTGTCCCTAGATTCCATTAATGCATTACATTTTTTCATTCTATGATAGGGTATTCATTTAATTGGTTCTAGTATTCCATTCGAATTGTTACCAAAGTAGAACGCATCCAATTTCTTTCCTCTATCATCTTTTAGTGCTGGGCTAAAATTTTTCTTCTTAACATTTATTATAAGATGAATCAATTTTTTCATTCATCTTCTTTCTTACTTCATGGTGGCAAACAGAGGGTGGCAAACATCCATGCACTCACTCATTCACTCACCCGCCTACTATAGGAGTATTATGATAGCGCTTCAAGAGATCTGGTTCAATCCGAGCCTTGATCCTAAACGGAGAACTTTGAACGTAGCCAACATACGACAAAAGACAAACTCTTAATGACGTTCCTAATTTAGTAGATCAGTACCATGGCAAAAAAATTCGACTAGTAATAAAAAACAGGACCACCGATCTTCTTTTTCCAATCTGAGTAAATACTTGAATTCCCTTTCAATTTTTCAACATAATTAGAAG
>Ga0310897_10000254_pt1 | contig 11574 bp, 11 predicted proteins | sample C8D2metaG_FD_203913 | JGI IMG/M metagenome (GOLD analysis project Ga0310897, IMG submission 203913) | Lab incubated soil microbial communities from West Virginia University Organic Research Farm, Morgantown, WV, United States - C0D1 | ecosystem: Environmental > Terrestrial > Soil > Agricultural...
GGTAGCGTAGCCCAAGGCGTGATGACCAATGCAAAGTGTTCTGTTTTAGTAGTAAGATAATTTCAAGTCCAACTGGAATTAAAAAAAAATAAACGCTTCTAATAAAAGATCAAATAGTTTTAGGAACTTGATTTGTTGTATTTTTTATCTACAGGTTCTATGTGTCTAGCACTAGCATCTACCGTTCTCTTTCTATCAATAAAATTATTTCATCATAGATAAATTCATATGACATTTTCTAAATTATTAAGAAAAGATGACCTTAATTTGTCTACATTATGCTAGGGACATCCCAACTGACATAAAAATAAAAGTAAATAATTCCTTATTCGTAAATAATTTAAGATCCCAGTATTAGACTCATTATATTTTCGAGGCTATTGCCTATTCTGCCTGGAATTAGAGAGGTCCAAATTATTTTTTGACCTTTGTCTGTAAATATATCTTCCCAAAATTTTGGGTCTTGAGAATTTGAATGAATAAAAATCCCATAATTACTATTTGTAGTTGAAAGATAACTTCTCATCTGGTGTAAATTGGGTGTTAGGTTTTTTGGCGAATAATAACTATTTTTTGCGTCCAAGACAAAACAAGTTCCATCATTTTTCTCTATTACGATATCCGAATATCTTCGAGAAATTTGTCTTTGTATTTCCAAGGCGTCGCATAGGTAGCCTGATAAGTTATCCTTAGAGTTATCCAATGTGATAAATGTCACTAAGCCTTTTGATGCTCTAATCTGTTTTAGTTTGACATTTTTTTTCTTTGAAATTTCATAAAGGATCTTGGTGAATACCCAACATTCATACAAGTCATTGGTATTATCTAGATTCATAAAGTGATAATATAGTACATCTTTTGCTATCTCTTTTTCATTATACGCTAGCCAGATAAAATATTTCCAATAATAAAATAGTTTTATTATGTTTGCAAACTTTTTAGGTATTTTTTGGTTATAGAGTCTAGTTAGAGTAAGTTACAATAATTCATTTAACTTATAGGTCGATTCAATCGCACTGGGAACGATTTGTTTTATTATTCTAGTTGCAAGGATTTTTGATACATACATCTGTATAGTCATTAATTCGTGAATTGTAAGATTGAGTCGGTTGGACTCAACTAGTTCCTCCAATTTGATATATTTAGTGCAGTAAAAAACGATAGACAATAATATGATGACTAGAAAAATATTCTCGGGGGTATTGAAATTCTTATGTATTTCAGAACAGATAATACTATGGTCACCTATTCTTTGTCGCATAGTAATTGTTTTTCTGATGATCAATAGGTCTACTTAAAGCAATACTCACAGATTGTCATATTATTTTTTATTAAAATAGTGATAAAATCGAGTCAAATTTGTTTCACATACCACCGAACCAGATACTAATGATAGTAACGATATACTATGTACTCAGTTTAGTTTCTCTTCCAACCAGTTATCATAGATCCAATTTCCAGATAAGTTTCTTAAAATTCTTTGAGATTTGAGGTTTACAAGAGTTATTTTATATTGAACGTACCCATCGGCAGTCATTTGATTCAACATATTAGTCAAACTGGATGAATTGCAAAGTGTGATTGGAATCCAACATTATTTTACTATTAGGTTATAAATTGACTGAGTTGCAAAGTTCATGTTACTAGCAACGGTTAGATCTCCAGCTTGACCTCCGAATTTTATCTCGTGTTTGCCGGCGCTCAATGGATTAATAAAAATCCAGTAACCTTCCGCAATGGAAGAAGTCGTTTGAGGACTAACTCCCATTATGTTATTCGCAGGCAACGTAATGTTGTATAATTGAGACTGAGCTCTGTAGTCTGCTAAATTTTCCATCTTTTTTCCATCAATTGTAAGATCCGTGCTGATTGCTCTATCGATATTTGCCTTCGCACAGGTTTTAAGCTCCTCTTCAGTCTTTCCATCGCCACCTGCGATAGAGCATTCAGTGTTTAAAAGAGGGAAGAATAAAGACGTATTTGACGGAATCGTACACTCTCTTGTTATTGACCCGCCAAATGTACCTACCAAAAACCACACAGAGCCGACTTGTTTCACTGCACATTTTGCCCCTGTTTCATCATACAACGGGTTTTCATCTTGCGGGATTGAATACACCCATTGCCACCATTTAGAGGCCCATTCGCCATAAGATGATCCTTGCGGATTTGTATCCGGTGCTGCTATTTGTTCAACTAACTGGGCGGATACCATCGGGTAGCAACTACAGACTATTATAGAACCTATGAGGATTAAACTGATTTTTGGAGAAGAGATAATTTTCATAATCGATATCTTTATTACAATATGAACATAAAGTATTTTTGTGTTTTGCCCAACCAAACGCAAAGGACAGAATTTGGATTTGAGTCATCACCCATTTTCAAACAGAAATAAATCTAGAGGATCATATAGGAGTTAGAGACTTACCTATGATGCTAGTGCTATCTTATCTTAAAGAGAAAATTTATGTTCTTTTTGTCGTCATGGTTTTAGCAATGATCCTGGATCTCTGTTTTGGGAGGATTTCTGAATTAGTAGGAAAACAGTATTATTTTAGCTGGGGAATCATGTTTTTTCTTTTTATTTCGATATTAGCCATAGCCGGGCAGTATCTTATCCTGCAATTTGTAAAAAAAAATATCTCAACATTAGAACAAACAAAGGTATTGCGATTCAAGAGAATTCATACTCTGGTAACGATTGTACAGATTTTTTTGACTACTGTTTTCATCTTCCTTACTTTTCAGTTAATATATTATAATCACTACAATACAATACTTATTATCATTACTGTTACCACTGGATATGCAATGGCCATTGCAATATTCGGATTTGTTGCCTTTAGTTTATTTCTTTGGTATAATCAGTATAGAAATAACATCATTGTATTACTTTATGCAGTAGCGATTTCCATAATTTGTGTAAATTCGATATCATCCGTCATCTATTTAGATAAGGCATTGCTTGAAAGACCTCCAGAAATTTGGAATAGGTCGTATAATAATTTTGAACAGTTCGTTCCGGGCTCCATAAATTACTACCTGAATAATTTCTACACCTATTCATTGATATTGTCTTTCGTATCGATCTGGATAAGCACTTTTTATATGTTACGTCATTTTATGGATAGAATTGGCAGAACTAAGTTTTTAATACTAATAACCGTACCATTAATTTATTTCTTGAGTCAATTTTTTACTTTGTCTTTCAATTTTATCAAGCCAATGATCTTATCTGATCCTTTTTTTTATAGTATTCTTTTTACTCAAATATTCACGGTTAGTAAATTGATTGGAGGGATTTTATTTGGAATTGCGTTCTGGACAATCATAAAAACTATTCCCAAGTCTTATTCTATAAGAAATTATTTGATAATTTCAGCCTTCGGTATGACTTTTATTTTTGTTATAGGAGAAACTTCGATCATCCAGGCACCATATCCGCCTTTTGGAATTGCTACTATTTCATTTGTCGGTTTGACAAGTTATCTTGTTTTCATTGGGATATATTTTTCGGCCATTTCTATAACTTTCGATACACAATTGAGAGAGGAGATAAGAAAACACATTGAGGGACAATTCTCATTGTTGGATAGCATTGGGACAGCTAAAAGAAACCTAGAAATTCAAAAAACAACCTTGAAAGTCGTAGAAAAACAAGCTAAATTGTTAGAAGAAGAAGTAGGGCTCAAAGTAACGGATAATGAATTATCGGAATATATGGAAGAAGTTATGAAAGAACTTAAACAATATAAGGCAAGCCAAAAGGGTTGATACCTCAAATACAATTGTAGAGTTTTGTCGAGTTGATTTTCCTTGAGCGATGACTCTTATAGCCATTTCAAATTATTGACCCTGGGTAATTTAGGTGTAGGGTCACTTGATCTTTATCAGACTAATATTATGTATTGCTTGTACTTGAAACTATAAAAAGAAAAACAAACGATTTTGCCAATCACTCTTATACATCCGAGAACATGGCAATTTCTTGGTTAAGGACTTGGATTTATACGAAAGTACCTAAACATTTGGTAATACAATGCGAAACGACTAATACCTTCTGCGCGTGTTACGGTTAAAATCAGTTTTATTTCATTAATTTGAACGTGGATTAACGGTTTATAATTCTGTTGTAGGACTCACAATTTATTTTTTTATGTTCATGTTTCTAAATTAATGAAATATTCTATAAACCCATATGGATATCCTCATGATTTCCAACGAACTAGATACCAATGTTAGCAACGATATCCTAGAACTTTTTCATCTCCGTCCACCATTCCATTTAGGGAATTTAGGATACTAGTCGTTAGAATCCGTTCATCTCGTGGACTTAATTCTTCCATGTATTAATTTAGAAAATCATAAATTAGATAAGGCTTGCGCTAGGTTGAGTTTGAAAAATCTGAAAACTCCCACCTACGAGTATTGTCTAGGTCTATATTGGAGCATTACAAGGCTTTTTATGATTTCATTAGATCATAATTCATAGAAATTAGATTGGATAGACTGGCTGCAATACTATCGGATTTTGATGGAACTCTATGTCCTACCTCTGGTATAAAATACAATGACAATAGTTCCGATTTTATTCCACGCTCAATTGAAGAAATACTCTGTGAGATTTCTTTAACTATCCCAATAGGCATTATAACAAGTAAAGACTTTGATTTCATTTATCCAAAAACTAGAAAATTTGCAAAAATATTGTCTTGTATTTTAGGATTAGAAACCTTTGTTTTGAATGATAAAGAACGAACCAATCATAATGAAAATATTCTAAATGAAAATAATAAAGTATCTACGGAAGATATCGCTATTAAAGATAGGATTTCACTTTTTGACCATGAAATGCTATCAATCAATTCTCATATGTTAAATGAAATTACCGCCTATCTTGAAAATAACTATCACACGATGAATGTTGAAAAGAAGTTTCTAAAGGGTGAAGAAAATCTCCTAGGCGGAATTACGGTGGATTGGAGACATAATTCTAATTGGATGGTCAATAAAGAGAAATATAAAGAGATTGTCAAAGAATCAGTATATAATATATTAAATAGGACTCAACAAAAAGAGGAAGGCAATAGATCCAAAGAAAAATCAAGTTCTCTTACTCAACATCTTTTTATCCAAGAATATTCTACTCATCCTTTCATTGATGTTTATGTTACCAAATTAAACAAGGGCAGTGCATTTGACTCCGTTGTTTCCAAACTATATGAAATATTAAATATCAAGGGCAATATAATATACCTGGGTGATTCTGAAAACGATAACCCTGCATTTAAAAAAGCGAATATTTCAATTGGAGTGAATTCAGACAATAGACTAAACCCTACCTTGGATTGCACCTATTCTATAAAGTTTGAGAATTTATCTATTTTCTTAAGAAGACTGGTTGATAATGACTTTGATTTCTCGGAATCATTGTTAAATTTTTGAATGTCAGAGATGAGAAAAGGTAAAGTATGATATGAAAACTATTAACAATCGTGAAAGGGATAGAGTTTGTTTTATTGGCAGCCGGAGCAATTCTAGGTGCTTATATTAGATACAAAATTACGTCCTTTCCATTAATACTAGGAATAATAGGTTCAAATGTATTGATTGTAAATATCGTGGGTAGTTTTATCCTGGGTATTTTCTCTGTTTTATTGGTTAACTGGAACCTAGATCAACGATATTCTTTTCTAATCGCTATTGGATTCTGTGGTTCTCTCACTACTATGTCTTCATTTGCCTTAGAAAATATTGTAATGATAGAAAATAAACAAATTCTAAATATGATGATTAATACAATAGCCAATGTGGGCTTATCCTTTTTGGCATTATATGGTGGCAGAATCTTAATAATTCAATTATTACAATAATAATTTTAGAATAATGACTCTGAAACAAATGATCTGCTTAAACATCCGCATAAAGAAAAATGACAATGTAAATGGAAAAAGACTGGAGAAAACTATTATTGAATTTTTGATGAAGGCGAACGTTTTAGGGGCTATAGTATGGCTAGGTGTTGACGGATTTGGAAGAAGAGGCAAGTCAACAGTTCATTTGGAGGGTTTAATGATAAATCAACCTATGATGATAGAAACAATAGATGAGGAAGAAAAGATACAACCATTGTTATTACCTTTAAAACAATTGATAGGTGATAACGGCTTTATTACTATTCATAGAGTACAGGTAGTCTAATTGTTATTCTTAATGGTCAAAATTGAAGGCAAGCGCTAAACAAATAAACTAATGGATACTATTCAATTTGAAATTGCCTTCTATAATATATTATTTGGGTTAAAAAATAGGGTCAAATTTGTTTCACATACCACCGAACCTGCATAGTATACGGAACTTAATCCCACCGCAGCCATTATGAATAGATTTTCAGTATGGATGTTGAGATTATCTTCTTTCGTTTAATTTATAATTTCAGATCTTCTTTTCATGCAAATAGAATAGGCTATAAAATTAATGAAATAAAACATAAGGAATTGATAATTGTTGTCAAAAAGAGCAGAAAAACTGTTTTTTATAGCTTAGTTGTCATCTCCTCCACTGTCATCTTCTTCTAGTATCTCATCCATTTCTTCTATCGACAAATTCTTACTAGTGTCATCATCTTGCCAGTCTATTGAGTCATATTTAGGATCATTATTTGGATCGCTTTGAGGTTCGACGAGACTAGTGGTAATTGTAATACGACGCTCGCGGTTACCATTATTATCATTATCGTTCGCTCCGGCTTGTTCTCCTGTTATTTGAATCGTATGCTGATCAAAATCATTGTCATTCCATCAAATACTGAATTAATATCTTTCAGTATCATCTTCTGGAGTATCACTTGTAATCAGAATATCAAAACCTGCTTTGCCTCAAGAGGGGATAGAGGAGGGTTGAGTTACACCAGAAGCCGAACCAAGGAAGCCGTGCTTAACACATTCCAATTTTCTTTATAGCAGTCGTATCATTTTATAGTCATAGTATTTTGCAGTTTTAATTTATCTAAATAAAAAATTTACAAGTCTATAAGTTAAGACAAAAATAGTGATTGCAAAGCCTTTATCATTTCGGGATTCCTGTTGGTCAGAATATATTTAATACCTGCAGGCTTATTGTTGTCACTAATATCAATAAATACTGAATCTCCAAGAGAAATAGTACTTACTATTTTCTGATCAGTCAGTTTAACATATAATGTATTATTCTCAATATCATATTCAACTACTGAATCTATAATTCTAAAACCCCCTTCCTATCTGTTCTTAATATTGTTATTATTTCCATCGTACTGCTGTAATTATTAAATAGTAGAATCAAGTATTTAGGTTCTTATTAACACGGGATAATAAACTGTAGAATGAATTTATATCAGTTACAGAAATGAGCTATAAAATTAAACAAAAATTAAATTATATTTTACTGTTTATACAAAATTAAGTATCGTGGTTCCAAAGCCTCCAAGGGTCCGGCACTTAATTGCAAAATTAGTTCATTCTTAACTTATCGATAATAGTCAGTTTACTTGCAGTTTATATTATACGCAAATAGCAAAACCGGAGGCTCGGAGCCACTAGAACGTGTTTTACCTGTTTTACGTAAACCAAGAGTAACATTTTTGAATCTATTTTTTTTTGGATCGACTACAATTTCTCTGTGAACCTTGGATTCCTATAGATGCTTACTACCATTAAAATCACCGATTATAATTTTATTCATAATTTGATCCATTTGAAAATCGAAGGTCATTCTTTCTATATCTGGAATTATTTAATCAATTTAACTTACCATTTACGCTGGAATATCTTATAGAGAACCAATATCTGCATTTTGAAATTTGAATTATAATGATTTTATTATATGCATTAAATATTTAAAGAAACTGTGAGATATTATGCATTAGTGTCAAAATTATTAAAACACGATACATTTATCTTATTTGTCATTTGCCTTTTGATGGTTACATTGAATTTTCAGTTTAATCAAGTTAGTTTTGGACAGACTCAAGATGCACTGAATCAAAATAGCATAGTAGAATTAACAGCTGAAAGAGTAGGGAAATATGTATGGAAAAGTAATGAACTTGGATTTAATCCATTATTGAATCTCAAATCAAATGAAAATTATACATTTTTAATTACCAGTATTCAAAATGACACTGCAGAACATCAATTAAAGATAGAGCCAAGAGAGGGGGGAGAGCATTTGGCAGAAAGTGAAGTAATAGAACATGGTTCATCCTCACAATTTGCATTTAATACCGGAATTCCACAAGTACTAAAATATTATTGCGAATATCATCCTCGGAGCATGACTGGAATGATTAATGTTACTTCTGTAATATGAGAGGGATGGAATTTAACCAATCTGTGACAAACCGAAACGACTATTCTGGGTTCATGGACATTTATCCATCTAATAAATCGAAATCCCACGTCTTTCATTATCGACTCTTATCCTAACCTTGTAATATGGAATCGAACGGTTTTGGATTATGTGATAATTTTGATTAATTGGGTAATGATATTATTTCCTGCACCAGGAAACCTCTTTTTCTACACAGGTGGATGTCCTCATGATTTCCGCCGAACCCTTATACCATAGGGGACTTAATCCCACCGAACCAGCTACCAATTATAGTAACGGTATAATATATTATTGAGATAAAAAAATGATAAAAAAACTCAATTTTTGATACATTCAGAATTTTTTTACTTCGAACTATCCTTTAAAAAATGACTTTCTATGTAATGTCCGGACAACGGCTTTATATATAATGTCATGGCAATGGCAACTATGAATCGAATTAATATTTCATTAATATTTTTAATAATGATTTCTATGGTTTCGCCGACTTCAGCAATCATATATGCTAGTGGGTCTACTGATAATAGCGAGGGGACATCAGATACTGGGTCTACTGATGATAACAGCGACTCATCATCAGATACTGGATCTAGCGAGGATAATAGTAACTCACCACCGACTGACTTACTTCCCCCTAACGTCGACTCAACATCATCAGCAACGTCTACAGATGATAATGGTGATTCATCAGCAACGTCTACAGATGATAATGGTGATTCATCAGCAACGTCTACAGAGAATAATACCACTTTACCGAGTGAATCTCCTTTGGGTAACAATACTGCTAATGTGCAAGGGGAGGATTTGGTCAACATCATCCTGACCTTGCACAACCAAGAGCGTGCTGCCGTTGGGGTTCCACCGCTTACATGGAGTGACTCACTAGCCGCCCATGCACAGCCTTGGGCCGATAAAGTATATGAGACAAGTGATTCGTCCCATTCGAGTGGGGTTGCTGACTTTGGTAATTATGGTGAGAACATGGCATGGGGAGGAGGTCCGTCATTTGCAACTCCAACCTGGTTAGCTCAGACGTGGGCTAACGAAAAGAGTAATTATGTACCGGGTACTCCCGCGTCCGATAGCACTGGTCATTACACCCAGATGGTTGACAAGCAATCAACCGAGGTTGGTTGCGGGTTTACCAGTGGACCCGCTGGTCAATATGCTGAATATGGTGGAACGAATGTATTGGTTTGTCAATACACTCCTCCTGGTAACTGGAATAACCAACCACCATATTAGAATGGTCTCTCCTGTAACGGTAAATATCTATCCTTCACCCTGAACCAAGGTCCCAGACAGAGTTACTCTAAGCAATATCATCAATGGTATAGAGGAAAACCCCCTACTTATTTTAGTGCCTAAATTAGTAAAGTTTGAGAATATTTAATACTACATAAGCTACGTATTCGAATCATTGAACTTTTGAACCCATGTGGAATTTCAGACGATTTCCACCGAACTAGATACCAATTATAGTGATAATCTATCTAATGATTATTAATGTTCCGCAGTTATTATTTGAATCTACCGAGATACCGTCTCCACCTCCACCTCCGCCAGCCCCAAATGTATTAGGTTGATTGGGTGTTTGACTTGAGGAATTCTTTGTAATTATACAACTACCGTCTCCACCTCCACCTCCACCTCCGCCAGCCCCAAATGTATTAGGTTGATTGGGTGTTTGACTTGAGGAAATGTTAGGTTGTCCCACAACAAAAGAATCAAACCCTATTGCTCCCAAACCTAATACTGAAGTAACAAATATCATCGTGATTGATAGTTGTTTAACCATTGAAAACGATTTAACATTCAAAGATATAACTATTCGACGTTTAATTAAAGGAATCTTAAAATTGAAATTTCAGAATAATGGATACTCTACGGACCTTACACGTCGCCCTCCGTCTCTGTTTAGTGCAGAAACCCCCTGTTTAGATACATATTAAAATAATATTGATTATTTCTATCTCTTTTGATATTCTCATGACTATCAACCGAACCATTATACCATAGGGGACTTAATCCCACCGAACAAGATACCAATTATAGTAACGAAATAAGTTATAATCAAGTAAATTTGTGTACTAAATTCATGTTTTTGAAAAGGAAACAAGCGGGTTTGTGTCCAGTTGCTATGGATATTTGTCATCATTTCTTTGACTGCAATAAATAATAGTCATGGCAGGACATAATGGAGATAAAGACCATTTCCAAGGAGATTAACAAATTATGATTTCTTTTATTAATGATTATTCTCATTTCAAACGCCAAAAAGATACCCAATACTAAGAAAAACCCCTTTGAGCTCACTTTGAGCTCATTATGAGAGTATAAGATAATAACATACTTTTACTCTCTTTATCTAGTAATGAAAATACTTCCGCATGTTATGAGAAATATTAATGAATTTAACATACCCGCTGGAAATTCCCATGGCTATGAAATATTGTATTTTGGTGTAAATCTCATACTTATGTTTAAGTATAGGCTTTCTTTTGACATAAAAGTACAGAATTCAGCTAAGGAAATAGAAATTCTAATCCTTGGCAGAAATGATATTCCAGCATGGAAAGAAAATAAGGATAATTCTGAAATTAAACCATATTATAACAAGAATGGTCTGAAAATTAATGATGTATTTAAACCTACTATAAGCGATGCATATGCATTTGTAATAAATAATCGAAAGTCTTCCATTAGTCATGAAGTAAAAACTGTTGAGGTTATTTTGACTCATAATTGGAAGCAGGAGGTCAAGGAGTCTCAATTGAAAGAACATATCAAAACACAAGGCTAGGATTTTTTGGATAAACAATTACTAGGATTTATGAAATCCATAATCCTACTGGTATGGAAATTTCATACTTGTCCCACCGAACCCCTATACCATATGGGGCTTAATCCCACGGAATCAAATACATATGTTTAGTAACGAAGTTTAATACGGTTAGAGATAAAGTAATTCTAAACTGTCGATATAATTAGAATGGTATAAAAAAATTTTGACCAAAAAAAAAGACTAATTATTATTACTTACAGCTGCCCTTGGCCCACCCGACTTTATATCCACTGGCATATTCTCCACTTCCTGGACTGTATTTCTTGCAATGGTCGTGGTCATACCAGCCATCCTTGCACCCTTGGTTCCATGACCCCGAATCGGTGCGGTCTTCACACCAATGTGAAGCTGCGTTA
>Ga0310897_10000260_pt1 | contig 11443 bp, 11 predicted proteins | sample C8D2metaG_FD_203913 | JGI IMG/M metagenome (GOLD analysis project Ga0310897, IMG submission 203913) | Lab incubated soil microbial communities from West Virginia University Organic Research Farm, Morgantown, WV, United States - C0D1 | ecosystem: Environmental > Terrestrial > Soil > Agricultural...
CTTTATGATTAATATCAAATACGACGCAAAGCAGTAGAAATGGGAGTACCGGTTCTCACCACTGTGGAAAGTACAGTTTCATTCGTGAAAACTCTGGAGTGGACTAAGCACAATGAGCCGACAGTAAGACCAATGGATAGTTACTAATAAGGTGTGTTTTCTAATTACTATTGCTAGTAAAGTAGCCCTGCTAAATCCACTTCCGAACCAATGATCGATCCATCCATGGTAAACAAAAAAGCCTTTTCTACAGACCAGTTTAACCTATTTATCATGTTATCAAGCAAAGGTAATTTAGATTTTCCGCTTGTCCCAGATGTGTTCCTATTTCTCTTACCATAGTAGTCTAGAATGTTGTTGAAATGTGGCATGATAATGATTTCTAGCTTTCTAGTATTTTGTTTGTGGTTTTTTTCCAACAAATCTTTTTTGGTTAAATTGATTTTTACCCAAATTTTGTTACCCTGCAATATACTTCCTTCTTTTTGAATTATCGGATGCAAATGCCCTACGATAATCTTTTCTACATTCATTCCAATTCGAGGGAGAGTGTGACCATGTGTTAAAAGAATGTTGTCAAATTCAATACCCTTTGAACGCATTAGATTGACATTTTCTGGTAATAATTGCTTAATGTTGCCATCATGGTTGCCTGGAATGAGATAGACATTGAATAATTTGTTTAATGATTCCAAAAAATAAGGAACGTTATCCCATTCGGTTCTAGTTATGATTCTTATGGATGATTTTAAATCGCCAAGGATGATTAATTCATTGACACCAGTTTCCCAATGAATGTTGGTCAATAGCTTTATGGATTCATCTATATTTTGTCTAGGATCAATTAGTATACCATTTCTTCTTATTTTGTCTTCCAGACCAATATGAATATCTGAAATTACTAGAAAATTCTTGTAACCTGAGGTCTCTATCATTAAGATGGGGTGGGGATAAAGTGGAAAACACCTGCTTTTATTAAAATTTATATCTTCAATCATGGGTCTTAATTGGTTAATATCCAAAACCTGAAAAATGCAAGTTTCACTTATATGTATGTATGATGTACTATATAATGATATTTTTTTGACCCAAAATAGTTTTCCCATGAAGCAATGGCATTTGGAACATGTTGAAAAAACTATTAAAAAATTTATTACAGGATTGTCAGAGACTGCTAGTATATGGGAAAAACGCCAGCACAAAAGGTATGGAACTATAGCAAATTGCTGTAAGCAGGTAGATTATGATCTTAAACATGGAGTCACAATAGATGAGGTTATTCAAGTTTTGCAAAAAATCAAAAATGACGAGACATTTGCTCCGGTGATGCAAAGTGAAAATGCGATTCTAAGATTTAATGAGATAGAGAAATATGTGCTCTCATTAAAGAATCCTCGAGCAGAATAAACTGTTTTTTTACTATTCCCGTATTACGTTGTAGCGTTTCGTTTCAAAAAACAAATTCACGAATTATTTGAATACAATGTGTAATTGTAGATATTGAATCCCTGTGAGCGATCTGTTACTGGAATTGTAAAGGAAGCTGTCGACAATGGGGGTATATTGTATGGTTCTGACTGGGCTTTCCATATACCAATTAGATCATTATTTTTATCATACAAGGCTGCAATTACGGTTGTACTTGTGGAAATATTATTCATATTGTTGGTAATTCTGCCACTTATATAGTAAAATCCAGTTGCATCTAATTTGGAACTCGTAGAGTGTATTTCAAGAGCTTTTTTGGTGATTTTTGTCCCATTGTAAGTAAAGTCAACTGTATAATTTTTTACCTGATTGTTGTGATTCTTATCATATATGAGAACATCAAACGGAGTTTCTTCCGATGGACCTAACGGATGCACCGCAACTTGATTGCTATAATTACCTAATATGGTATCATTGTTATCCGAGATAATCACATGCACAAAAATGTTATCCAACGTCATATTCATATTATTTTGAGCTATGCCAATTATGTGATGGAATTTGTTTTGATCTTCAGTCAATTGGGTTTGTACTGCTTCTAAGGCAAACAATGATTCATTAGTTGCTAGAGCAAACGACATATTACATATCACCAAAACAGAAAGGAAAAGGCAAGATTTGGTTCCTAAGAAATTACTTGAGATGCGAAATACAAACTCACGTTTCATTAGTTTTATTTGCAAGAAATGATTAGATTAACCTTTGGTGGAATCTTAAAATAATATATATTTAGCCCTAAATAAATAAAAGAAATCCTTGATAATATCAGAAGGCTCTTTAGTCTTATTTTTTTTTAACAGTGATAAGAAATGGCTCATACGGATTGAAAATGAAAAGAAATTGCATACTCATCTGGGGATTATCGATGCGGGTTCAACGATTGGTTTAGAATATGGTTCACATATTCTGACGAATAAAGATAAAAAAATTTTCCTTTTGCCTCCAAACACATATGATTTCGTAATGAAATCTCAGAGAACCACCCAAATAGTATACCCAAAGGACTATGGATATATTGCGGCAAGAACGGGACTGAGAAATGGTTCTAAAGTCTTAGAAATAGGCACGGGAAGTGCTGCCCTTTCTACCTTTCTTGCAAGTATTGTCATGCCGGAGGGTCACGTTTATACGTTTGATGTTAATGAGGATTTTATGTCCATAGCAAAGAAGAATCTAGAAAAATCTAGCATGGATCCATACGTAACTCAGGGGATATATGACCCTGAGAAAATTGGTCAAATCCGAGATGTTGATTTGGTCGTTATCGACCTTGGTGATCCCTGGAATTATTTGGACATTATTTATCCGTCTATGAAGAGCGGAGCTTCGGTAGTTTGTATATGTCCTACAATGAATCAATTGGAAAACTTGGCAACTCATTTCTTTCATGGTGGTTTTATCGATTCCGATTGTGTAGAAACATTCATCCGTAAAATAGAGGCCAGAGAAGGGAAAACGCGTCCATCAATGAGAATGATCGGGCATACGACGTACCTAGGTTTTGCAAGAAAAGTTTTGAAATAGGTGACCTTTTTTAGAGGGGTGAATTTCTATTTTCTAGTCGACATCAAAATCTAGTTAATCTCGTATAATTCTAAAGACATTCTACTTTAGAACGAGGTCAAAGAATTTTTAGATATTTACTGCACGGCATTGAGAATGTCTCCTGGAGTTCAAGAGAATTATGTTAGGTTTGGTTTCTAACGTCTTTATTAATTAGTAACAAATTGTATGTCTAATGTTTACTGTAATCATTTAACTCTTTATATTGCCAGTTATTTGAATAGTTTTCGATAACGGGTTACTAATATTAGAGTCATAAGCTGTAGCAGGCTTCCTAAGAGAATGAACTAAGATTTGTCAGATCCTGAAGTATCTTTTTAGAGTGATGATTACATTCTATACCATCGAGTTCTTTTTTGGCGAGGCGGGAGTAATTGAGATATGTATTCTCCATTATTTCGATAAATATGTTATCCTCGTCATTTTGTTTGACAAGTATATTAAACAATCTTTCTTCATTGTTATAATCAACCAAATCATCGTGGATCTGGTAAGCAATACCCAGAAGGCGTCCGAAATTAGCAAGAGCATTGATTTGATCTTCGTTCCCATTTGCCAAAATTGCACCGATTTTAGCAGAAGCCTCAAACAATGATGCAGTTTTATTTTCGATAACGGTGATGTATTCCTCTTGAGATATTTTATGGTTCTTTACGAGTCGTAACTCAAGCATCTCACCTTCGCTCATTTTAATTGATGCTGTAGATAACTCATGGGTAACGCGATTATTATTGGTTTTAGCACTAATATTTAATATGATGCCCAAAATGAAATCTGCTGTGAGAATACTTGCGTTATATCCATATTTTACATGGAACGAAGGTAAGCCTCTCCGAATGTTATCTGAATCAATTATGTCATCATGTATAACTGATTCTGTATGAAGTAATTCAATTGCCGAAGAAACGGCAAAAATGTTTTCCCTCGACTTTGAGTTTAGGGAGCTTATATTGTCATTGTTAATAGTTTCGGCTGCTAGAGTCAAGATCAGTGGTCTTATTCGTTTACCACCATGACAAGCATACTTAAGCGGAAGATAAAATTCTGACCAAGAATATGACTCTATCTCTCTTGATAAGGACTCATTAATCTTATTAATATATTCATTAAACCTTTCAACAAATGGATTTAACTGAAAGTCTCTTTCATTCAATAATAATTCCTAGCCTACATAAGTAATTTGCTCTGAACTTATTAATGCTTGTTTTCAATATAATTACGTTATTCGTAGGATCTTAAAAGAATTTGTAGTGCTTCTTTCATTAATTTTGGAATATTCGCTTTAGATAAATAGTTCAAAAAACATATACTACTGTGTTTTTTTAACACTTAACGTCTATGTGATATCCAATACTTCTTTTCAAATTAAAGGATACAACATCTAGGAGAAAAGCTGTTTACTTTGGTTAATAATAATTAGCAGCTTGAATCTTTTAATGAAATGTCTTTTATTTTTTAAGCCAATGTTACAATCCGATAGTCGATATTATTACACAATCAATACAAAGGGCTAGATGTCATAGAAGACGAATAATTTCGATAGTAGTATATATTACATTCTGCTTTTGAGCACTTAATTTCTTATATGAGTGGTTTCATTTCTTAAAAAAGCCCAAATAATTAATAAAACATCGTCATACTATCTGCGACAAGTATTTTCCAATGCTACTAATAGATCCTCTTAGAGATTGATTAACACAAACGATCTAATTTTCTTGTCACTCCTAAAATCGTTCCAGCATATTTGAAGTTATCAGATTAGAAGATGGAAGAATGGGAAACATGACATTGTGTTTTTATGTTGTTTGTTAAGCCACTGCTATGATTAACGCTGTATTGAATTAGCATAGTAGTAATCCCAATATGATAGGAAGGTTTTATTTTCATCGACTCTTCACTTGGCGTAAGAGTTTGAAATTGAATTTACTTTTGTAGTAACGCCGAAATTTGATACCTATGCACTTTATCTCAATATTTTTAACATACCTGCTCTCTGAGTGTAACAATCTAATAGTTTGTTTCTTGTAGATAGGTGCAGAATTTGCAGATGGTTCTGCAATTATCTTATATCCAATTTAAACATAGAAAAAAAATTTAAATCATTAGGGTAATCCTTAGTGAATTAATGAGTTCATTTTATGTAATTGATTCGGATTCAGTGCTTATTAGGCCAACTACTGTAGCTGATATTCCAGAAATTGTAAAGTTGCAGGAAGAATCTTTTGCTGATTTAGCAAAAATTGGTAATATTTGGCATCCTCACGAACTAAAGAGCCACCTTGAAATATTCCCAGGGGGTCAACTTGTTGCTGAGCTTGATAAAAAGATTGTAGGATCAGCTACAAGTCTAATTGTTCAGTTAAATCCTACTTATGCAGACCATACTTGGGAGAGTATTACGGGGAATGGAATGCTTACAACCCATTTTCCGGCTGGTGATACTCTTTATGGAGCAGATATATCCACACATCCTCGAGTTAGACATAGAGGAATAGGTCACAAGTTGTATCAAGGGAGAAAGGATATTGCAATGGGCCTGAATTTGAAAAGAATGATCGGAGGTGGCAGACTATATAACTACTGTGAACACTCTGAGAAATTATCACCATTAGAATATGCTCATAATGTGCTAGACTGTAAATTGCACGACCTCGTGTTAAGTTTCGATCTTATTAATGGATTTGATTTTATCAAGATTCTTCCCGATTATCTTGAGGATGCCCGCTCCTTAAACTATGCCAGCTTTATTGAATGGGTAAATCCTCATTATAAACAGGACCCATAAAACCAAATCAATTGTTTGATCATTTGATATTATGTGAATACACTTTGGGCTTCTTTTTTTCCTTGCCCCCAGTGAAGCCAGGGAGAATATTTCAAGTTGATTTTTGTGATTGGTTTATTTCATTCCTCAACTAATATTCTAAAGGAATAGTCCTCTGATGAAAAGGACAAAATTAATGAATATTTTGACCTGCTAGGAAGTGTATCTAATATTTTTAGTCGTATGTAAATGTCATAACCAGATTTAGTTTTCGTGTTCTCTAAGGAAAACATGATTGTTTGCTGATAAATAGCGAAAATCTGCTTAAAGTCGATAAAAGCAGTCATATTCAAGAAAGCTAATTTTCAATTTCCTAGACAATTAGAATTTGATCCTAAGTTCAAATAAAATGTGGCCAAAATTATTTAATTTTCATTAATATTTTTTGAAAAACTTTGATTCATCCTCACATTAATAGAATGTAAATATTTCATAAATTTTGATTTATAGAATTATCTGAAATGATTAATATAATCAGTCATAAATGGTATAACATGGATGCTTATGACTGTATAGTAACCAAACTCGAGGTTAGAGAATTTAGTGATCAAAATAGCGTATCTTCAGAGATAAGGTTAAAAATTTTGGAAGCAGCGAGGCTGACTGGTAGTTCTTTAAATACTCAACCTTGGAGATTCATAGTAATACAGAATAAAGATAATCTGATGAAATTATCCAATGATAGCACTAGCGGAAAATGGATTTCTGGGGCTAATTTCGCAATAATTGTTTTGACTAATCCTTATTTTCGTTTTCACCTAATAGATGCTGGCAAAGTGGTACAGAATATGCAGCTTGCTGCATGGAACTATGGTGTCGGTTCTGCTCTATTTACGGGAATAGAAGAGGATCGTGTTAGGAAAGATTTCTCTATTCCAATTGATTATAAACCAGTGATCGTAGTGGGATTTGGATATCCAAGAAAGAAAATTGATGGAAAGACAAAGAAGAAGAATAGGTTGACAATGCACGAACTGGTTTCGTTCGAAGAATATGGAAAATCCTAATCCCTAAACTATTAACTAATTTATTATGAAAACGAAAATGATTGAAAAGCATTTACTGGCTTTTGATATTGGTATTAATTTAGAAGTAACAAAAAGGAAGAAATATGGCTAGGACGGCCTCGATTTTAATAATTTCTGAAGATTATGATTGTTATGTTGCCTGTCGATATTCTGCCTATTGATCTTTAATGGTTTAATAGCCCTTTTTGAGTTTGACTCGAGGGTCTAATTCCCCACAATAAATTTTTAAAGGATCAAGTGTCATCCATAATATGAAATTAAAGACCTTTTGTTCTTTGACTATGATTCCTACCTTGATACTTATACTATTGTTATTGACATCACTAGATAACTATTCTATACAAACTGATACCTACGGTCAGCCTATTTATAGTGCTCCTATATATCAGTCGAGTTCTTTTACAGTTTTGAGTAGTTACTCATATATTAACTCCACCACGGCAGATACTGGAACAGCTTCTGAATAAATACAATATTATTTCATTTTCATTTTCACTTTTGTCCAGAGGAAAGAAAATTATGGACAATAAGTTGAATGAAGCAATAAATTTTACTGTAACCATACTAAATCTTAAATTTTGCTGAGTGTAGGACTACTTTAAAAACGAGAGAAAATGAGACAATATCTCAAAGATTGTTTGCTATTCTTATTCCCAGATGATTGAATTTTTTATGCCTGAGGAGTTAATGAAATAATATTACCAACGTATGAGGATTCATTATTTTTTCATAATTGCGACAGAAGGGACCATGACGACAAGACATAGTGACATCTGCTTTGTATGTGATAGTGCTGTAGAGCCCGGATTTCTAGATAGATACATACGGAGATTATCAGCCCTAACTCAGTAACAAATTATTGTAAAACAAATTCAGTTTAATGTAACATAATCGCGATATAGCACATAGAAATAATATATTTAATGAGTATTATTCAATCTAAGAACCCGATTTGCTTATTATTTTTGGCTACATTTCTGGTGATTTCATTTTCAATTATCCCGGCTAATTTAACCTATGCCTACGTGGAATTCGATGTTAGTGGCAGTGATACCGGTGAAGATCGATCGATAACTAGTTCACAAAGCTCTATGCAGGGTTCATATTGTTATGTACCACCAAATGCTACTATCATAAATTCTTGTAATTCTGGTGACCTGTCTTCCAGTGAGAACACTGGTCTTAATATATATGAATAATAGTATTCATACCTACTTACCAAGGGACAAATATGTAATTAAATATTTGTCTAAGAACATTCATCACATGAGTTACTACTCGGTAGCTTGAATCACCATAGATTTCTAAAGTTATCATGATTGGGAGGAGATAATACCCGAGATAGTAGACTTGTCAAATTTGTATCCAGAGAGACTAGTGGTTAAACAGTTTTGTTGATCGGTTTAGACTATCTTGTGAAAAGCAAAAAACCCCGTGTTAAAATTGATCATACGATTATCGCCGTCTAGATGTTGCGGTATAAATGAACAACTTTGTATAGATCTTTACAATGTTGGCCCTTGATATTATATTCATCAGATGCTCTGTTAACAAATTTCTTTTAATCAGAATGCTTATCGTGGAGTATAGATGCACTCATGATCTCATTCTTATTAAATACATCCTTGAAAAATCGCCGTTACCTGTAAACCAAACGCATCAAAAAATATATTTGAAACATTTTAAATCATGACTATACAATTTTTCTGCCTTTTCAAAGGTCGGTAAAGAGGCATTGGGGCTACAATTTAGAAATTATCCACATTCTCTTTGTCACTTACAAATTCTATTTAAGATTATTATGGAAGAGATATTTCAAACCAAATTATATTTAGACACTTAATAACTTTTGATATGATATCTGAATGGGAATCGAGGATCAGACTTGCAGAAGACTGTAAATACCTTACTTCAAAACTACCCTTCGGAAATTTCAACTTTGCACACTTGGGGATTCAATTATCCATCATAAAAAGGGTGGGTTCTGGCAGAAACAATAGGATTGCTAAAGAGATTCAGGTCAACAAGGAACCATTGGACAATCATGTTTTGCTATCTATGTTTACAACTCCAGAACTAATCGAATTTAAGGTTTCCTTAGCTAGACAGACGAGATTAGAGAAAGAAATGATTTAATTAATCCATATCGCTTTTTCGAAGCCGCCAATTTAAGGCAAATATAGAAGGGGATCCCTAGATTACAACTAGTGTAATTTTGGTGATGTCGCAATCAAGTAATAATCATATTCTATTTCTAGAGATTTGAATTTTTTTACTAATTATGTAATGCATTTGCATTCTGAAATTGTATTAGAATAAGCGAGAATATTTGATTCCTGTTCTGGTTTAGTGCCTTTGTATAATTCTTATCGTATAAATTGCTGAATAGGAATTTTTCATATCGGTAATCAAATTTGCAAATTTATCTTTGAGAATACATGAATTAATATTTGACTATCTTAAAAATCACTAATGCTCTAGTGGGGATTTGAACCCGGGATCTGCGACTCGAATTACCATCTTCCATATTGTTTTTGGTAAGGTTCGATTAGTTAGGAAATAATGATGAAATGAGTGATCCAACAAATCTGTTATAACTATTAGAACCAATAACAGGGATAATTTCATTTTGTACCAGATCTTGCACTTTCATCTCTGTAATAACCGTGCTAGATGTGGGTTTGAACAACCAAAGTCCCGAGGTACTATGAGGCGGGCTTGAGTGCTCCTTTGGCGAATATTCAAATTAACCTAAACCAATTCTATTCTATTAATTATCGATTTTTTGTAAAATGATAAAGTCCTTGTTAGGCTTACTTTCTATTATCTTAAAGTCAATTCTAGTTCTTATGCTAAGTATGTTAATATTATCACATATTTGACTGGTTTTATTAATTCAAATATGCTTGCTTGTCAAATCCACCATTTGAGTTGAATTTCTAAGAAAAACAAAATAATTGACTAATTTACTCAAGGCCCAGAACATAACTTATATATTTACTTTGATCAAATAGGGGATTGGTCTTATGTCATTGATACCGATATGTTGATAATGGTCCAAGCATGGACACTCGATACTATTGACTAAAATTAACATTACGGTCAGCATGTATTTCCTTGTTACTGTTTTACTGATTATACATAATTTATGACCCGGCAATAACAGGACAAAGAACTTGAATTGTAACATGCACCTAGTATACTATTTTCTTTAAATTCATTGTTATACATAGAAGAAATCCAAATCAGTTCGATTATTGAGAAAATTAATAATGTTGTTAATATTAGTTGATTGTGGTTGAAAGTTTTTCTACCTTCTTGATCTATTTACATGAAACTTGACTTTGAATATAGGCTGCTCTGGTTGGAGTTACGAAGGCTGGAAAGGTAATTTTTATCCAAAGAAAATGGGAAATAAAGACTATTTATCCTATTACTCAAAATTTTTTAAATTTGTTGAAGTTGATTCCACATATTATCACATACCTTCAAGATCTACGGTTAGAGGATGGAAGGACAAAACCCCTGATGATTTCAAATTTTCATTTAAATTTCCCAAAGTAGTCACCCATGAAAAGAAATTAGAAGAAGTTGCTAAACCTCTCTCAATATTATTTTATTCGTTAGAACCTTTGATTGATAAGACTTTAACTTTGCTAATACAACTTCCGCCTTTTCTTTCAGAGAAGAAAGGGTTTAATCCTTTACAAGAAATGATTCGTCACCTCGATAAGAGGTATAAATATTCATTGGAAGTGCGACATTCCTCATGGTTTAATGATAATGTATACTCTTTTTTAAGGGAAAATAACATATCCTTAGTTTGGAGTGTAAGGGATAAACTACAATCTCCTTCAATTGTAACTTCGGATCAAGTTTATGTCAGATTCATAGGTGATAGAAGCATTTCAGAAACAGACTTTGGAAAGGTTGTAAAGGATAGAAGAAAAGAGATGCTTGAATATGTCAAGCAGGTAAGAGACACACAAGACAAAAATTCAAACATCTATGATGTATTAATATCATTTAACAACCATTTTGCTGGCTTTGGTCCTCAATCAGTTAATGATTTCTTGAAACTAATGAACATGTCCGAAGTAGATTGGAAAACCGAACTGGAAAATTATGAAAACAACTCTAGTCAAACCGATGATGGATTTCAATCCAATTTGTCCGATTTCACTAAGTAGCGCCTTCATCGTATGCACTCTAGATCCATGAGTAAGTTTTATTAGGTCCTGTGCAAGTTTTGTTTCAGGATGTGACAGAATTTTTTAGCTTTTCCCACCCTATTTCTAACGCTATGTTTTCTTTGGCCTTCATTGATTAGGTTTCCCGTAAAGTCATCCCATAATTGTACTTTATCTGTAGTGACTGAGGACAATGATGACAATCTTACTGAATTTGGTAAGTAATTTTGATTACTGTCATCTGGCCCTTTGTCAACATTCTCCAGTATATCCACATTAAAATTTACATAAATTCTTTCTGATTTTTCTATTTTTCACTAAAGTTACCTGAATTACCTGTATTTTTCTTA
>Ga0310897_10000288_pt1 | contig 11057 bp, 10 predicted proteins | sample C8D2metaG_FD_203913 | JGI IMG/M metagenome (GOLD analysis project Ga0310897, IMG submission 203913) | Lab incubated soil microbial communities from West Virginia University Organic Research Farm, Morgantown, WV, United States - C0D1 | ecosystem: Environmental > Terrestrial > Soil > Agricultural...
ATGGACTGAAGCTTCTGACCAAGGAGATTATAGTACCATCGGGAGCTGATAAGCCCATATTCTGGTTAGCTCCAATAATGTTCGTAGCTACTGCAGCTGCGGTAGTTGCACTGATTCCGGTAGCTCCAGGTTGGGTAGTCGCTGATGTTGACGTAGGGCTAATCGCTGTCTTTGCAATACTCGGCTTTTTCCCGTTGATTGCGTTATTATTTTCATGGGCAAGTAACAGTAAATACCCGTTCATTGGTGGACTGAGGGCCCTCCATCAAATGATTGCCTTTGAAATACCATTTTTCTTGTCGGCATTGCCGGTCGTTTTACTATCATCGTCTCTTAATCTCACCGAGATTGCGAGATCGCAGTATATGATCTGGAATATATTTTTGCTGCCGATTAACGCTTTTGTTTTCTTTATATCTTCTCTGGCTGAATTAGAAAGGATTCCATTTGATTTGCCCGAGGCTGAAAGTGAAATAGTTGCAGGCTGGTTAACTGAGACTACTGGGATGATTTATGGACTCATCCAGCTTGGTAGTTATTTGAAACTATACGCCCTTGCAGGTTTGTTTGTAATTCTCTTTTTAGGTGGATGGTATGGACCACAAATATTTCCTCCTGAATTAATTCCTGGAGCTCATGAATCTAACTTACCATTGTTGCAAATGCTAGCCTTAGATGGAGTATACAATGCTATTACGGTAAACAGCGTATTCTGGTTTTTGATAAAAACAATTTTCATCATCTTTCTGATGTTAGTTATTAGAGGTATCAATCCGAGAATTAGAATTGATATTTTACTTCACACAGGATGGTACAAGCTAATAGTTTTAACATTCATAAATCTGTTTGTTGTTTTGATGTTGATTTACGGTGGAATTATTGGACCGGAGGGAGTGATTTCGATAAGGTGAACACTGCAACAGGATTCATAAAAGCGCTGGAGTCTGGAACTAAGCATTTAGTTTTAAAAAGATTTACATTTCGTTATCCCCAGGAAAAGTTGAAATTTGTGGGTGACGGGTACCAATTTGACCCTAAGAAAGGAGTCGGGATTGCGGGGACCAGAGGTAGACATATTTTATTTCATGACAAATGTACCGGTTGTCAACTTTGCGCTATAGCTTGCGAGGGGATAGCAGAAGCAATCACTATGGTAAAAGTCGATGAACAGTGGAAGCAAAATAAGAAATCCATAATGCCTCAAATAGATTATGGAAAATGTGTTTTCTGTGGTTTGTGTGTCGATGCGTGCCCCTTTTATGCTTTATATATGACAAATGACTATGAGTTGTCTTCTTTCACCAAATCTCATTTGATATACACACCGTCCCAGTTGGCTGTAAAACCAAAATATGATGGCGAGGTCGAAATAAAAATAGGCTCACGAGGTGCATATCATGGTAGATAGTATTTTCATAGGTCTATCTGTTATCACCATTGGATCAGCTATCTTATCTCTTGAAAGCCGCGAGTTATTGTACGGAGGTATAGCATTGGCAGTTTCGATGCTTGGGATTGCAGGCTACTTCATCATTTTAGACGCACCATTTGTTGCAATGTTCCAAATCGCAGTATACGTAGGTGCAGTTGCGGTTCTTATCATATTTACAGTAATGCTAGTACGGGCTCCAAATACTATAACCAAAAAAGAAACCAGGAAAAGAAAGATAGCTGGTATTCTGCTTGGGCTGGCCTTCCTTATTTTAGCTGGATCCATATTAGGAAACTCTGCTGCAACCCAGCTGAAATTTAATGATACGGTTCCAATATTTGATGTACAGGCTATAGGAAAAGAATTATTAACGTACTACTCACCGGTATTGTTAGTATTGGCATTAACGCTGGCTGCAGCTGTAATAGGCGCTCTGGCCTTGGCACGCAGAGAGGATATTGAGGAAAGAAATGAACCAACCAACTGATTTTCTATATATAGCTGTAATCCTCATATCTATTGGAATTTATGGATTAGTTGTAAAAAGAAATGCACTGCGGTTGATATTTTCTATTGAGTTAATTGCAAATGCTGTAAATCTGGTACTTATTGCATTTTCAAGAATGCTGCCTAGTCCTCAGGGACAAGTCTTTGTACTATTCTCAATAGCAATATCTGCAGCAGAGGTTGCAGTAGGCTTGGGAATTATTATCATAGCATATAGGTTCTACAAAGATATAGATATTACTGAATATAAGAACCTAAAGAATTAATTTTACTCAACAACTATTTTTTTGAAAATTCAACCGTATAATATATAAAGGAAGTCAATGTCGTTGAGGTAGGGGTATTCGGAGCAAGAGATGTAGATGGTGGATTCTTCCTATTATCTTATGGTGGCAACATTTATGCCCTTGATATTATCTCCGGTAGTGTATTTTTTGGGAAAACGAAAGGGAATAAACATTACAACGTGGTTGACTTTTGGAACTTTAGCTATCTCAACTGTGCTAGTGATTATTCCATGTATAGGTCTCGGTTCTGGAGGATCGTATCAAGAAGTCTTTGATTGGAGTCAATTAGGTCATTTCGGGTTAAAATTAGATGGTTTGAGCATTCCTTTTGCTATTACGATTTATTTGTTATCAACTATTATTGTGATTTATTCAAAGCCATATATGATCAGAAAAATTCTTCTTCAGTATGAACAGCTAAAGAGTTCCTCTAATCTGGAAATGAATGATGCTGAAAGCGAATTGTATTCTAATAAGGACGGGAAATCTTTCTCTTCTTTGGTCTTATCGACCGATCAAAAGTCCTATCTAAATAGTCAGCTGGGCCTGTATTATTCTCTTTATCTTGTGTTTGCAATGGGTATGCTTGGTACTGTTTTGGCTACCAATTTGTTTGAATTTTATGTATTTTTTGAACTGATGTTAGTTCCTTCATTCTTTTTGATTGCATTTTTTGGATACGGAAACAAAAAAAGAACTTCATTAATGTTCTTTTTCTGGGCCCATGTCGGCGCCGTTATCTTATTGTTGGGATTAATGGCAATGGGATTTCTGACTGGTGGATTTGATTATGATACAGTTAGGGCAAACGCATCCCAAATTCCACAAGCATGGATTGCTGTAATTGTTGCGGCGCTTATTATTGGATTTGGTGTAAAACTAGCTGCTTTTCTTGTCCACGTTTGGTTACCAGATACATACACTGACGCACCCACTCCAATTTCAGTGCTAATATCATCAGCAATGACTGGAATAGGAGCCTATGGTTTGATTAGAATATGGATTGAACTGTTATCAGGTCCTGGAAACTATACTGATTATAGTATTTACATAACCATTTGGGGAGTTGCTACAATGATATATGGAGGTGCCATGGCTCTAATGCAAAAAGATATCAAAAGAGTTTTGGCATATTCTAGCATAAGTTCAATGGGGTATCTTCTTTTTGGTATAGGCTCAGAAAGTGTCCTTGGCCTTAGTGGTGCAATCTTTATGTATGTTACCCATGCTTTAGGTAAGGGTCTGTTGTTCATGATGGCAGGTTCAGTTATCTTGCAAACAGGAACAAGAAATATGGATAAATTAGGTGGATTGGGAGGAAAAATGCCATATACTGCTGTATTTGCAATGATCGGTGGATTAACTATCATAGGTGTACCAATAACAAGTGGTTTTATGTCTGAGTGGGTCCTCTTTAATGGAGCCTTACAAGATGCGGTAGTTAACTGGAGCGCTGTAAAGGCTGTCTCATTTGCTTTGGCTATTACTACCACGATATTGACCTCTGCTTATATATTGTGGATGTACAAAAGAATCTTCTATGGCATTACTCCAGAAACATTAAAAAACGTACGTGATTCGAGTAAGTATGTTTTAGTAACCATGGGAATTTTGGCTTCATTAACGTTGGTTCTGGGATTATATCCCGATTTATTTTATAAACCCATTATAGGGTATGTTGAAAGTTTGTATCCTGATTCCGATGTGCTTATACCAGTAAAGATCACCCCTGGAACAGGACAAGTAAATGATGAACCTACAAACACTACGCAGGCTAGTAATGTTGCTTTTTCAGGCGGAACTGACTACCCGAGGACATATCCTTTAGCTAAAAGCCAAGTGGATCATCCAACCACTTTTTAGGTGAATAGCGGTGGTTGAAGTTATAGGTTTTGAAGGAATAGGTGTAAATGCATGGTTAATCTGGATGACTCCATTTATAGGAGCTGCACTAATTCCAATTCTAAGAAAAAAGAGTGAAAAAATCAAAGGCTACGTTGCTGTCGCTTTTTCAGTTATTAGTGCCCTTTTGGCTTTGAGTATACTTCCATTAGGCTTATCAAATGGCGAGATTCATAGCCAAATTCCTTGGTTTTCTGCCCTAAATATAGACGCAGGTGTATTAGCTGATCCCCTTGCCATAATCATGAGTAATTTGGTTGCTTGGATTTCGGTGGCAATTTTTGTTTATTCTGTTTCCTATATGCACGGACAAAAATCACTTATAAGATATTGGTTCTTTATGTTGTTTTTCATCGGATCGATGCAACTAATTGTGTTATCTGACAATTTGTTGATGGTATTTTTCGGCTGGGAAGGTGTGGGACTTGCATCTTATGCCCTAATAGGATTTTGGTATACCGATAGAAAGAAAGATTATGTTGGCAGAGAGGGACATACTGCTTGGGGAATACCTCAGTGGACATCACCAACACATGCGGGGATAAAAGCATTCTTACTTAACAGGGCAGGGGATGTCATGATGCTGTCTGGAATGTTTATGATCTTTATGTATTCTGGTACTTTTGGCTTTAGAGAGTTGTTAGCCGATCAAACTTGGGCTCATGTGATGATGCAACAAAATCTGTTGGTGCCGGCGGCTGTTTTAATATTTGGCGGAGCCATTGGCAAATCAGCTCAGTTTCCACTGAATGAATGGTTATTGGAGGCTATGACAGGACCTACATCTGTATCTGCTCTTATTCATGCAGCTACAATGGTAAAAGCAGGAGTTTTTCTTGTTGCTAGGATAGGTCCTCTATTTTTTGCCCTATCTGTATTTAATATGAATCAGTTCTTTGAAATTGTTACCTGGGTTGGAGCGATAACTGCTTTGTTGCTAGCTACTCAAGCGATAGTCAATCCTGAAATAAAAAAAGTCCTGGCTTATTCTACCGGGTCTCAGATTGGATACATGATGATGGCTTTGGGAATTGCAGGGCTATCAACAAACTTTGTTGATGGATACACTGCAGGATTCTTTCATCTAATTAGCCATGCACTGTTTAAAGCTTCATTGTTCATGGCGGCGGGTGCAATATTACATACCGTACATTCTAGATTCATGAACGATATGGGCGGGCTAAAAAAGAATATGAGAAAAACCTATATTTTCTTCTTGTTGGCGAGCTTGTCTTTAGCTAGTGCTCCTTTAATCACACTTGGTTTCTGGAGTAAAGACGCAATTTTTGCTTCCATTCTTGAATCTAACTATGAATTCTCATCTTACGTCTTCTTGATTGCTGTTACAGTGGCTATCATGACATCCTTTTACACCTTCAGGATGGTCGGCCTTGTATTTTTCGGAAAACCCAGCCAAAATGTTGTCAATATCGAAAACAAAGGTCATCGTATACGTGAAGTGGATAAGATGATGTGGCTGCCATTTGCCGCTTTAGCAATAGCATCAATTGGATTCGGTGTTGTGGGCTTTGCATTTGAGGGTCAACTACATGATATCTTTTCAACCTATCTTGCAAGTTACTTTGGAATTATTGAGGGTGGAGTAGTACCATTAGGAGGAACAGAAGCCGTACAGAGCTCACCCGAATTAGCCGAATCAGGCGCAGCTACTGTTGAAGGGTCAAAACAAGATGCTTTAGAACTCAATCCACTTGCTGTTGTTTCCTCAGTAGCAGCATTTGGTGTAGGCGGATTTCTAGGATACTTGTTTTACATCAAGAGAATCGGGGACCCGGAGAAAATCAGCGACAACGTCGTCTCCAAGGCATTATGGAAGTTCCTATACAACCGATGGTATCTTAATTCAATCCTTTATTGGATAGGCGTAGTGATACCATTGGCGGCCTACAGACGAATTTATAAGTATTTTGAAAACATCTTGATGTATGGAATTAATCCTTCCGTTCAACAATCAATGGTGATGATGTCAAAAGTGGCAAAGGTAGTGCAAACAGGTAACGTACAGACTTATCTTTATGTATTTGCAGCTGGTATAATTATAATTACCATGCTGTTATTGAGTTAAGGAGAGAATGAGTAACGATGATTGATATAATGTCTACCCCTGCTTTAGTAACCATCATCTTGGGGAGCGTAGCTCTGTTAATTCCAATAATAGATGCCTTAAATAAAGAGCGAGGCTCAAAGAATAAAGTTTATAGTGCAATAGCCTTCGGAGCTCTAGCCCTGGCTCTTATTGTTGTGATATACAGGATATTTTCCGGGGAGAATCTTCCCGCGATGTCCTTAGCAAACAGTGGAGCCATAGGGGACGATATTTTTGGTGCATTCTTTTCTATTGCGTTTCTTATAGTTTCCATTATGGTTACCGTTTCTTCATGGAGTTACATGAAAAAACGAAGCAATCATGCTGCATACTATTCTTTGATATTATTATCAAGCATTGGTATGATCCTCATAGGCTATTCAACTGATTTTGTAATGTTACTAGTTGCTTGGGAACTAATGTCTATCCCTACCTATGCATTGGCTGCTTTTAATAAAAAAGATCCAATATCAAACGAGGCTTCAATCAAATACTTTTTGTTTGGAGCTTTATCGTCGGCAATCATTGTTTTAGCAATGGGAATTGTATATGGATTAACTGGCACTACAAACATTTACGATTCTATTGTTGCAATGTCGCATTTGAACGCAGATTTGGTCCCGTTTGCGTTGCTGGCAGTAGGACTTTTTATTGCTGGATTTGGATTCAAAATGGGACTAGTTCCATTTCACATGTGGTTGCCTGATACATATTCTGGGGCTCCAACTACGATTGCTACCCTTCTTGCTGCTGGAACAAAAAAAGCTGGATTTGCCGCTGCCATCAGGGTCATAGTTATCGGTATGATAGCGCTTAATGTCCACTGGACATTTACCCTTGCAATAATAGCCATTTTTACTATGACGCTCGGAAATCTGGGAGCTCTGACTCAAAAAAGTATACCAAGAATCCTTGCGTACTCCAGTATTGCTCAGGCCGGGTATATTCTGATCGGACTTGCAGTTGCTCCATACTCTGACTATGGTTTAGATGCCTCTTTGTTACAAATCATGAATCATGCAGTAATGAAATCTGCTGCATTTATTGCAGCGGCAGGTGTAATTATAACTCTGGCGGCGTATACAATCGAAAAGTATAAAGGACTAGGATATAGGATGCCTATCACAGCCTTTGTGTTTGCAATATCGCTGCTTGCACTTGCCGGAGTCCCTCCACTGAGTGGTTTTTGGGGTAAATATTTGATATTCGGAGCTGCTATAGATAGTGGTCAAGTAGTATGGTGGGGACCTTATCTTGCAATAGCTGGTATTCTAAACAGTGCATTATCTTTGGGGTATTACGCTTGGATCATAAGGAAAATGTACATGGAAGAGGGCGAAAATAGGGTAAGACAGAAGGAACCAAAACCGATAGTTGCTGTATTGTTATTTGCATTAGGATTCATGATCATCTTTGGTATCTGGTACGGACCATTACTTGACTTAGCGTCAATGGCTGTACCTAATGATTTGATTCATCTGTTAGGTGCAAACTAACATCTCTATTTTTCTATCCCTATCATTTTCTATTCTAGACCTTATTTACTCTCTCCCTGATCCCTAATCTTGAATTCTCCCAAAATCCAGATTTTATTATGTTACACTCTCTGGAACTGTTAATATAGGCAGAATTTCTTGAATTATCAAACTCGATTTAAATATTGATTAGAGTACAATTTCTAATAAAAATCTAGTTACCATTGGTAGAAAAAATACTTTAAAGACTCAATTATCGATATGATTAAGAACTCAAATGCTAATCTCCAGGGTACGTTGGAGTATTGGTTTTTAAGCTATAATTAGTCTTTTTTTAAGCTAGGTTGGAAAAAATTTATCTATTCTCTGATCTTGAGTGTTGACTATTTTTGCAAGTTTTTGGATGTCTTCAAAGAAGATTTCTTTTAATTTGTTATTGTATATAGTAGCCGCTGGATGATATGTTATGAAGTATCTCAATGGTGGGCGATTAACTATTTGCCCCCTATACGGTGTCATGTGTTTTAGTCCAAGTAGTGACTTTAACGCTGTAGCACCTAATATACAAATGATTTTGGGTGAAATTATATCAATTTCTTTTTTAAGATATTCTCTAGTGCATATTCCAATTTCTTCATCTGTCGGAACCCTATTGCTAGGAGGCCTGCATTTGACTACATTAGTGATGTAAATTTCTTTTCTTTCTATTCGTGCGTTGATTAGTGCTTGATCAAGAATTTTGCCCGCACTCCCCACAAAGGGACTACCGGTTTCATCTTCGTTTTTCCCTGGAGCTTCGCCTATCACTATTATTTTTTTGCTAATATTGCCATTACCTGGAACTGCATTCTTCCTTGTTAATGACAGTCCGCACAAGACACAACGGATGATGTCATTCTTTATTGATTCTAATGATTCATTCTGAGAACTCAAGGTGGGAAAAAGTATTTAAGAAGAAGGAATTTTTCTAGAATCAATACTTTGATTCAGTTACTGATTCAGAGGATAATCCGCCAGTGCTATTTTGTGTATCTTCTCCCGGAGATGAGGAATTAACGATCAAGTTTGCAGGACTCGATGTAGAGTTTGTAATTGCAGCACTTACTGATTCAGGGGATAACCCACCAGTGCTATTAGTTATGTTGGTATTGTTAGATTGAGCAAACACCGGCGGTAGTCCAATGATTAATATCGGCAAAATAAGAATAACCAATCTAGAATTTTTCATATCATTTTCTATAATTTTGTAATATAAAATAATTTCGTAAGATTTGTTTAGGACCATGTAAATTCTAAACCACTCAAACATCATATAAAATCCACTATCTTTTTTGATAAACTTGTGTAGTCATTAGAATATTTTTTCTGTTTATCGCAATTGGAAATATTTATCATATTTACATCAAACAAATAAACGAAACCAGCCAATCTGTAGATCGATTCCCTTCATAGATAGGATTATGCGACTATAAATGTAGGTATGGGTTAAAATAGTAATACAAAGAATTAACTTGTGGTCTGTGAATATTAAAAAACAATATGACTTTGATCTGATATATTTTGTGATAATTTTAGGTTTTAACGACCAATTTAATCAATATTTTATATCCTAAAGTTTAAAACATGTATATCCATGCTTATCATATCGTTAACTTAGTGATTATTACATTAGAAACGATAAAATGAAGGTCACGCATTATAATAAGAACTAAAATGTGGTGGAAAAAAACAAATTGAATCAAAAATTAATTAATTCGTATTTATCAGTATTATGTCCTTTATGTAGTAAGCACACTAATATGATTACCGATCAGAATTCTGGTGAATTGATTTGTACTGCCTGTGGAAGTGTCATAATTGATAATACTGAAGCAACCAGGTCTGGATGGACTTCTTCAAACATTCAAGAATTAGATTTCAGGGACCGAACCGGAGCACCAACTTCTCTGGCCAAATACGATCGTGGACTCTCTACTGTTATAGGTAAGATAGATAAAGATGCATCTGGCCGTCAAATTGACCTAGCAATGAAAAGTAGAGTAGGTCGCTGGAGAACTTGGGATGCTAGATCACAAACAAACGATTCTTCAAAGAGGAATCTTCAATCTGCGTTTATTCAGTTGTACACGCTGAAAGACCTACTGGGTTTGCCCGAATCAGCAATAGAAAAAATTGCTTATCTATATAGGAAAATACAGGAACGGAAATTAATTAAAGGAAGGACGATAAAGGGTGCCTTGGCTGTCGCTTCTTACATTGCATGCAGAGAATTAGGGATTCCAAGAACCCTAAAGGAAATTGCAAGAATCTCTAATCTCAAGGAAAAAGAAATAGCAAGAATTTACAGGAAGGTAATGTTTGAACTAGATCTCAAAATCCCTCAAGTCGACGCACTGAAAGAAATCATAAAGATAGGAAATATTTGCGGTATTTCGGAGAGATCGAAAAGACGTGCGATAAAAATGATGATGACTGTAATGAAAACAGAGATTTCTGCAGGGAAAAATCCGAGGGGTTTGGCTGGGGCTGTTCTTTACCTGTCATGTAAGGAATACGATGAGGAAATTACTCAAAACAAGATTGCAGAGATTGCAGGAGTAACTGAAGTTACTTTAAGGCATGACTTGGACATAATATCAGAGCTGATTAAGACTTTCCCAAGTAAAACGAATACCTAACTATATCTAGTCTTTTTTTACAAATCTGTAATCTCTTCCATAATCAATAAAATTATAAAATTTTTCTTCTGATACTTTATTTAATACCGTAATCTTGTCATGATTATCTAGTATTATTCTTATTGAGAGTAAACCCGCATAGATTTTTTCGTCTTGAAAGATAAATATGGAATTGAGTAACATGTGTAGAATTTCTAAGACAAATAGGTACTTTTTAAAATAAATAATTTTCAGATAAACTACCATATTCTTCATGTTACAACCGGGGACATTTGATGGTTTATTATTTCTTTGATTTTTTAAACTACTAGATCAAAATCAAATCATTTCTTGAGTAGTGTTTTTTATCAAAAGATAGGGGAGCTATTATCAGCCAATTCCGTGTTTGGCCTTTCTCCCCTACCACAATAATGAACCGGTGAACGGAATAGAAACCCGGAACATCCTTTTGTATATTATGATGTCTAACATTTTATTTAACCTATATGTAATTTTAACAAACTGGGGTTTAGCTTCGTGCACATTGGGGGAATATATTCTATCTCTAGAAATCCAATTATCAGGGACATATCATCTAATATTGGTTTTGAAGTATTACCATCGAAAGATGTATCTCCTATTTATTGATTATGTTCTACAATATATTCAAGTAAATTAAAAGAGATATAG
>Ga0310897_10000290_pt1 | contig 10971 bp, 13 predicted proteins | sample C8D2metaG_FD_203913 | JGI IMG/M metagenome (GOLD analysis project Ga0310897, IMG submission 203913) | Lab incubated soil microbial communities from West Virginia University Organic Research Farm, Morgantown, WV, United States - C0D1 | ecosystem: Environmental > Terrestrial > Soil > Agricultural...
GCGGCGCCGGCGAATCTTGAACGAGCCATCCGCAACGACCTCGGTCCCGGCGTCTATGCAGCTTTGCGAACCGTGCCAGAGAGATGCAACTCGTACGTTTCTCCGGTTCCGGGTTCGCACGTATCTCCGCGCCCCGTTGGGGACGTTCCATTGATGGACGAGGCCATCGAGCAGGTCCGGCGGGGCTACCCTAGCCGCCGAACATGCTGCAGACGGGGGCGCCGCAACGCTTCCTATCGCCCGCCCCTCGTCCGCTTCGCTACGTTGCTAATTCGTCCGTCCAAAGACCGCGATCTCAATGTTCCCGCCGCCACCGACATGGAAATTAAGCACGCGGCCAGGGGTGTCGTAAGCGTCTCGCAGCCTTGCCCTGACGAGTTCGCTTTGCAGGCCTCCACTTGCGGTGCAGAAGTCGATTCTGTCGATCGCCCACACCTTGTTTTCTTCCATCGCAATGATCGTGAAGTTCGACGATTCCCCGGCGCCTCCGCAACTCATACCGCTTACGGCGACCCGGATCGTCTTGAACGCACTAGCATCGATGGTCAGATCGTTTCCGTTTCCCGTGAGCGCCGCCGTGCCGAGGAGCTGCGTGACCGCCTGTTCACGCACCCTCACATTGCCGCCTGCGTCGAGCGGCCCGATGATCGTCGCATCGACCACCTGCGCGGCCAATGCGATCTGCTCTCTGAACACAGTCGCGCCGAGGACGAGGCTGGCTACGACAATGACCGCGACTAGAAATGCACGCATCATGGCACCCCTTTCGTGTCGGCGGTTTTCGCCGCAAGCTGTCCGGGACGATAAGAACGATTAACGGGGTTTCCCGCTTGGTTGATTGAATCCCCCATGTGCGGCCCCGTCCCTCCCGCCAGGCACAGCGCGGATTGCCCCGCACGACGGCGACGGATCATCGCCCCGCCGGATGCATCTGTCAAACGAGCGCTTGCACGGAAACCCGCCTCACCGGTTTGTTTGCCGGTGAACTTTCACGAGCAACCTTGTTACAGCGACTCGGTTTCCGTAACGGCACTTGTCACTTCCCGTCCAGCGGGCAATGTCTGGCCAAATACATACCTCCTGATTTTGACGTCCCACAGTTCGCACAGACTTTTGAGAACGCATTCGCTCAGCTCCGCGAGGCGATCCAACTTTTGCTCGCTTGCGGCTTCTATGTGGAACGCGAACTTGTTGGAGGTCGCCTCCCTCCCTTGATCGATGCAATGTTGGCCCGTCCAAGAGGCGATGGCCACAATGCACCCAAAAAGGAAGGAATGAAAACAAAGCGAAGACGATCTGTGTTTGATTACAAATTCACTGGGGTCGTTGGCGCCCTAAACATCTTCCCCTGTCGGCCGAGATGTCCAGCCTGCTGGCGTTCTTACAATTGAGACCGTTCAACGAGTGTCCCGAATACGACTTCGCGGAATGCTTCTCGGGAGTGCCCGGGATCGTCGGCTACGTGAGTTTCAATAAATACTCCGTGGAACAAATCGCCGAAATGCTCATCACGAAGTTGAAAGCCTAGTTAGTTAGGGGAACGCGACCACGAGCTGTGCAAAACAGAACAGTGCCCCCTCGACCTCGGCTGTTAGATTTGCCTCATGCGAGGCAAGCCGTGAATACTCGACCAACCCCACCCATCAGTCCCGAACGCGACTACATGCGCGAGCACCTGGACGACCTCAGACGCGAAGTCGAGCTGTTGCGGGCGATGGTCGGGAGGCAACGGGAACGCATCGGTGACCGCCACACCGACGTGCCCTCGTTATCTCCTGCTCAACGACCAACATCGACGCAATGAAGAAGTGTCCCTTCTGCGCTGAAGACATTCAGGATGCGGCGATCGTCTGCAAGCACTGCGGACGGGACCTGACGCAGCAAAGTGCACCAGCGCCGCCGGCATCGCTGCCAGCGACCGTCGCACAACCCAAGAAGAAAACCAGCGCGTTGACATTGCTGACGCTGGGTATCATCGGCTTGGTGCTCATTGGATATTGTGCGAGGGTGATGGTCAGCCCGACGGACAGTACGAATGCTGGGACCGAGCGCCTCCTGAATATCACGGCCGCAAAAGGTCTCTTGTCCTGTTCCATCACCAACCGCGAGAGCACGGCAATCAGCAAATGCAGTCTGAATGTCAAAGACGCAGAGGGCGTGGAGTGGAGCGTGGACGATACTCGAGTGGTCGCTCCGTTGGAGACCGTGAACTTCGACTGGAGTAGTTTCACCGCGAAGGGCCAGCCCATGCCGAGTCACCTTGGACGCGATCGCGGAGTTTATGTCAGCTGCTTTGTGACTGGACTGGACAAACGTCTGACGGGAGCATTTCGGTAGAGCACAGCGCGTTGACAGCAGAGCCGACCGCTGTATCCGCCGGCTACCCGGCCCCGCGACTACGCCCGGTCCGCCTTGCCGAACGCCTCGCTGGGGTCCGGCAAACCCCGTTGCCGGAACAGTGGGGACGTCAAGCCGTGACGCGCGGCGCCCTACCGCCGTCCGTCAGCCGACCAAACACCGCTTCACGAACGCTCCGCCAACCCTTCAGCACACAGGCTACTCCGGCGGTCCCGAACACGAATGCCAGGATGTTCGCGATCATGTCGTCTGTCGGTCCGCCTAGCTGGTGCCCTCCAACAATCAAGAGCACATCATCGGGGTGCCCATCGACTCCGATCGCGAACAGCGCGCACACAAGTGCGAGTCCCAGCGCAACAAGGACGGTGACAAACAGCGCCACGGCTCGAACCGGAAAGGGGGTTCCAGCCGACATTTCGCAAACCGAGAATCGTCGGGCAAGTCTACGCCACTGTCGACGCCGGGACCCTTGACCGAACGACCGAAGCAGAGTTCGCTCCCGCTGGGAACGCCAACTCTTTTCATGCGGCTTTGCCGGCGCCCGAACCCGCCGCCACTTCGGCCGGCATGGGTCGCGTCCACTCCGGCACAACCCGTCACCGAGCCATTAGGCCGAGTGGTCATGACGGTGTGGCGCGATTTGCCATGGTCACGGGTGTCTACTCACCGACCTTCGCACACATTCTCGTCGCTGCAGTCACTATTTTCGTAGCGGCCGTCACTGAGGGCGGCGCGCGAGGCCCCTCCCACCCATCACCAATCCCACCACGCCGCCGGTGACTCTTTGAGGTTGGATCTTTGCTTCCAGGAGCTCGGCGTCGCGCCTCGATGATACGAAGATGAACATGACGACCTCTCTCGATTGTATGAAGGTGACGATTTTCACCGGTCTCGCCCTCTTTTTCTTGCTCGGAATCTGGGGCAGGAGGCTTCGCGAAAAGGCCTTTCGTGCGTTGTCCGTCGAACAGAAGGTTCAGGTGGCTGACAAAAGGGGGAATTACACGTCAGGCGAAATGATTCCGTTGGTGGGCCTTATGCTCGGCCTCCTCGCGATACTGCTGTTCAGGCCCGGTTGGCTAAGGGGTGCCTTCGCCATTTTCCTTGCGCTTCTCGTGCTCCTTGTTAGCGCGTTCCATTTCCGAACTCGGCACCGGTTTCGAACACTCGGCCTCCCGGCGGCGTTCCTGTCGCAGTATGAACACTCTCGAATCGTGACCTACAGTTCCCTCGCCGTTCTATTGGCGATCTGGGCATGGATTCTCTATCACCTACCGTGAGCATGACTCTCGCTGGCAGGTTCCACTGATTTTTCAGCGCTTCACCGCGTCCCCCGAATCGCTTCAGCGGCGGGTCGCCGACGTTACTGACCAGGCTTGCAGTTTCCTTCGGTCTGCCACGACTCCGTTCCTCTGTCCGTGATCAGCAACTGATAGGAACGTACCGCATGGAACTTGCCGAGACGATCGTCGAGTGGCCGTGGCGTGCGCAGGATGCTGGTAACAATCGGAACACCCTTCGGACTGACTTCGACAAATGAGACGAGGCGTTCACCGGGGATCACCGTCACGGCTGTGGGGTTGTCCTTCATAACGGACCTTGCCCGTAGCGTGCGATAGTCGATCGAATCGAACATCAGCTCCCGATCATCGTAACGGTACGGCGGTGATGTCAGGTTCCGCTCTTCATTGATGTCTCCTTCGCCCTCTTCATAAACGTGCCCGGCGCCACCTCCCCAGAAATCACATTGAAAGCTCCGGATGGAGCGAAACTCATCGATTGATGGCGGATTCCGTTGAAGCGTTGCGAGGATCAAGAAAAAGTGAAGCATGTGTGTTCCTGACGCTGGCCGTTGGGCGCGCTCACGGTTTTGAGAACGTGCGCGTACGTGGCTGGCCCGTGTCGCCGAACGGTTCTTCCCGAGAACCGGTCTTCACGACCACGTCGCCGCCGTTCCCCACGCGTACCACGATCGAGCGATCGCCGGTGAAGTGCAACGGTTCCGCTGGCTGGACTGTGCCCTCAACGTCCGTCCGACCGTCGACGACGACGCGCATCCATACCGGCCGGATGACTCGAAGTTCGATCGCGACACTACGAACTGGACTCGCTGGTGCGGGCTGCGACACGGCGGGAGGTGAAGCCGCGACGTTTCGCGTCGGCGTCGCGCTGTCGCTGACGGCGTTGACGGCCCTTGGCGGTGAGGTCTCTCGTCGCCAGGGAATTGATACGAGACCCACACCGATCACGGCGATGATGGCGGGTATGGCCAGCAATCGGGGACTGAGTCGGTATCGCCGTGGCAGGTGCGACGACGGAGCCGAAGCCCTGTCGTCAGAGGATTCAGTGTTGGACGGAACAGCGATGGTCGAGAGCAGCGGGTCGGACGAATGAAGCGGCTGATCGATCGGTTCCGACGCTGCCGGCCGCGACGCTTCCGACGGGCGTGGTGTCGCAGTCGGGCCGTCGGAGATGGGTGCCGGCGTGCGGAAGCTCTTGATGAATGTCTCGAACTCGTCCGATGTTCGCTGCCGCGCTCGTCGCGCAGCCTGGATGGATTCGCGCAGCCGCTCGAGCTCGGCCAGCGCCGCCTTCTCGTCAAACGGCTGGACCCGTTCTTCCGGTGACATGTCTTTCATTATCGCAGCACGACCGCGATAGAATCACCTCGATCTGGCACATCCTCGAAACGTTCTGGAACACCGGAGTAACCAAATGAAGTTCGTAACTCTGTGTCTCGCCTTTGTCGTTGCGGCCTTCGGCACTGACCGAGCGGCAGTACAAGAAAGGCCGAACTTCTCGGGCACATGGATTGGTGTTGGGCCTCAGCCGGAGATCCGGGAACTAACCATCAAACAGGATGGCTCGACGCTGTCCTTTGAAGGCCAGCCAGACGTGACCAAGCACACGTTCAAACTCGACGGCTCCGAAACCGAGATGAGCGCCCCGGACGGGAAGCCTCTTCGTGCGAAGGCTGTCTGGGTAGGCAAGTCGCTGGTGATAACGATCCATTTCCCCGAACTGAAGCAAGACATCAGGCGGCTGACGTGGACGATGGATGCCGATGGACAACTGGTGATGGAAACTGAGTTCCTTGGCGGGAAGCCGGAACCGCCCCACAAGAACGTCCTCAAACGCCGCTAGCGCTCCTTCCGGTACGCCTTGAGGATCCTGATCGGTGGCATGAGCGACTCGGTCCCGTATGGTCCTGTCGAACCGGTCGGCGACGCCTGAATTGACTTCACCACATCCATCCCGCGTGTGACGCGGCCGAACACGGCGAAGCCCTGGCCGTCGGCGTTGCGGCGCCCGCCAAAATCCATCTCCGGCTGATCGCCGATGACGATCGAGAAAGAGGCCGTTGCGGTGTCCGGGCCGCTGCGCGCCATCGACAGCGCGCCGTCCACGTGCCGCAATCCTGTCACCGTGGTGCGTTCAATCGGAATTGGCGGAAACTGATCTTGTCGGCGCGCGGGGTCGATCTGGAATTGAATCACCTGGATCTCGACATCGTGCCGGACGGTGTTGTCAGGGCGGACCGCGCGATTGACGCTGCCACCGTCGTAGAAGCGGGCATCCAGATATTTCAAGAAGTTCGCAGCGGTGATCGGAGCCCGGACGCTGTCGACCTCCATCTCAATCGTCCCCTTTTCGGTGTCGAAGACGACGACCACGTTCTGCTGCACTGCGGGCGATTGCGTTGCCGCAGCAACAAACAGCAGGATGACAGTGAATGCGCGAATCATCAGATCACCTTCGTGCACGAATGAGTTTACTTTGGTTTCAATTTGTCATACAAAAGAGAGCATGAAAGGCGAGCAGCTGGGCGCCTTCGAGGAACTGGTCCTTCTCGCGGTGCACGGCCTGCGGGACGAAGCCTACGGCATGGCCGTGCGCGAAGTCCTCGCGCGAGAGACCGGCCGATCGGTGTCGCTCGGACCCGTCTACACCGTGCTGGATCGACTGGAAGGAAAAGGGCTCGTGCGCTCGACCATGGTGGCGGGGACGCCGACACGCGGTGGCCGCAGCCGGCGCGTGTTCACGCTCACTGCCGCTGGGAGTCGCGCGCTGACATCGTTGCAGCAAATCCGCACGCGCCTGTACGGCCGGGCACGGATGGTGCCGGCCAGGAGTCGATCGTGAGCGGGCAGCCACCATCGGCGTGGCTCGCACTCGCGCGGTGGCTTATTGCACCCAGCCAGCGGGAGGAGGCCGAAGGCGATCTGATCGAGCTCTGGGCGCGTCTCACCGAGCGGGGCGATCGGGCGCCGTCCTTCCGGTTCTGGCAGGAGACGCTATCGCTCGCGATCGCCTCGCGACGCCGCCTCGAGGAGGACTTCGCGCAGGATGTCCGACACGGACTCCGTCTGGTCCGCCGGTTGCCGGGGCTCGCGCTCGCGGCCTGCACCTCGCTCGCGATTGGCGTCGGAGGCACAACCGCCGCATTCACGATGATCGATGCGGCACTCCTTCGGCCGTGGCCGTACCCTGACGCCGATCGCCTGATGGTGGTCAGTACGAATCTGGGACGCTACTTTTCGCCACCTGCATTTCGGCGCATCGCAGATCAACACGATGGGTTGGACCACCTGACGGCGGTCCAAGCACATGGGTTCCTGATGAACTTCGGGGGGCAGGCCGTGCTCGTTAACGGGCACAGGGTCTCGTCAGAGGTCGTGGCGTTACTGGGATTGAACGGCCCGCTTCCCCCTGAGGCTGGTCGAACCTTTATTCCATCCGAGTTCACGCCGGCCGGCGAGCCGGCAGTCGCGATCAGTCACCGTTTGTGGCGATCGCGCTATGCATCTTCGGACGCCGTCATCGGTCAGACGATCATCGCCGACGGCACACCCTTGCGCGTCGTTGGCGTTCTCTCGCGAAACTTCGATTTTTTTCCCGACTCGGACCTTCTTGTCCCACTGACATTCTCAGAGCCGGGCGCTTACAGCGAATACGACCGCACGCTCGAGGTATACGGATCGCTTCGGCCCGGTCTAACCCCTGATTTGGCGGCATTAATGCTGACCGGCAGGACTCGCTATTTCCTACCGAGACAAGTAGCTTCCGTGGAAAGCGTGCGCGAACGTGTGTTTCGGGGCTTTCGGCCGACGGTGAAGATTCTTTCGGTCGTGTCGTTGATCATTCTGGTTGTCGGCTGCCTGAACTTCGCAACGCTGCTTACGATCAGATCGGCCGATCGCCGGCAGGAGCTTGCGGTCCGCATTGCGATGGGCGCTGGGCGGCATCGGATCGTCCGCCAACTTGTGACCGAGGCACTGGTACTGTCCGTCGTCGGCGGTGCCGCTGGCCTGCTGCTTGCCTATATCGGCCGCGAAGTTCTCGCCGGGAATGCCACCGAAGGCATGCTCGAATTATCTCGGAGTCTCGAATGGAGAGTGATCGCCTTCGCGACGGTGCTCGCCGTCTCGACGGGCGTGTTGTTCAGCGTTGGACCGGCTCGTCGAGCCACGGCGCAGTTGGACCTCGAGTCTTCACTGCGCAATATGGTGTCCTCGCCTCTCGCCGGGATTTCATCGTTTGCATTTCGCGGGAACTGGCTCGTCGGATCGATTCAGGTGGCATTCACGATGGTGCTGCTTGTCGGCGCCGCACTGCTGGTCAAGAGTCTTCTACGGATTCAATCTTTCGATCCTGGCTACGACAGCAACCACACTGTCACGCTGCGGTTTGACCTGCCCAGGACCCGCTATCGGACCGACGCGGATGTTGCAGGTTTCGTGGAACGGCTCACCGATCGGATCCGCGCCATTCCGGGCGTCCAGGATGCAGGCGCGGCATCGAGTCTGCCGTTCTCCGTCGGAGCTCTGAGGATGCGTCACGTCGTCCTCGAGGGCCCGATTCGCGTCAGCGGACCACAGGAAGCGATGCCCTTCGGCTGGCAGGTGCCCCGGCCGCCTCCGCCGCCGCCCGGCATGACCGACATGCCGCCTATCGATTTCGTTCTTGCACTCTCGTGCGAAGTTGATCCGGGGTTCTTTCGCACTATGCGCATCCCTGTCATCAAAGGACGCGACTTCACTCCGTTTGATACCGCCACGTCGCTGCCGGTGATCCTCATCAACCAGGCTATGGCGGACCGATATTGGCCCGACGCAGACCCGATTGGGCGTCGAATGAGACTTGGGCCGTTATTTCCGTGGAAGACAATCGTCGGCGTTGTCGGAAACATACGACGCTTTGCGCGAGACGATGAGATCCGCTCCGAGTATTACGAGCCGTTCGCGCAGGCTGGCGACCAGCGGCGCCTCTTGGCCCGGCTCGGAACCGACCTGGCGAGCCGAGGTTCTATCGAGGCTCCCTCGAGCCCGGCGATGGTGGTCGTGCGCAGTCCTCTCGGCGTGCGTGCGGTCGCGAATGCAACCGCTCCGCTGGTCCGCGCAATCGACGCCGCACTGCCTATCGCTCGGGTCTCGAGCTTGCGCGAGGCACTCGACAACGCGATCGCCGACCGTCGGTTCATCCTGAGTCATGTCGTCGGCTTTGCAATGCTCGCGCTGTTCCTGGCGGCCGTGGGCGTCTATGCGGTGACTTCACATGTCGTGCGACGACGGGGACACGAACTGGGTATCCGCGCGGCTCTCGGCGCCCGAGGCGCTCACCTGGTCTGTCTTGCGATGCGAGAGGGAGTGATGGTGGCGGTCGTCGGCGTGGTCGCCGGTGGTCTTCTCTCGATTGCGCTCACGCCGCAACTGCGTGGGTTCCTGTACGACGTCAATCCGTGGGACTGGAGAACGCTGTGTTTCGTTGCTCTCCTGTTGGCGCCGGCCGTGATATGCGCATCGTACTTCCCGGCGCGGCGCGCCGCCCGAGTCGATCCGCTGACCGCGCTGAAATCCGTTTGACCTGACTGCAGCGCTCACCCTATCGATCGATCCTCACATGAACCGGTTTCGAGCCTTCCTTTTCGAACCATCGAACGCCTTCGGCCACCAGATCGAACACAAGAGAGCACGGACGACGGTCCGGAACCGGAACGGCGATTGTCATCTGGATGGTCTCGCCCGGCGCGACGGGTCTGGGCAACTCGCTTCGAAAGTAGTCCAGGTTCAGCAGTGCCTCGTGTTCATCGTAGAGGTGACACGCGAGCCGGACGAGTCCAAAGATTTCCCGTCCCTCAGTGAGCCAGTGGGCCGCCCCGCTGTTGGTGATCGTGAACGTGAGCGTCACCGGAGCGCCGGCCGGAGACGATACGGTCCGCGGATGAACGCTCATTCGGTGGGCCAGCCCAGCGTGGCCGCGGCTATCGAGTCGCCGCTCCCCCTTTTGAAGAAAGAACACGGTCCGGTTCAGCATCGTCTCGTGCATCCGTTGCCATGCAGCGGATCGCAGCTCCAGGCTTGCGGCGGAACCGTCGAAGAGCGCGTTGTACTGTTCGAGGGTGATTGACAGGTCGTTCATCACCCGCACCTTGACGTCGGTGAAACCGGCGGGCGCCGCCAGCGAGAAGATCTCGTTCAAGTCGATGTCGTTCTCGAGGACGCGGTGATTCCGCATGTCGTACTGCGACTGCGGCGCGCGCGAATGGTAGCGGCCCGGCTCGCTGAATCCGGCGATCCCACCGGGCCGCAGCACGCGTGCGAGCTCGCGCAACACCTCTGCCTGGTTCGGCACGTGATGAAACGCGTCAAAACAGATGATCCGGTCGACCGATTCATCGGCAAGTTCCAGCCGGTGCCCATCAAACTGGAGGAACTGCGGCGGGAGAAGCTCGCGGGTCAGCGGTGGATGCTCCGCGAAGAACCGGCGGCCAATGTCGAGCGCAGCGGCTGACGGGTCGCAGCAGATCACCGAGCAGTTCAATTGCGCGATCAATCGAGACAGCCAGCAGGTTCCGGCGCCGAAATCGAGGACGGTCATCGCCTTGCCGAGATGCAGGCCGGCGAAGAGTGCACCGAGATTTTCGAGCATCTCCGGTGTTTCGTTCACCGACTGGAACGGTTTGCGCAGTGTCAGATCTGGATCGTCCATCACGCGGTAGTATTGGTCGGCGGTCTCGTTCAGTTCCTCCACCGAGTAGCGACGCATCACCTCCCTGGGATCGATGAGTGAGGGGTCTGCGGCGGCAGTCTGCTTGCCCAACTCGCTGCCGTCCCCTCGGTGGATTCTGTCCGCGCGCTCCGGAGAATCGAGAAGGCTTCTGATCAACTCGTCAAGCGTCAGGCCCTCGCGAACGCGTTTGGTGTAGGCGGCGAGGCCGGCAGGATCTGCCTCACGCTTCAGAATCAGGCGATACGCGAGCAGGACATCGGCAACCGTCGCCTTCTCTTCGGGCGGCACGCGATCGGTTGCCGCGGCGGGTCGTTTGGCTTGCGGGTTGAAAAACCTCATCGCTGGTGGCTCTTCGAGTTTGGGTACTTGACGGCGGCCGCGTTCGAAGGGATACATCTTGTCATGCTTCCAGCAACCCTGACGCGAGCGCGCCGGGTCGTGATTCTGGCCGCCGCAGCTCTCGCGATTGTCGATCTGATCGCCCTCATCCTGTTGGTGTCGGGCGCTCAGAACAGGGTCTGGGTCGGGTTCCGAGTGATTCGTGTGCGTGACGTTGCCGGCGCTGCCCTGGTCGGGGCGGTGTTATGTGGAATTGTCATGCTTCTG
>Ga0310897_10000304_pt1 | contig 10816 bp, 8 predicted proteins | sample C8D2metaG_FD_203913 | JGI IMG/M metagenome (GOLD analysis project Ga0310897, IMG submission 203913) | Lab incubated soil microbial communities from West Virginia University Organic Research Farm, Morgantown, WV, United States - C0D1 | ecosystem: Environmental > Terrestrial > Soil > Agricultural...
CACCGGTGCGGATGAGCTTGACCGCCCGCAGCACGCTCTCGGGCTTCATGTGATTCCCCGACCCGCGCTGGTCGTTCGCGCCCCATTTCGACGGGCAGCGCTGAGCATCGCTCGGCGGCGCCCACGACTGCGCAAACGAGGGAGATGCTGCCGTCACGAAGAGCGTAAAGACGAAGAGTTGTGTTTTCATGAGTGTCCCGTAATCTCCCAGTCCGCCAATCTGCGAATCTGCCAATTCAGTTCGTCTTCCGAGCCTTTGCCGACGGCGTTTCGTCGGTCGGCAAATCGCCAAGGATGTACTGAATCGCGGCCAGCAGGTGACCCGTCCAGCGCTTATCTGTGTACATGATCGTCGTGTGCCCCAGCGGCGTGAAGTACGTGCGCCCTTTTCCGTACCCCTTTACCCACGCGACCCCGTAGTCCTGATCGGGGCGTGTGCTCAGCTCGCTGAAACGCCCGCCAAATCCGCGATCCGATTTTTCGACGTCGATGCTCATCAGCACGTGCTGCTTCTCCCGCGAGTACGGCGAGTAGGGCGGGAAGATATAGAACTCGTCGGTGTGCGTGAACGGCTCGCTGCCGAACGGCTTCATGAGCGGGCTCGTCGCGTCTTCGACCTTGAGGACCTGCTCCTCGACACGGTGCTGCCCCGCCCAGCCGCCCATCATGTCGGCAAATTCCGGCCAGTTCAGATTGGCGTAGGTCACGGCGTGGTTGCCGCCAAGGCCTCCGCCCTCGCGAATGTAGCGCAGCAGGCTCTCGCGGACCTCCGGATCGTTGTGCACCATCCCGCACACGTTGTTGAAGAAGACGGCGTCGAACTCCTTGATCTTCGGATATTTCAGCATCGCCGGATCGTTGCTGAAGGTCGCGTTGAACGCGCCCGTGTACTTCGCCATCAGCTCGATCATGTAGTTGCCGTGCGGAATCGTGCTGTGACCGGAGTACATCTGGATATCTGTGACGAGCAGCTTGCGCGGTTTCGCCGGCTTCGCCGGCGCCTGGCGGGGAATCGCCGCGTCAATCTCCGCTCGCATCGCCGCGTCGAGGCGATCGCCGCCGCGAATCTGGCCGGCGGGAGTTTTCAGCATGGCGTTGACGCGCGCCGACATCGCCGGCCACATCACCCGTTCGAACGCATTGACGTTCTTCATCATGTCGGCTTCGGTCGCACCGGTCGACTCCACGGTGACGGTCAGCGACGTGATGCCTCCCTCGTAGGCCGCCAGAAAGAAATCGGCCACTCCCGCCGCACCCTCGCCCAGCGGCACCACGCGGCCTCGCGCGCCAGGCGCGCTCCGATCGGAGGCCGTCACGTGCAGCAGCCTGTCCTTGACGAGCGCAAGGCCATTCACGGCTTTGATACCGGCCTGTGCCCATCCGCCGAGATGGGCGCTGACGCCCAGTCGTTTGCTGCGGCCTTCGAGCGCGGCCATCACCGTCTTCGGATCGCCCTTGCTCTCGAGCGCGACGTTGATCTCGAACTCCTGCGCAAGCTTGTCGAGCTCGGCGAGATTCGCTGAATCTGCGCTCGTGACGAGGAGCGGCACGTTGATCGACTTGGCGAACTCGAACACCCGCCGCCGCATGGCGGAATCGGTCCCGATGCTGTCGACACGATACGCCGCGATCGACTCGGCAAGCTCGCGCAGGCGATAGACGACGGCGGCACGCTCGTTCGCCTGAAGGCGCTGGTCGAGCGGCTTCGGCACTTCGAAGCTGGTGATCTGAGTGCTCGAGGCTTCAACGGAGGGGAAGGGGATCACGTCTGCCTTCGCGAGCGCGTCGGAGAACGTCATCCCTTTCACCGCCGCGGTGGGCATTGCGACACGCCAGCCGAACCACATGCTGTTATCGGGGGCACCCATTCGAATCGTCGCAAGACCGCCACCGTTGGGCCTCTTCGACACGGAGGGCACCGGCGGCGGTTGCTGTGGCGCGCCTCCTGGGCCGCCCCGCCCACCCTGTTGAGCAAAGTCGACGGCGCCGGCCGCCATGGCGAAGAAAAAGATCACGGCGCAAACACGTGTGCTCATGTCGCTACCTCTTGAATGAATGCGGAAAAATCGGCCTAGTTTACCGCTAAAGCGACCCGAGCCGCTTCAACAACTGAATCTGGCCGGCGTGATACAGGTCGTGCGCCGCCGCGCCAGAAAGGAGGGCGAAGTTGCTGACTTTCCGGCCAGCTGGTGTGCGTGCGAGATCGCGCGGCGACAGCCGCATCACGGCGACCCGCAACCTTGCGTGCATCTCGTCGAGCAGTTCGAGATCGGCCCGCCAAGCCTTGTCGCCGGCGTGCGCGGCGTCGATCGGACGCCGGAACCAGTTCGATCCCTTGTGCGCAAACGATCCCCGCGCGGCGTCCGTGAAGCGCCTGGTCGCAGCGTACTTCCAGTACGCGGCATGGACGACCAGCTCCCAGATGTTGTGACGGCGTGGGGACGGCCGCCAGGCGGCCTGCCTGGCGGTGACGCGGCGGACGGCGCCACGAAGGTTGGTGCCGTGCCAGGAGGGTTTGTTGTAGGCCTGATCGATGATCGCGACGAGCTGTCGCACGTCTGGGCTCATCGCGTGTTCGGGCGCTTCGGCATGTCGCCTTGCGAAAACCTCGGCAGCAGATCATCGCGCGTGGCGAGATGGTAGACGGTGGCGGCGATCACGATCGCCGACTTCATCACGTCTTCTTCCACGATGCGTTCGTAGGTGTCGAGATTGCTGTGCCACGTGTAGTTGTTGTACTCGATCGGATCCTGCCCGACGTAAACACCCGGAAGGCCGGCTTCGTTGAACGCGCCGTAGTCGCTGCTGAAGCCCTGGCGACGGACGATGGTGTTCGCGCCGAGCATCCCGAGGTCTTTCAACGGTGCGAGCGCCTCGCGCAGCACGGCCGCCGCGGACTCCGGGCCGAACACGCTCATGTAGCGCGGCCGGCCGGTTCCGTCGTCGATGTTGACATAGCCGCCGAACTTGCTGAACGCCTCTTTCGGCTCTTCGAACGAACCGAAGTGCTCGCGGACGTAGGCACGCGATCCGCGCAGCCCCTGCTCCTCGCCGCTCCACAACGCGACGCGAATCGTCCGCCTTGGCTTGACGCCGATCGCCTTCAGGATACGTGCGGCTTCCATCACGACCGCGCATCCGACGGCGTTGTCGGTAGCGCCGGTTGCGGCGTGCCACGAGTCGAGGTGTCCGCCCAGCATCACCACTTCGTCGGTCGTGCCGGGAATCTCCACGATGGCGTTGAAACTGGTCCGGCCTTCCGGATACGTCCGGTTCACGATGTCAAATTCGAGCTCGACGTTCTCCTTGTCCGCGAGCAGCCGCGAGATGCGGCCGTAGTCCTCGTTGCGCAGCACGACGGTCGGGATCGCCTTGCCGGTATCGTAGGTATTGTTCGCGAAGGCGCGGATCATGCCGTGATCGCGGCCCGCATCGTTCACGCGCACGAGCGCGCCGCTCGATTGCAGGAACTCGTACACCTGCGCGGTGATCTGGGCGTTGGTCAGCGGCGCCATCGGCCCACGCGCCGGCTGCGCGTTCTGGGGAACGTTCTGCGGGCCAGGTCCGCCACGCGCTGGCGCGCTGAGCAGCTGAATCACTTGGCTGTCGTCGAGCCGCTCGTCCATGTCGTTAAACGTCACGGGCACGACACGATGCTCGCCGATCAGCACGATTCGTCCGCGCACGGTGTTGCGCAGACCTTCGAGGTGTCTGGTGAGCTCTTCTTTGGTTGGACGGTTCGGAAGGGTGATCTGGACCGCGGTACCCTTCACGCGGCCATCGGTGCCGGGCGTCCAGGCCAGCGCTTCGGCCACGAGATGATCTTTGACGGGTGAGACGATGTGCGCCGACAACCGCTCGTTGAGCCAGCCCGGATAGCTCCAGTTCCAGGGCTCCATCCGGCCGTTCTGCAGTCCCCACGCCTCAAGCTGCCGAACCGCCCACTCTCCCGCCGCCTTCAGGTTTGGCGATCCAGTGGGACGCGGCCCGTATCGATCGGTCAGCACGTGCGTCGTCCGGAGAATCTGCGAGTGCGTCGTCGCTTCCTGTCGAATCCTGCCGTAGACGTCGAGGTCGATGCGCTCTTCAGCGCTCAACGACACGAACACAGCCGCCAGCAGAATCAAGACGACTCTGGCTTTCATCTCTGACTCTCAGGACTTGGGACTCTCCGGACTCCGTCCCGTCATTTTCATGGCGAGCGCGATCATCGATCCGACGTCCGCGACGTTCGCCGGCAGCACGATGGTGTTGCCCTTTTTGGCAATCTCGCCGAACTGGCCGATGTACTGCTCGGCCACACGAAGCTGAACGGCTTCCTGACCTCCGGGAAGCCTGATCGCCTCGGCCACGCTGCGGATGCCCGCGGCCGTCGCGGTGGCGACAGACGTAATCGCTGCGGCCTGCCCTTCGGCTTCGTTAATCTGCTGCAGCCTGCGGGCCTCCGACTGCTTGATCACTTCCTGCTTCACGCCCTCCGCCGTATTGATCGCCGCATCGCGCGTGCCTTCGGAGGTGAGAATCACCGCGCGCTTCTCCCGCTCGGCGCGCATCTGCTTCTCCATCGCCGCGAGGATATCCGCCGGCGGCGTGATGTTCTTGATTTCGTAGCGAAGCACTTTCACACCCCACGCTTCGGACGCCTTGTCGAGCTCGCTGACCACCTGCGTGTTGATGTTCGTGCGCTCCTCGAACGTGCGGTCGAGGTCGATCTTGCCGACCTCACTGCGCAGCGTCGTCTGCGCGAGCTGGCTGATCGCAAACATGTAGTCCGAGATGCCGTAGGAGGCGCGCTCCGGGTTCAGCACCTTCAGGTAGAGGACCCCGTCGACGCCGACCTGCACGTTGTCGCGCGTGATGCAGACCTGCGCCGGGATGTCGACGGCGATCTCCTTCAGCGAATGGCGGTAGCGGATCACGTCGACAAACGGCAGCAGCACGTGGAAACCGGCGTTGAGAATCGCAGAGAAACGTCCCAGCCGCTCGACGACGTAGGCGCTCTGCTGCGGGACGACAATGGCCGTCTTCGCAATGATGACGAGCACGAGGAACGCGAGAATGAGCAACGCAAGAAGACCACCGGTCATGAGCGCTCGCTTTCTGGCTTGAGGAAAATCATGAGACGGTCAACCTCGACGACCGTGCACCGCTGGCCTCGCGCCAGCGTCGCCGCAGCCTGATTGCGCGCCGACCAGACCGTGCCCCGCAGCTCGGCCTTGCCGACCGCGCCGGCGGGGATGTCCTCGAGGGGCGTGGCAATGTCTCCCACCATGGAGTCGACGTCCTTGCCCGGCTGATCGAGCATCATCCATCTCAAGAGCGGGCCGCGGAAGAACAGCAGGGATGCGACCGATATCGTCGAGAACAGCGCCAGCTGCACCCACATGGGCCCGGCCCAGTCGAGGACGTGGAGACCGGCGATCGCCAGGGCGGCGATGCCGAAGAAAATGACGTAAAAGCCGCCCGACGCCGCCATTTCGAGGGCGACGAGGATGAGGCCGATGACCAGCCAGTGCCACCATTGCATGGCGTGGACATTCTAGTCGAAAGGTCAGAGAAACTTCTCGATCATCACCTCGTCGACATACCGCCCGTCGATTTTCGCGTGGCGCGCGGCTTGTCCGACGACAAGGAAGCCCTTGCGGAGATAGGTCTGGAGCGCCGCTGTGTTGTCGGCCCGGACGTAGGTGAAGAACTTCTCGTAGCCCTTCTTCGGCGCGGCGTCGAAGGTCGCCGCGAAGAGCCGCGAGGCGATGCCCTGGCGGCGACGGCTCAGGTCGACGAACGTGCCGATGACGCCGACATGATCGAAGGCGGGCGTGAAATCGCCGAACGGCGAGACGTCCTGCAGGCCGACGATGCGGTTCGAGCTGGTGACGACGGCCACCAGAAAAATCCCGCGTCGCGGAAACGCGCGGATGAACTCGCGCTGCTGCTCAACCGAACACTGGGTATCGAGGGCCGTGTAGATCCTCGCCGCGATGATCGGATTCAGGATGCCCACCATGTCTTCGGCATCCTCGATGCGGGCCTCCCGAATGTGAATCACGTTTTACAGGAGATCAGGAGATTAGGAGGGCTAAGAGCTTTCTTTTCAAAAGAATTCTCCTAGTCTCCTAATCTCCTGTTCAAAAGCTCACTTCGCCAGCGGATCGGGCCTGACCTGGAAGTGCATCACCTTGCTCGTCGTGCCCTTCCCTGTCTCCATGTGGAACGGCGCGCGCGTGCTGATGGTCGCCCAGAGCCCCCGCCCCTTCCATCCGGCCTTCTCGTCGTCAATGCGTCCGTCCATCCACTTGGTGTAGAAGCCCAGCGGATAAGGCACGCGCATCACGACCCAGTTGCCGTTGTTCAGTGCGAGAAGACCCTCGGACTGGTTGCCGGTGTTGATCGGCGTGTTCGCGCCAAAACCCGACGTGTTGAACTGATCGACCCAGGTGTAATAGCTCCCTTCGACGCTGCCGTCGTCGGTGACGCCCTTGAACTGCGGCAGCGGTTCGGCGTAGAACGTCCAGCCTTCCGGGCAGTGCTGGCCGGTGGCTTTCGGACCGTTCAGCGGCGCCTTGCACTTGCGCCGATCGAAGCTCGCCATGTGTCCGCTGGAGAGCGCCGCCCAGAACACGCCGTTGCGATCCACATCGCCGCCGCGCGGCGAGAAGCCGCGCACGTCGGCCTTCGGATCGGTAACCGCGGGCAGCTCGTAGATTTCGGTCAGCGCCGTTTCGCTAGGATTCGATCCCGGCACGACGCGCATGATCGCGCCAGGGAAACTGAGCGCCGTGCCCCAGATCGATCCGTCGGCGGCTGGCGACGCCGCATAGAACGGCGAGTTGATGCGGCGATCCTTCGTCGGATCGGCCGCCTGGTTCGGCTCGGTCCAGGCATCACGCCGGCCGTTGCCGTTGGTGTCGACAATCAGCGGCGTCCACCCCTGCGACGCCACCTCGTCGCCGGTCTCGTCGAACTTCTTCGTGTCGAGCCAGCCGATCACGGGACCGCCGCCGCTCGTCCACAGCGTGCGGTTCGCGTCTTCGGCAAACATCAGATGATGCGTGGCGTAGCACGTCCTGATGTGCGTCAGCTTCTTGGTGTGCGGGTCGTACATCTGCAGATGCCGGCTCGCGCTGTCGAGCGGATACACCTTGGCGGAAGGATGCGTCGACCCCTGCTTGCAGAACGCAGGATTATCGAACGGCGTGACGGCCGAGGTCAGCCACAGCCGGTTCTTCTCGTCGAGCATCGGGTTGTGCACGTTGTTCTTGCTCGTCCAGATCACTTCGTCGCCCCAGTAAGGCGAGCTCGCCGGCATCTTCGGGCTGGTCGGCGGCGTGTTCGGATCGCGCACGGTCAACGGAACCCGGCTGACCGTGTTCTTCACCGGATCCAGCACCGGCACGTAGTCCGAGCTCAGCTCGAGCGAGCCATAGAGCGAGCCGTACGGATTCAGCCGTGGATTGCGGCGATCGGTCGATACCGAATCGTGCAGGTACGATTTCGGATCGGCCCAGTCCCACTCCGTGATGACGATGTTGCGCTCGATGCCGCGGGGACGCGGCGGCGCCGGAGGCACTTCGCCCGCGGCGATGCGATCGGTCCAGTCGCCGAACATCTCGAGCACGCGGCGCCGGCCGAACGCGTTGAGACCGGCGCTCATCCCACCGCCGGCCTGTCCGGACTGCACGCGGCGTTCCCACGCCGCTGCCGAGTTCGGGAACGTGCCGAGCACTTTCGGAATCTCTCGTATGGCCTTCGAACCGAACCCATGGCAGGCCGTGCAGCCACCCGACTTCAGGCTCCGCAACCACATCGCCTGGTTCAGCATACCTGTCGCGATGCCATTGCCGTTCTCGCCAGTACCCGGGAACTCGCTCTTGTCGGGTACCTTCATGAGCGACAGCCAGTAGCCGGCCGGGTAATACTGCGCGGCGGCGTGAGGGTTCGGTGCCACGACCGCTTTCAGGTCCATGATCTTGCCAGGCACCGATTGTGTTTTCGGCGAATCAACCAGCCCGTAGCCCCGCACCCACACGTTGTAGTTCGCCTTGGGCATGTCGGGAATGAGATACCGCCCTTGATCGTCGGTTACGACGATCTTCGCGAACTTCGTCGGCAGGTCGTTGGTCTCGGCGATGACCCAGACGCCGGCCTCGGGCCCTTTCGGTCCGGTCACCGTGCCTCCGAGATCGTTGTTGTCCACGGGAATGGCCGCGCCCTGCTGGGCGCTCATCGGACTGCGAGAAGCCAGGAGCAGCACGATGCCAACCATGGCGACGAATACCCACGCCAGATGCAACCTCTTCATAGCCCCTCCTGAACCCAATCTACCAATCTACCAATCTGCGAATTCAGTGTCTCCTAATGACCTTACCCGGCCGAGCCGGCGTCATCGCCTTGCCGTCGAAGACCAGCTGTCCGTTCACGATCACCGATGAAAACCCTTCGGCATATTGATGCGGCTTCTCAAACGTCGCCATGTCGCGCACGCGCGCCGGATCGAACACGACGATGTCGGCTTTCATGCCAGGACGCAGGATACCGCGATCGTTCACCCGGATGCGCTGGGCTGGAAACGACGTCATCTTCCTGATCGCGTCTTCGAGCGTGATGACGTTGCGCTCTCGCACGTAGACGCCAAGGACGCGCGCGAAGGTGCCGTAGCTTCGCGGATGCGGGACGCCCTCGTTGAACACCTGCACCCAGCCGTCGGACGCCACCATGGTCGCCGGATGCCGCATGATGCGCTCGAGATCCTGCTCCGCCATGGCGTGAAACACGCCCTGGCAGTTGCCCTGTTCGACGATCCACAGCGCGGCTTCGGCCCCGTTCTCGATGGTCGGCTCGAGGCCGCGCATCTTCGCCACGTCCGCCAGGTTCTTGCCCGCCATCGCGGGATCGAAATCACACTGCGCGAGGAACACGTTCTTGGGATCGCCGCCGCCGCGCTCTTCCTTGATGATCCGAACCGTCTCGGCCGCGATTTCCTTGCGCGACGAGGGATTCTTGAGGCGCGCGAGCATCTGCTCGCGCCCGCCTTCCTGCGCCCACTGCGGCACCATCGATGCCACAAACGCGTTGCTCGAAGCCGTGTACGGATATTGATCGCTTGTCGTGTCGACGCCGCGTACGCGCGCGGCCTCGAGCAGCTTCAGCGTCTCGACGCTCTTGCCGTAGTTGGCCGGTCCCACGATCTTGTGGTGCGTGATCTGCGTCGGCAGGCCGCCTTCCTCACCAATGCGAATGGTCTCTTTCACGCTGTCGATGACGCCGAACGCCTCGTCGCGCATGTGAGAGATGTGGATGCCGCCGTATTTGGCCGCGACCTTGGCGAGCTCGATCACTTCCTCGACGGGCGTAAAGGCGCCTGGGACGTAGAACAGTCCCGTGCTCATGCCGAAAGCGCCGGCTTTCATCCCTTCCTCGACCAGGCCGCGCATCTTGTCGAGCTCGGCAGGTGTCGGCCGGCGGTTCGCGCGTCCGAGGACCGCCTCTCGGACCGAGCCCTGGCCGACGAACGAACCGATGTTGATCGATTTCTGCAGCGCCTCGAGCTTGTCGAAGAACGGACCGAGCGGCACGACGGATCCGCCGTCGGGTCCCTCGATGATGGTCGTGACGCCCTGCCTGATGTAGTTGTCGGCCGTCGGGACCTTAAAAATGTTTTCACGGCCGTGGTTGTGCATGTCGATGAAACCGGGCGAGACGATCTGGCCGCCCGCGTCGATCACGCGTGTCGCGGGCTCTGAAATCGAGTACGCGACCTGTGCGATGGTATCGCCGCGAACGGCGACATCGCCGCGGTACCACGGGCTCCCGGTTCCGTCGATAATCCGCCCGTTGCGGATGATGAGATCGTAGGGCGCGCCCTGCGCGTACGTCGTGTCCGGCTTCAGCCGGACCATCACCAACCCCGCCAGAAACACGCACGCAAGTGCAATCGTTCGCTTCACCTGGATCCTCCGTACCTCACGGACCGCCTACACGTTCGCGCAATTCGACGCTGCCTTCAACCTCTCTTTTGTCGCGGCGCACCGGCAACAGCTTCTTCTGCACCATCAACGGCAGCTGGTCTTCGAGGTGCGGCGAGCCGGGTTGGGTCGCATTGCCGTATCCCAGCAGACACTGGGCCTGCTGGGTCCGGCCAAATTCAATGGCACATACTATCGTTTCGCCGCTCGCGGCGTAGTACTTGTTGCCCTGGTGCCGCGTAAAGGCGATCGTCCGGAAAAGACCGGAGCCACCCGGACCGCCATTGCCGGGCAGATCCGCGGATCCGCTGGCGAATCGGAAGACGTCACCCCACTTCACGTCGAGCGCGCCGTAGAGCTTGCGACATTCGTCGGCGGCCGCCGAGAGCGCAGCCGCAGCCGACGCCGGATCGGCCAGGCCGTAGGCGGAGTCCAGGGGCCGTGCGGGATCGTACGCGACGCGAAGCTTGCTGGCCATGCCGCCATTGGCCGCGGCAAAGTACCGGTCTGCGAACATCTGAAAGAGGACGGCACCGCGGCTGTCCACGTCGGTCAGACGATCCCACTTGCCGAGGACGTTCCCGGCTTCGGTCCCCGCTGCCGCCTGGAGCAGATCGGGGAGCACCTTGTCGGCGAGCTCCATCCGGGTGGAATGTTTCCGCGCGATGAGCTGCTCGTACGAGATTTTCCGCCCCTCGGTGATCAACCGCAACGAGCGCAGCGTGCGCATCTGCGGCAGTGCCTCGCCGGACGGGGCGACGTAGGCCGGATACTTCGCGCGATCGACCTGCGGCAGCGTCATCAGCCACGGTGGTTCGTTGGCGTTCTGATGGAATCCGCTTGCGGGATCG
>Ga0310897_10000308_pt1 | contig 10783 bp, 8 predicted proteins | sample C8D2metaG_FD_203913 | JGI IMG/M metagenome (GOLD analysis project Ga0310897, IMG submission 203913) | Lab incubated soil microbial communities from West Virginia University Organic Research Farm, Morgantown, WV, United States - C0D1 | ecosystem: Environmental > Terrestrial > Soil > Agricultural...
GGCTTGGACGTTCGGCGTTATGTGCTTGGCCGCATACGGCGGATTGTACGTTGACGGTGTATCGGGCGCTCGGCATGAACTCGAGCGATTTGCGCTGCTCCAGGCGGCCCCGCTCCGTGAACCCGCAGCACCAGACCTGAGTCTCTGGGACCGGGAACGCATCAGCGCCTGGCGGCTCGCATTGACCGAACCAGCACCACCGCCGCTGGCCGTCCTGCGCATCCCGAAGATTCGTCTGGAAGTGGCGGTGTTACGCGGGACCGACGACGTCACGCTCAACCGCGCTGTTGGTCACATCGACGACACCGCACTCCCGGGAAATGACGGCAACTCTGGAATCGCCGGCCACCGCGATGGGTTCTTTCGAGGCTTGAAGGACATCGGGCCGGAAGATGCCATCGAGCTTGAAACGCTGCGAGGGAAGGAGGTCTACCGCGTTGAACGGACCTGGGTGGTCGACCCGGAGGACGTATCTGTGCTCGATCCAACGCCCAGGCGGTCACTCACGCTGGTGACCTGCTATCCGTTCTATCACGTAGGTCCAGCACCACAGCGCTATATCGTCCGCGCCGTGCGTGCCGACAATGGCAGCGGCCGCTCACCGTGAGCGGTAAGCCGCTGGTCCGCGTTCGGCGCGACGCAGATCGACACTTGGACGTGTGCTCTACGCAGGAAAACTGACGATCCACGGAACTGGGGTAGACCCTCCCTGATAAGAATTTCAGAAAACGGGAGGAACAGGAGGCTTTATGACTCGTGCGACGATTCGATTAGTGTTGTGTAGTGCGCTAATGTGTTGGCCCGCCGCCGTCAGCTTGGCGCAGACGACGGGATCCACAACGGAAACCAAGAAGTTCCAGGTGATCTCGGTAGACGGAAACCAGCTCGTCGTCAAGTTGCCTGAAGGGACACGGGAACTGACCGTGCCCGACGACTTCCGATTCACCGTTGACGGGAAGTCGCTGTCGGTGCATGAATTGAAGCCCGGCATGGCCGGCACCGCGACGGTCACGACGAAGACGACCGTGACCCCCGTCACTGTGACCGAGGTGAAGAACGGGACGGTGATGCAGAACATGGGCTCGAGCATCCTGGTTAGGACCGACCAGGGCATGAAGATGTTCTCGCAGGGAGAGATGGACAAGCGCGGTGTGAAGATCATGAGAGACGGCAAGCCGGTGGATATCTCGGAGCTTCGTGCCAACGATCAGTTGTCGGCGACCATCATCACGTCGAAGCCGCCGAGGGTCATGACGGAGAAGCAAGTGGAGGCCACGCTTGCCAAGAGCAGTGGTGGGGGAGCCGCATCGGCGGGCGCCGCACCGGCACGCTCGACCGCAGCAGCGCCGTCAGCAGCGCCGGCGCCAACGTCGACGGCTACGTCGGGGGCCGAGCCGAGAAAGCTGCCCAAGACCGCCAGTCAGTTGCCGCTTCTCGGGCTCGTTGGCCTTGCGTCTCTGATTGCGGGGTTGGGCCTTACCGTCAGACGGCGTCGCTCCACCTGCTGATAGTTTCCCCCTTAAGCCGGGTCCGCGCTCGCTACTCGACGAGCGCGGCCCGCGCTTCGTTCGCGGGCGAGTTATGTGGAATGGCTCATCAGCCCGTTCGTTTCTTGAGCAAGAAGGAGCAATGACTGTGAGAACGACATCGATGGCCGGCGTTCTGATGGCTGCCGCACTCATCTCGGCGGGGTATCCGACAGTCGCCCAAGACAAGGGGAAGACGGCGGCAGCCGAGCTCACCAGCGCGTCGCACGCGGCCTTGGATAAGCTGTCGGGCAGCGTGCCACTCGCCAAGCTGCTCAGGCCAAAGGCGCAGGCTATTCTGGTCTTCCCGAAAGTCACGAAAGCGGGCCTCGGGATTGGCGGTCAGTATGGCGAAGGTTCGCTGTTGAAGGGTGCGACTGCGGCTGGCTTTTACAAGACGACCGGCGCTTCCTTCGGGCTGCAGGCCGGTGGTCAGACCTACGGCTACGCGATGTTCTTCATGAACGCGAAGGCACTCGATGACTTCGTCAACGCGAGCGGTTTCGAGGTCGGCGTCGGTCCGAGCGTCGTCCTGGTGGACGAGGGCATGGCCAAGACCACCACGACCAACACGCTGAAGGACGACATCTACGCCTTCGTCTTCGGCCAGAAGGGACTGATGGCGGGCCTCGGCATACAGGGCAACAAGATCACGAAAATCACGCCGAAGTAACGGGCCCGCGGTTGGGGCGACGGAGCCCGAACGATGAAATACGCGCGCGAATTCGTCACGAGCACAGTCGTTGGCGGTTTGTTGATCGTCGTGCCGGTCTACCTGGCGGTACTGCTTCTGCTCAAGGGCATGAAGTCAACCGCGAGCCTAGTCCGGCCGTTCGCAGCGCTCCTCCCTGAGTGGATCCCAGCCGAGCGTTTCTTCTCTCTGTTGTTGGTGCTGACGCTCTGTTTCCTCGTCGGCGTCGCCGTGCGCACGCGATCAGGACGCGCGGTTCGCGAGCGCATGGAGGTCGCCCTCTTCGGCAGACTTCCCGGTTACGGCTTGATCAAGAGCCTGACGCAGCGATTGGCGGGAGATAGTGAGGAGAGCGCGTGGACGCCGGCACTGATCGAACTTGAGGACGCGCTCGTGCCGGCGTTCATCATCGAGACGCTCGACGACGGCCGGCTCACCGTTTTCGTTCCGTCGGTGCCGACACCTCTGGCCGGAGCCGTCTACGTGTTGTCCGCTGACCGGGTGCACATCCTCGACGTCCCCTTCACACAAGCCATCAGATCGATCTCTCGATGGGGCTCGGGATCGAGCGACCTCGTGGCAGCGATGCGAAAGGGGTGACCTACTCCTTCACCTTAGTCGGCACGTACGGGTTGCCGCCCAGCGCGTTCGAGATGGCGGTGATGGCGCTCTGCGCGCGCACGCTGTTTCCCGCATCGTCCAGCGGCGGCGACACTACCGCGATGCCGAACTTGCCGGGCGACACGGCAATGATTCCTCCACCCACACCGCTCTTCGCGGGGAGCCCCGTGTGATACAGCCACTTGCCTGAGTCGTCGTACAGGCCGGCCGTCGCCATCACGGCAAGCACGCCCGGAACCTTGTCGGCGCTCATGACCTGCTTGCCGGTGACGGGGTTCCTGCCCCCGGCGGCCAGCGTCGCGGCCATCGTCGCCAAATCCTTCGCGTTGACACCGATCGAGCACTGGCGAGTGTATAGGTCGACGGCCTGCTGCCAGTTGTCCTTGATGTAGCCGTAGGCGAGCATCAGCGCGCCAATCGCCTGGTTGCGCTGGTTGGTGTCGGACTCGGACTTGTAGACGTCCTGCAGCACGCTCAGCTGACGACCGGCCGCGTCGTTGTGGAAGCCGATGATCTTGTTCCACACTTGATCGGCACTGGAGCCGGTCACCATACTCGTCGCCGAGATCGCGCCGGGATTCACCAGCGGGTTCATTTCGGGGGCGCCGGTGCCAACGACGGTCCGTACGCCTTCCACAGCGATGATCGAATTGAATCGTGCGCCGGTGGCATCGACGCCGATGCGTTTCTCGATCGACTCGAGCCCCTGCTCTTGAATGACCTGGGCCATGGTGAAGACCTTGGAAATCGACTGGATCGAGACCTCGGTCTTGACATCGCCGGCCGTGTACACCTTGCCATCCGCGGTGACGACCGCGATGCCGAACAGGTTTGGATCGACTTTGGCCAGCGCCGGAATGTAGTCGGCGTTCTTGCCTTCCTTCAGCGTCTTGAATTTGTCATACGCGCTGTCAACGGCCTGCTGGATGTTTCCCGACTGTGCACCTACCCCGAGAGTCGTCAGCGCGACAATGGCCGCGCCAGCAAGAAGCGTTCGTTTTGTCATTCGCTATCCTCCGAGCTTCCACGAGAAGTTGTACTTGAACGAGAATTGCACCTTGACGCCGTCGCTGTGGAAACCGTCGGAGAAGTTCTCGCGTCGTCCCCACTGGTACTCCCCGCCGACCATCACGTTCGGTACCGGCGTGTAGAGCAAATTACCGAGGAAGTACTGTCCGGCCTTGAACGCGTTGGGGGCCTGGCCGTCACTGTTGTCGATGTCCTGGCGCGAGTAGCCGACCGCGGTCGACAATCGGTCGTTCCACTTGTGATCCAGGAAGAAGCTCGTGCCAACGATCGGGAGTGGCTTGCCGATAACGGGCCTGAGGGGATCCTGGAGGTTCTTCTGGATGCCGATGTCGACCGGCGAGTCGTTCATGGAGTTCTCGATACCTTCGCCGACGACCACAGCCATCCGGATCACGTCGTTCTTGCCGGCGTTGAGGTTCGAGCTGAAATTGAAGCCCCAGCCTGTCGCATCGCCCGACAGGTCGAGGTTGTCATTCAGCGTGTCGTCCCACTTGATCTTGCGCAGTTGCGCGGCGACGCGTACGTAGCCCCACTTCTCGGAGTACTTGTAGGCCGCTGAGAAATCGGGAAGCGGGAATCGTGCCTTGATACCCTGTAGTTCAATACGGTCGGCATAGACGCCCTGGTCGCCGCTGGCGCCCGGCCGCTCGAGCGCAATCATCAGGCTGTTGTTGTCATCTCTGATCGGCGTCCATCGGACCTGGACGTTTCTGTACCATGCGAGGCCCGTCGGCCCCCAGTACTCGAGCGAATTGGGGAACGCATCGGGGTCGGTGAACGGGCTCCAGTACTGCCCGGCGCCAAACGCGCCGAGTTCGCCCCACGCGTGGCGCAGGCGGAAGGTGGTCTGTCCCGAGTCCACGCCGGTGCCGAACAGTTCGAACTCGAAAATGGTCTTCAAGTCGCCCATCGTAGTCGGGGTCGACGACCTGACGCCGAGGCGGCTCTGCCGCACGCCGGAAAACGTGCTGTTGTCCTCGCCGAACTCGTTAGGCGATGCGGGCAGCTTCGTGAGGCGCAGCGTGTCGTACCAGTCCGGATGAATCTGCTTGAAGTTGTGCCCCATGTCGAGCATCGCGAACCCGTAGATCTCGAGCGACGGCCTGGGTGGCGAAGTCACTTGGACCGTCGTCGTCTGCACCTGCGACTCGCCATACGGGTTGCCGCCGAGCGCCGCCGAAATGGCCTCGATCGCGCGCTGAGCCTTCACGCTGTTGCCGGCGTCGTCGAGTGGCGGGGCGACGACGGCGATGCCAAACTTGCCCGGCGACACAGCGATGATGCCGCCGCCGACACCGCTCTTGGCCGGAAGGCCTGTGTGGTAGAGCCATTTGCCGGAGTCGTCGTACAGTCCGGCCGTCGACATCACGGCGAGGACATTGGGGACCTTGGCCGCGTCAATGACCTGTGAGTGGGTGATTGGATTCTTGCCGGCCGCTGCGAGCGTTGCCGCCATCGTGGCGAGATCCTGTGCGTTCACGCCGATGGAACATTGACGCGTGTAGAGATCGACCGCCTGTTGCCAATTGCCCTTGATGTAGCCGTAGGCGAGCATGAGCGCGCCGATAGCCTGGTTGCGCTGATTCGAGTCGGACTCGGACTTGTAGACGTCCTGCAGCACGCTCAGCTGTCGTCCCGCGGCGGCGTTGTGAAAGCCGATGATCTTGGCCCAGACCGCATCCGACGTCGGTCCCATCACCATGCTCGTCGCCGAGATCGCGCCGGGGTTCACCAGTGGGTTCATCTCCGGCGCTCCCGTCCCGCTCACCGTCCTGACAGCTTCAATCGCGATAATCGAGTTGAACCGTGCGCCCGTGGCATCGACGCCGATGCGTTTCTCGATCGCGTCCGGCCCCTGCTCCTGGATGACCTGGGCCATCGTGAAGACCTTGGAGATCGACTGGATCGAGACCTCGGTCTTCACATCACCAGCGGTGTAGACCTTACCGTCGGCGGTCACGAGGGCGATCCCGAACAGGTTCGGATCGACTTTGGCGAGCGCCGGAATATAGTCGGCGTTCTTGCCTTCGTTGAGCGTCCTGAACCGTTGGTAGGCGGCATCAACCGCCTGCTGGATCTGGGCCGGCGGCTGTGCGCTTGACGGTGTCGCCAGCGCGAGCGCCCCGAGACCGAGCAGGCACGCCCGGACAGCGATACTCCGAACGTGTCTACTCATTGCTATCCTCCCCGTTTGCATGACAGCGGGCATCCTTCGACAGGTTGTATTTGCACTCATTTCACGTTTGCCTTTTCCCAGTCGCGGACCCGACGACGCCCTTCGTCGAATATCCGCTGGTAGTTCCCTTTGCGGACCTTGAGGCTGGCTTCCGGCGTCAGCTGACGCCACACCGGCGTCCATATGTCGAACACCGCGAAGTAGGGACCCGGAGCGGAGGGCGCCACCGTGTCGGTGCCGAACAGAAACCGATCGGGGTAGTTGTTGAGAATCGTAACGACGCGCCTGATCGACTCCGGTGTCGCGACGGCGTACTTCGCGACCTCGTCCCACGAGATGTCAAAGCTGACATGGTTGAACGCCGGGTCGGTCACCATCGCTTCGACAATCTCCATCTGATTCGGATTGCGCGTGGCCGACTCTTCAGAGACCTGCACCGGATGGACGACGCGGCCGAGACCGATGTGTGCCCAGATGATCGACGTCTTCGGGTGGCGCTTGAGCAGCGCTTTCATCTGCGACAGATAGACGGGCTCCGTGTTCTCCTTGGCGAACGGCACATCGATGTCGTTGTGCAGAATCACGACGAGGCCGGCTTCGGCCGCGAAGTCGAGGACGCGATCGAGCGCCGGGTTGGTCAGGCTCGCGGTCTCGCCCGACACCTTTGACGAGACGAACTCCTTGTGAATGCTGAACTCGCCGATGCCGGTGAAGACGCCGGGAAAGACTTGCAGCACGCGGCGGATATGGTCGACGCCGTACATGTCGGCCGGGTTGAAGCCGGTGATCATCGGATCGAACCGCGCCTGTTCGGCAGGGGAGAGGGAGCGGTAGACGCTGGCGATATAGGCGTCGGTGAACGAGTAGTAATAGAGCGGTGCGTCGGTCTGCAGATAGTAGGTCGGCGCAACATCGCCGGAGTTGGCGTACGACCATTGCTGTTGGAGCGGGATGCCGAAGAGCGTCGAACGGCCGACGCGCGTGCCCATGATCTCGAGGAACGTGCGAACGTCCGTGCCTTTCTGTACGTAATTCGTCAGGTGAAAATGGGAGTCGTTGAACGTGTTGTCGGCTCCCTGGCCGTGTGCATCGAGCGAATGCGCGCGACTGACGAAAAGCCCGAGCAGCGTCAGCGTCAAGATGGCGCCGAGCACAGTCGCCGAACGCTGCAAAGGTGTGCGGATCATGTTCACCTCGTGGATCAGAAGTTCATCTCGAGGTTGATGTGGAACACCGTGCCCTTGGCGCCAACCGGGTAGGGATAGGCGGTGTATCCCACCGGTGATCGGTTCACGTACATCCACTCGCCATTGAGACGAATCCCGCGTTCCTTCATCAGGTACCAGTTCTCTCCGCCTCGTACCTCCCACTGGTCGCCGTAGCGGCCGAACACCTGCGAGGCGCCGAAGTACAACTGGAGCGCCTTAGGGACAGCCATGCCCGAGGTCTGCAGCTGATAGCCGTGGTCGTTGATGTTGGCGATGCCGCTCGTGTTGATGCCGGTGAAGTTGCTCAACCACCGCCAGTAGTACTCACCCTCGAGCGACAGGCCTTTGTACTTGACCCCCGCATCGATGCTCGACATCTGGTAGTCCACTTCGTTGACGGTGATGCCGGGCCCAAACAGATCCGGCGTGAAGATCACACTCCCGTCCGTCAGGCGGATCTGGCTGTTCTCAATGCCTTCGGTCCCCGGCTGGCTTTGTTTTTCCTCGAGACTGTGGGAGTAGTGCACACCGAGCCGCGTCGCCATCTTCTGGTGATCGTCGTAGTCGCCGAACGTGTTCCACAGGCCGAATTCGCCGGTCGTCGGCAGCCACACCAGCGAGAAGGACTGCGTGTCCATCTTGTTGTCGAGCTGCGCCGCACTCACGCCCAGCGTGCTCAGGTTGTTGGCGAACATCGCCTGGTACTTGACCTTGCTGTTGAATTCCCCCTTCAGCCAGACGCCGGAGGTGTACGATCCGCGGAAGAATTCGTCGGCAATCAGGCGGTCGTCCACGCCGAGCCAGTACGGGAACTGACCCTCTGTGCTTCGCACCGTGGGCAGCGACGTGATGCCGACGCCCACGCTCACGAATCGGTTGAAGGTCCAAGTCAGATTGCCCCCGCCTACCACCTGCGCCGGATCACCCTGCGATGCGTTCGACGACCAGACATAGAGGTAGTAGCGCATCTTCGGCGTGAGGAACCACCCGGAGAACGGCGCGAAGAACTTTTGCAGCTGGATGTCCTGGCGCCGCTGAACCGTCTTCGTGTGTCCGAAGGCGTCGACGTAGGACTCGTTCAAATTCCGCTGATTCAGATATCGCCCGTAGCTGAATAGCCGGAAATAGATTTGGCCCTTGTCGCCATCGAAGAGCAGGAAGCCGGCATTCGGAATGTAAGAGGGAGCCTTGGGCTTCGTCGTCTGTGGTTCCACGGCGGCGCCCGTGATGAACTCGGCGCTGCAGCCATCCGACACCCACACGCTGGTCTGGTCGTAGCCCCAGGTCTTGCCGAGCAGGCACGGCGCGGCGCCCATCGATCGCAGCAGCACCACACCCTTCGAGGTGTCGGCGGCGCAACTCGAACGTTCACCGGGCTTCGACGAGCATGTTATCGTCGCGGCCTTGGCCGGCGGGGCTGCGGCGCTCTGACGTATCGGCGAGTCGTCCGGCGTGTCCTGTGCAGCCGCGGGTGCCGAGAGCAAGACAAGAAGAAGGAGAGCTACGTTCGAAGTGATCAGGGATCGCATTTGACATGGCGTGGAGCACGCCAGGTGCCACTTATGCGCAGGCGGAGTTCCCGCGACAAGTCGTTGATAACTAAGAGACCACGCCGGGACGTGGTCGGGGCTTGTTCCTGCTGCCTCCGCTATATCGGAGCATCCCCCGTCCGAGCGTGACCCGAATCACGCGCGCTCGCCTGGTCTCACGTCATCGCCGGGGCCACACGCGGACGTAAGCGTGAGCCACGAGCGGCGCGAGCACCACTGCGGCGACAAGGAATATCGCCACGCGCAGCAAAACCAGATCGACGATGTGACGCACGTCATCGACGACGACGGCGCGCTCGGCACGCAGAGCTGCAACCGACTGGGCTAACTCGCGCCGCACTTCTGCGATCGCCTCACGGCGCTCGTTGGTCGCCCAATCGAGCGTGGCCATGCGCTCTGAATCGACGTTGCGCAGCACTTCGTTGCGTTCCGCGGCGAACGCTCGGACGATCCCGGCGACCGCCTGTTCCCGCTCGACGGTGATGGCCTCCATCACCAGCGCTCGCTGCCGGCTCATTTCGTCGAGGACAATGCGTCGCTCGTTCAGGACGAGGGGCGAAATGCTTTCGGCGGTTGACGCGATGCGATCTGCTGCGGCAGCGCTCACGTGCAGATCACCCTGCATCGACGCCACGCTTTCAGCAGGCAGCATGTCGGAGCGCATCAGGTCGAGTTCACCTCGAACTTGCCGCGGCAGATCGGCCATGTAGATGCGCGCTTGCTGGGAGAGGCTGACCCCCAGTTCCTCGATCGTTGCCACAGACTGGAACGTGTCGCCGCCCGCCCGGGATTGTTCCGCGAAGCGTGCAATCGGAGATTCGCGGACGAATGTGATGTCACGCAGACGATGTTCGGCGAGCCACGGATCGATGACTCTGTGCTCGAACTCGGCCCTCGCCTCTGGAGACACGGCAATCGAACCGCCGATCTCGCGCACCTCGGTGACGAGTCGGCGCGAGACCTCGACGGCTTCGGGTTGGAATATGCCGAGGGCGCCAGCGCCAGCCCCGTCGCTCAGGAGCTGATCCATCTGCCGCGCGAAGATCCACGCGTCGATCAGGGCCATGACCGGCTCGAGCCGAAAGCACGCCTTTCGCATCTCGGGGATTGCGCGCGCCTTCCAGAGCAAGGCGTTGCGGCGCACTGTCGAATCGGTGGCCCGCTGATCGATTGCCGTGGCTGCGAGATCGACGTCCGCGGCGAACGTGATCGCGTACTCGGTCATGCGCACGCGCAGCGCTTCCACTCGGAAGTCGGGGCGGATTTCCGGCCAGGGCTCGAGATTAGGATGCGTCGATCTCTTGCTCACGGTTGCGCAGGCCACAAGGAAGCACAGGGCGAGGCATGCGGCCGTGCGCATGATGCTGGCGCACCATCGTGGTCCGGAACTTCTCATACGTCGGGTCCTTGTCGCCGTCAGCCCTGTCGGATCCAGATCGCGGGATGTCGTGGGTCTGCCGACACCTCGAACAGGCGACCGTCCCATTACGTGTGGAAACTCGCGCTGATCCCGTCGCTTCCGCGGCGGGCGACCTTTCAAACGGCCTGCGGTTCCTCAGCGATGCGCAATTCTCATTCCCGCACGCGAGATCGGTGCTACCGATGTCGGACCCAAGAGGCGCTGATGACACACCGCCTTCCATGTCCGATCGCCCACGGTATTACGGGGGCGCCCTCGTCAGGTGGGGGGAACCACGCCGGCGATTCGCGCGCAATCGGCGGCACGTCGTGAACTTCTCAATGAACACGGCCGTGTCCATTGTCGTCACGCCCGGCACGCGATCTGCAGCCCCACGCAGATGCCCGTCGGATGATCGGCCGCATGTGCCGTCTACCTTTCGATCGGCGATCGCGCAGAAGTCCATCGAGGCACGACGTAGGCCGTGACGATCGCGTCCCGCCTAGACCAGCAGGACATCTGCTGTCACGCGGGCCGCGCTCGAGCGGCCTGCCTATCTGTCACCGCTCTGCGAAGCAAAAAG
>Ga0310897_10000312_pt1 | contig 10759 bp, 16 predicted proteins | sample C8D2metaG_FD_203913 | JGI IMG/M metagenome (GOLD analysis project Ga0310897, IMG submission 203913) | Lab incubated soil microbial communities from West Virginia University Organic Research Farm, Morgantown, WV, United States - C0D1 | ecosystem: Environmental > Terrestrial > Soil > Agricultural...
GCTCGAAGATGAAGGTACAGGAGGGAATGCGGACGTGCAAGGAAAAGTTTTCGACGCAGCGCGAATCGCTACCCGGTACGCCTCGGAATCATTTCTTGCAGGATGAGAACGTTACTCGTGAGCCGACTCCGGCTCGAAGGACTTTGATTTGGACCGAATTCTCTTCGCAGCCTCGCGACCAAGATTTGTAACGACCCACCCGGCGAGGAGAAATCTGCTCCGCAACGCTTTGGCGGAAAGGTCATCGCCTTCTCCCCGTGTCCCTCCTTCGCTCAGTCGAACCAGGAGAGATGCGCTTGTCGGCGTAAGCGTATCAACGGCTCTGCTGACACGATCACTGCTCTCTACTCTTTTCGGTGCGTAACTAGGCATGCTGATCTTTCACTAGGTCACGATCTACATATTTCGAGCAAACTTCACTGTACATGCTGTCCAGGTCTGCTTTTGACCTTATCTCTTTTTCTTCCTTGCTTATTAGCAATTTATTGAAATCGATTATGAATCTTTTGGCAGTAGAAGATACCTTGTATATTTCTTCCTCCATGATTGCCTGATGCTCAAGATGCATTCCTATCTGGATCATGTACGCATGTTCCCACGTGTTTCTTTCATTTTCTATTTTTTGAATGCAGCTGAACAGCTTGCTGTTGGCGCTCTCAAGAAGAACACGTTTCGATCTGGTATCTTCGCCACTCATTGCGGACGATGCAATTGATTCAATGGATCTTTTCTCAGATGCTCCATCCGTATCTGGTCCTGAGTTTGATTCGATAAGGATCATGTGATCCATGTATTTTTTTGATAGTCCCACTGGGTGCACGTCATGCAAACGATCCGGGCATGGTACAAATTGACCTGACTTAACGAAATTGAACAACGCAAATGTCTTATCCGCGCTGGATCTGTTTTCTTCAATCTTTCGCTCCATGATGACCTGAGCGTTGTAATGCTCTCTCCACCCATTGAGGAACATTTTTTTCCACGTATCGTCGCGTTGACTTTCAAACATGTCAACTGCACGCATGTAATCCAGGTTGATCCTGCGAAGGCTGTCAACATTCAATCCAGATGTTGGAACAGGATCTTTTATGCCAACTGCACGATCAACGATCGTGCTGATGATCGAAATGAAGTAATCGTAATAACGACTCATTGGTTCAATCCTGTACGCTGAGAGTTGAATTCAGCCTCACTCGCCCGCTCTAGCTTAGATCCAGGAACCATCCTAGGCCTGTCTAGCCATCTGACTACCACAAGTTGCTGCCCATTGGAACTGTAACGCCCAAGCTCTCCTTTTTCGTAATCGTTTGGATTAAGCCTCTCTACGATCAGGCCGGTGTCCATTGACTCTCCTCCGTGAAACTTCATCGATTCTGTAACGCGACAATACTCAAGAACTTTTCGCTCTTTCTTTGCCGTATCTACGCGGCGCTCGGACTTACTTGGTACACCAAACGCGTCCTCTGACTTCTCTGTGTATACTACAATCCTTTCACCAGTATAATCTATGTGAAGTATTGGAAATGGTCCGTTTTTCTTCACGTGATCACGCAGAGCTTCTTTCTTTATTGACGCCGATTCTGCGTTTTTTTTAACTTGCTTGCTAGCAGCGCGATCTGGCTCTGAGTAATCGTATGGCTCATCCTGCGGCGGCTGTTCGCGTCTCCTTTTCTTGTTCCTGGAAGAATCTGCATTTGACACTCCAGCGGCGCGTCGACCATTCGCTGCGCACAGAAGAAGAGTCGCAAGTCGCCTGGCCATAGATATGGCAACCCTAGGCTCCAGATCTGCTCTCAGCGCCTGTATATGCCCGAGGATTCTGTCGACACTTATGGACGACATTGGCATTTCTGGCAAATCAGATCTAAATGTTTCGTCGTAAGATGTCATCAGCCAGTGTGCTATGCTGACACTATTGCTAGATGATTTATTCTTTGACAAAAGAAGAGATAGACTAACTGCGCGTTCCATCTCTGACTTCAAATCTAGAGGGTCGTTGTATACGACAGAATTTTCTGCGTCAGAATCGTCCTGGATGAATGGAAAGTTTTTTATCTCTCCAGACTCAACGAACGCATCGACAAATGGCGTCCTATCGGACGAGAATGATTTTCTTCTGGAATCTTCTGCGTTGGCCTTCTTTCGTACCTCGGAGATCTCTGATCTCAACTCCTCTGCGTCTGGAGCATGAAATGGATCAAATGAATCTTCCTTTGAAAGCTCTCCGCGGTATGTTGCTCCTAATTTTGTTAGTATGTCCCTCGCCAGCAGCGTTCGGTGGCACCGGTCAGGATCCGTGCAGTCACACACAAGAACGACGCGCTGGCGTGCAAGCATGGCATCCCACGCGGCGCGGTTCGCGCGGTAGCTCGCCCGCATCTCGGCCATGAAGGCGGGCACGTAGACCTGCCAAGCGTCGCCCTCCACGAGAGACGCCCCAAGCTGGTCCCCGGCGTCGAGGTGCAGCTCATTCTCTCGACGGGCATCGTGAGCGGGGCGTAGAATATCCCACGACGGAGCGAACGCGATTCCGTCTAGCCCTGCGCTCTCGCGGGTGATGTCAAGACGATCCGGATCCTTCGAAGAAATCCTTGATGTCCATACCTCGACGGCCATCCTGTTATCCGCGCTCGCACAAGCGAGCCAGCTGCTCCCGTAGCAGAGCGTTACCTGGCGTCATGTCGAGCACTCTCACCTCGGCGGGAGAGAACCACCCGATTCCCTCGGCTTCTAGAGCGGGCAGCTCCGGGCATTGAAGGCCGATGTCTACGTGGAAAAAAGTTATTCGAATCGAACGATCTGTGAGTTTAATTATGAATGACGCAATTTCGTCTCCTACGTTTCCGTATACAGACAGCTCTTCACATACTTCTCGATGAAGGGCCTCTGGCAACGTTTCTCCATGTTTGACTTTACCTCCGGTGCACTCCCATGTCATAGGGAAGTCGCGAAATGGACTACGCTGCTGTAGCAGCGCGCGACCGTTGCGCAGAATAACTGCTGACACTACCTGTATAATATGACAATCATCATTGCCGTCCATGGTCAATCTCCATATACTGCCATATTCTCAATACAGTGTAAAATATTGGACGCTTTCCATATTAATGATCTTCCACCGAATCTTCCTGTGTAGGAGCGGCATTTCGCGCGCGTATCTTCATCTCTTCTATGAGATTCTCTACTGCTTTATCTACACGCATCTGGTCCGCTGGTGACAGGTTCTCAATCGCCTCGTCATCCACGAGCCCCGCGGACAGTGCCCTACTCACCCGGTCACACACCCAACGTTTCGCGTCACGCTTCGTCATTGCCTGCTCCCCTGGCTTCATGCTCGGTGCAGATCTCGGCCAGTAACTTCGCCTTGAGGACTGGCATCACTTTCTCTGCGAATCCGAGCGCGTCGCTCGGGTAGTCGTAGACGGCCATCTCGTAGGCGTCGCCGATTGACGTGTTGCTGACCCAAATGTAAAACTGCTCTCTAGAGTCGAGATCACTGTGCTCGTCGAGCAAGTCCCACTCTTTGCGGGCATCCTCCTTGCTGAATCCACCGTCTCTACGGTTATCTACGATGTACTCCTTGACCGACGCCAATGTTCGATCGCCGTCGTATTCAGAGCGTCTCCCGCAGAGTTTCGACAACATGTAATCTTCGCCGATCTTCGCGAGGAAAGTTCGAGAACAATCGCCCGCGTGGCTCCAGTAGAAGGCGTAATTCCCGTAGTCGCTCACGGTCGAGAAGTACCCATCATCGCTGATGACCACCTCGGCGAGCCACTTGTCGCGCTCAGTGCGCAGACTGTACCGCCGAAGCTGCCTTGATCCGTTACCAGTTGCCATTTGTCACTTTCCTGTTAATTGATAACAGATATCAAGTAATTCACGTAGACCATGCGTTAATGCCACGATGAAGCGCACGTAGTCCAACAATCTCCGCGAATGCCTCTTCGTGCGTGTTCACTATTGACGTTGCCAGCATCGCAAAAATATTCCGCCTCGCATGAGGCCCCGACACGATCACATGCTTTCCAGGGACGATTGCCATTCCAAGCTCCGTCCCGGCCCCCTCGCTCCTCATTACTGGCGTCATGACCCAAACGACATCGGCGCTCGCCACACCGTCGGCGTCTAGACGAGCCCACTGGCGAAGCTCGTCGTCGGTATACTTTCGGTCGTAGCCCTCGCAACGCGTCCAATCGTGTGTGACAACGAAACCGCTTTCGCCGAGGCGCTCAATCATCGGACGAACTACGCTGAGCCGTTCATCAGAACCTCCGGCTACGTATATTCTCAATGAAGCACCCTTCGTCGTATCATAGGACTCTACGCAAACTTGCGTTTTATATTTGCCATCTTCCACTGGACGACCATTCCCGTACGTCTCAATGCACGGCCTGTGGCAATTGGGGCACGGACGCGGGCCACCGAGCACGCCGGATCCGACGCAGCCATCACCGCCAGCACAAATCCAGTACGTCTTACGGCGAGCATCCCCGCGCCCACCTTCGCAGGAGGCCACCTGCTCGGGCGTCGCCGTTCCGCGCGCCAACGCCACCAGCGCGTCTACATCGGCCACGTAGCATTCGCACTTCTTGCCAGGCGAATTACAGTCCTCCACATCGGGATCGTCAGGCATCACGTGCCCGTCGGCGCACCACCCCGGCTCGTCGCAGTTGTGGTGACTGCACTCCTCACTGTGGGCCCACGTAGGCTTGGCAATCTTGAGGGCGGCCATGCGCAGCGGAACGATAGATTCTGCAATCTCATGCTTGATGAGACTTCTCAGCGCTACTGCAAATTCATGAGCTAGATCTCCTACATCACGGTGCAAGTCGTTACGTCTATGCCCAGTGACCATGGATCCAAGCTCTTCGGCTATTCGCTCAGAAAAGTGACTCATTATTTCTCCGTACGCTATCCTACAACCACGTCAACATTGCGATTGGTCACTGTTTTTCGTAGAACCACCGGTGCAGCGAGTATCCTGTAATGTCCACAATTTCCTCCGAGGTAGCCGGCCTAGGCTCGGCGGAGACCCATTCCTCGTTGCGTGGCCAGTACACCATGGCGTGATCTGCGTCTTCAGACATGACGCGCTCGACGATGGTCACCGTGCCGTCCGCTGGGAATGACTGATGGACTTCCGACCTGTGCTGTCTGTACGAGTCACCGGCGTAATACGCTTCGCTTGCAACAGTGCACCTGTGGAAGAACTCAGGCTCGTCTCCTGAAAGCTTTCCAACGAGGTGTGCCCCTGCCCCACAAAGGATCTTGGATCCGCGATATGTTCCGCTGAGTCCAGGCTCAAACTTGAGCCTGGCATTCTTAAGCTCTCCGGCAACGATCGTGGAAGTAAAATCCCACGGGTGATCGTGAATATCCGACACGCCTGGGATTACGTACCGCGAGTTCCACACGTGGATACGCGTCGTCGGGCTCAGATAAAGACGAAGCATACCAAATCCTTGAATGGTCCACTTGTAATGGACGGCTTTCTCAAGAATCGATTTCACCAGTAACCGAGTCGCAGTCATGCCCTATGCTCCTTTAACAAAACTTCGATCTTATTACCAGTCTACAGTATATCCGAATCTTGATTTCATTGCAAGATCCAGACAGATCTCGAACTGCCTCTTACCGTTGCCAGCCATCATGGCTTCGTTGGCATCTTTATACGTAACCGGCTCATCGCCGTCGAACATTGTCCACTCAATCCAGATCACGTCGACGTTAAGCTTCTTGGCTCTCTCACGTAGAACCTTGTATCCGGCCAATCCTGGAGGCGTCTTTCCTTTCCACTTGGGATCTAGCGGATCTTCGTAGTCCAGCGGAACGAGCCACACGTTGTATCTTGGGTAGATTGGAGAAAGGTCGACCGTCTTTGCCGACTCTGCGCCATCTGGCAGCGATACAACATTGCTGAACCCTAGATGCAGCATCGACAAGGCGTCCACCTCGCCCTCGACGATGATCACCGGTCGGATCGTTACGCCGATGTCACGCAACTCGTTCGCTAGGTACAGCGGACCAAGTGCTCTTGCGTCGCTACCTTTGATGAATGGTTCAACAAAAAACTTCTTCTGATCTACGCCACGGACCTTCACGCGGCATGGAGCGCCTGAGTCAGGATCGAAATAGGTGAACCCGATGCATGAGCCTGGCATGTCAACAACGCCATGCATGCGCATCCCTAGCGCATCCAAAGATCGCATCTCGGCGAATTTCTCGACGTTCCCGAACCGGTTCTGCTGCCACGAGTTCCACTTCTTTACGTCGAGAGGAAGCACTTTCCCCGTATGCGTGCCTCGAAAAGGAATCTCTGTCTCTTTTTTTGCAGGAGGACGCTGGCGCTGAATTATTTCGTTTCCGGTGACCAAGCCGGCGTCCTTGAGCTGATTCCACGCAGTAGCCCTGTCGCACCCCGACATCCGCGCAAAAAAGGCCACCGCGTCGCCAGAGTTCGGCTCGTCGCAGGACCAGCATTTCCACATGTCGTCGCCAGACTTTGATTTGTATACACGGAATGTCTTGTCCTCACGCCGATGATCCGTGAACGGGCAAAAGCATTTCCCTGGCGGATCAGGGAGATCGGTTCCGAGGATACGGGCGACGTCCGCAAGTCTCACTCGACAGTCTCCGTGCCAAATATTGCCAATGTCTCAGCTCGCTTGATACGTCGTGCGTTGCGAGACCTTTCCACTGAAGCAGGTCCCATCAGATCGGTATCCCCCCACGGACTGTGATATGAGCTAGTATCCATGACAGATTTATGTCCATATACATTATATCTTTTTGCAGCCATTACGTATTCATTACGATGCGTTGATCCTATTCCATGTCCTTCTCCCCATGATTCAAGAAAATAAACCTTCTTACCAAGATCGGATGCTAGAATGAATGAATTCTTTGTGCTTTCCCCTATGTAAGCGAACACGTTGAGTATTAGAATCGCGTCGCTTGCTTCTATCTTTTTAATGTGAGCTTTATCAAACAATTTCATTTCTTTCGACGTGTACGGTAGATCGTTCAATTTGTGGTATGAGCTGTAGAAGCTGAGTCCGAAACTAGCGTGTCCAGACAATCCGAGCGCCTCATTCCACATGTGGAACCATGGCTCAAACCTTGAGCTGCCGCATAGAGTGATAACCATCACTTTCTCCAGTCGTTCGTAAGTGTTACTTTGCCAATTTTTTGGAATCGCTCTTTAAAAATGCCAAGATCAGGACCTTCGCTCAGGCTCGGAAGGTAAATTATGCACGACGAATGAGGCGGCGAATCACCTACGCACGTGCCAGTGGCAGCAAAGTCGGCCAGCTGCTTCTTCGTGGGCTTCCTGTCTGGATTTGATGGCGTGGGCCCGGGGAGCCTATTGGTTCGATACGCAAGCCTGTTCCTCGGATAGCAAATTGGAAAATCCAAAGGAATCTTTAGGCCCAACGGAGTGTCTACCTGGGTCGACTGAAGAAGCTCTACGCTGAAGCACAGAAAAATTCCGTGAGTCGTGCCCGCTTTCCACTGGTTAGCAAAATTGAACCACCAGAGCTTCTGAGAGGAGTCTACTCCAGTGTGCTTGTGGCCCGGAGGAAGTCCGCACGATCCGGTCTCCGTGCATGCTTTCTCCGACTTTGTCGCTCGAACAGTCGCATTTCCGTACCCGTCGCAAAACCCTCCAGGAGGATTGAGGAATACGCTTCCGTGCCAAGCCTTACTGAACCCGTTGTCCTGCGCCGTGAAGATCTGCTTTGCGCGAATGAACTCGTTCGCCTTCGCGCACGATGCCGGGTCCAAATCGAAGCCACCGAGCACGCCGCGCGCCGCCTCCACAACGTTTTCTGGAGAGTAGTGCTCCGCGGTCGCTGATGAGTGGCGCGACGTCATGCTGGAGTTGTCATACGCAGCAACGGGCATATGTTTGTCGCTAAACAGTTTTTCTTGATTTTGCATTCCTTAACTCCTCTTATCTAGTTTGTCGATCGAACGTCTTCGATGTCGTACAGGTACGGAGACACGACGAATTCGTCTGAATTGTTCCCCGACGTGAATAGGCATATTCCTGGACACATTCCAGGATTTCTGTCTCCTGGCTGCATGAATAGCTCTATTGATCCAGATCCGCAGAATACCATCGCTTCGTTTATCCTGCGCAACGAAGCAGAGAAGCTCTTGATGTCACTTCGTGACGAAGAAACAAATTCTTCTGACGTGTATCCGTCAATATCGGCAGCACGCAAGAAGAATCCGTCGTCCACCGGAACGAAGCGCACGCGATCCAAGTGCGGCTTGCACGCAGCTATGAACTTCAATGCGTTAGCACACTCGTCTCTGTCGAATCTGAGGATCGGACCCGACCTTGGAGGGAAAAATTTATTCATGTCCGTATGCGGGTCGCCGACGAATTTCGTCGAATAACTAGCCGTGCCCTTGTCGAGGAAGAACCTGGTTACATCCGCCGACACTCGAACGTCTCCTTTCTCCTTATGAAGGAAGGAAATGATTTGGTGCACCGCCTTCGGCGGAATCAGCGTGTTGATTCTGATGTCTGAATCGAACTCAGAGCGAGCCATCGCTGAGCTATCTGCGGCGACCAGTCTTGAGTTTCCGCCGGTTGAAACAATCCTTATGCCGCTGATCGTAGGACGAGACATGTCGGTGCACATGACAGGGGCAAGTAGGCTCAGTCGGTCCAGAAGCTTGACCGCCGCAATCGTCCCTGAGTTTCCTGGGTGCTTTATGTGCGAAGGAAGCTCATATCCCGCGAAGGCCAACAGTCGATGAGTGCGTTTCCCCTGGCGCAGAAAGACCTGTGTGCCGTCGGAGTCAACGGCTACGTCCCCGTCGTCGAAAGACTTGACTCGATCTGCGAAATGCTTCGCGCTGATCATCGCCGTTCCAACTCGCTCCGTAATGGCTCCCTGGATGAGAAGCTCGACCTGCTGCTCTCCACTCGATGCGCGAGCCAAACTCAGCTCACCGGCTGTCAGGACGATGCTCTTATAGGCAGGCATCGTTCCTCTGTCGTCGGCAACTTCTGCTGCGGCCATGGCTGCCTGAAGCAGAGCTGATTTTTTGGCTACAATTTTCACATTGCCACCGTTGCCCCCAACCTCTCCAGGAGGCTCATTACGTCTTTTGTGACTGCATCTTCTGTAAGAGTTATTTTTTGCGGCTCGCCGCCGTCAACCAGGCGCACGCAGTCCGATGCTTCATCTGCGCTCATGCCTGAATTTTTTGCAATTTCATTTATCAAAATACGACTACACGCGCCTACCTTCAGTAGCCAAATTGACTTTTGGGCGCCCTCGTCTTCTTTTTTTCTGTCTTCATACAAGATCGAAACGCCCGCCTTTTTGAGCAATTTCTCAGCCAATTCAAGCTCTTCATCGCTATCAAACTGTATCGACTGACGAAGGCCAGCTGAAATTCTGTTGGCCGCCTTTAGGGCGGTCTGCGTATCGAAGTCAAAAATGACAGTCATCACGGATGTGACTGCATTTATGTTGTTTCCAGCACTTGTTACGGTAAGCACTTTTTCGCCAAAAGATGGCGGAGAGTCGTATGGATAACTTAGTCGCAGCGTAGCTTTCGATTTATTATCGGACGCGTCCGCATGAGCCGGCATCGATCGCACGGCATGGAACGAGCCCCACGCAGCATCCGCCAGCGCTCCGAATGCTTCCTCGGTGGCCTCCACCTCTCCCTCGATGCGCACATTCGCCGGTCCATCCTCGCACGTGATGCAAATTTTCATGGCCCCATCCTCTCACATGTTCAAGTCATAGTCAAATTTGATCTTCAAATTTGATCAACGCGGCGTGTCATTGAAGAACCGCTACGGGTGCGGCAGATCCATCTCTTCGATGGAATCCATGACCAGCGTCACGAGGTCGCTGTTGGCCATGTCGAAAAACCTGTTCGCCAGACCGCTCTGGATGGGTCCTGCCGTCATTCGATGCGAGTCGCAGCTGAAAACTATTCGAACTACGCCGAGATGGTCCTTCTCAATAGCTAGAGACGCCAGAGTTTGAACGCGATCATTTTCGTTTTTCATATTACTTATCTTTAGCAAGATCGATTGTAAGTTTATCGAGCGCAGCACCAAGAAATGGGCACTACGTTGGCGTTGTCCACGTCGTATCCCCGATGCGACGAAGCCCGCTTGCTGTTGGATCGGGATTCAGAAACACGGCCTCTGATTGGGCGCAGTAGACCAATGTGCCAGAGTCGCAGTCGTTGCCGTCCTCCACGCAGTATTCCTCGCCGCGAACGTGTTCGCAGCCGAAGCAATCCGCCACGATAGTCAACTTCGGTCCATTTCGTTTCTCAGTCGGCATTCTCTACTCCTGATGTCAACATGAAGCGTTTCCGACGTAACTAATACGCATCAGCGATAGGAACCGTGTTCGCTGTACGACTTGCCCATGCAGAAAGCTCCGTCAATGCCGATAAAAGTGCGTCGAGCGCATGCTGAGCCGTGTCGCCCCTACATTTCATCAGTTCATGGCTCCACTCCAGCGACCCAATTGCACATGGACACTCGATGGCTACTTCCCACGATATGTCGTCGTTTACGATGTTACCATTCTTCCATATAGAAATAGGAGGATCGACAAGCTTGCCTTCCCACGACAGCTCACCAACGGACAGCATATCCACCGTCAATTCGATACCCGACCAATTCAACAGTACGGTTTCGCTTGCGTTAGATTCGCGCTCCATTTTTTGATGATATCACCGCTCACGGTGCACCTCTTGAGTTGCT
>Ga0310897_10000316_pt1 | contig 10668 bp, 6 predicted proteins | sample C8D2metaG_FD_203913 | JGI IMG/M metagenome (GOLD analysis project Ga0310897, IMG submission 203913) | Lab incubated soil microbial communities from West Virginia University Organic Research Farm, Morgantown, WV, United States - C0D1 | ecosystem: Environmental > Terrestrial > Soil > Agricultural...
TTGAATGAATTGGCGTCGACTCCTTCGCGCTGCCGGGCTTCCCGCCGTGATGTTTGCGGCGGCAGCGTATCTGCAGGCGCGTCCGCAGCAAACAGCAGATACGACCACGCCTGCGCAGCCGCGCCAGGTGGACGCGCCCGCCGCCGATTCGAGCGCTGCCGACCACGCGCTTCTGGCCAAGTACTGCAACGGGTGTCACAACGAAAAGACCAAACTGGGCAATCTCGTCCTCAGCACGCTTGACGTGGCCGATGTCGGCACGAATGCCGAGCGATGGGAGCTCGTCACCCGCAAGCTTCGCGCGCGCGCGATGCCGCCTCCCGGCAGACCGCGACCGGAAGAGGCCGCATACGACGCGCTGATTGCGCATCTCGAAACGTCGCTCGACAAGGCGGCTGCGGCCAATCCCGATCCCGGCCGCACCGACACGTTCCGGCGTCTCAACCGTACCGAGTACCAAAACTCGATCCGCGATCTGCTCAACGTGGAAGTCGACGTCGACACGCTCCTTCCGAGCGATGACTCGAGCCACGGGTTCGACAACATCAGCGTCGGTGGACTGTCGCCGATGCTGCTCGAGCGGTATTTATCTGCCGCCCAGAAGATCAGCCGGTTGGCGGTTGGAACGCCGGTGCGCTCGGCTGGCGCCGAGACCGTCGTGCTTCCCGCGGACCTTACGCAGGAGGATCACTTCGACGGTCAGCCGTTCGGCACGCGCGCCGGTGCGATCGTCCACTACGCGTTTCCCGCCGACGGTGAGTATCAGTTCGAACTGCGGCTGACGCGCGATCGCAACGAGCTGATCGAGGGGCTCAACGAACCGCACCAGGTGGAGGTGAGCATCGACGGCGTCCGCCAGGAGGTCTTCAAACTGACCCCTGCGCCTCGTAACGGCCCGGTCGATCCAGTCGCGCCGCAGTACGCGCCGGAACAGGCGGCCGATTCGCATCTCCACTTCCGAACGCGCGTGACCGGCGGTCCTCACGTCATCCAGGTGGCGTTCCTGAAGCGGCCGTCAGCGCTCATCGAAACCGAGCGTCAACCGTATCTGGCGAGCTTCAACAGCGATCGCACGCCGCGGACCCAGCCCGCGCTCTACAGCGTGTCGGTGGCCGGACCGTTCAACCAGACAGGTATCGGCGACACGCCAAGCCGTCAGCGCATCTTCACGTGCCGGCCGGTGGCGTCCACGCGCGGATCGGCCTCCGGCAACGAGACGTCGTGCGCGCGCAGTATCCTGACGACGCTGGCGCGGCGCGCGTACCGCAGACCGCCCACGAACGAAGAAGTGCAGACGCTGCTCGGGTTCTACAAGCAGGGGCGGGCGGACGGCAGCTTCGAGCAGGGCATCGAAATGGGCGTGCGCGCCATGCTCACGAGCCCGGCGTTTCTCTTCCGCATCGAGCGCGAGCCCGCCTCCGCGGCTGGCACCGCTCCGGCGGGCAAGTCTGATGCGGTCTATCGCATCAGCGATCTCGAACTGGCGTCGCGGCTGTCGTTTTTCCTGTGGAGCAGCATCCCGGATGATGCGCTGCTCGACGTCGCCGTCAAGGGACGGCTCAACGAACCGGCTGTGCTCGAGCAGCAGGTGCGACGGATGCTGGCCGATCCGCGCAGCAATGCACTGGTGACCAACTTCGCCGCCCAGTGGCTCTACCTGCGCAACCTCGACAGCCAGAAGCCCGACAATCGCCTCTTCCCCGACTTCGACGACAACCTGCGCCAGGCGTTCCGGCGCGAGACGGAGATGTTGTTCGAGAGCGTGCTGAACGAAGATCGCAGCGTGCTTGATCTCTTGCGCGCGGACTACACGTTCCTCAACGAGCGCCTTGCGAAGCACTACGGCATCCCAAACGTCTACGGCAGTCATTTCAGGCGGGTCGACCTGGGCAGGGATCACGTGCGGGGCGGGCTGCTCGGACAGGGCAGCATCATGACGGTGACGTCGTACGCGAATCGCACGTCGCCCGTCAAGCGCGGCAAGTGGATTCTCGAGAACCTGCTCGGTACTCCCGTCCCGGCGCCCCCGGCGAACGTGCCGCCGCTCCCGGAGAACAGTCCGGGTGCGAAGGCGCTGAGCGTGCGCGAGCGAATGGTCGAGCACCGCAAGAATCCGGCGTGCGCGAGCTGCCACCAGTTAATGGATCCCGTGGGTCTGGCGACCGAGAACTTCGATGCGATCGGACGCTGGCGCACGCAGAGCGAAGCGGGCACACCGGTTGACGCCACTGGCGGACTTCCGGACGGCAGCAAGTTCGACGGAGCCATCGGGCTCCGCGAGGCCGTGCTGAGCCGGCCGGAGCTCTTCGTGACGACGATGACCGAGAAGTTGATGACGTTCGCGCTCGGCCGCGGCCTCGAGTATTACGACGAGCCGTCGGTACGCGCGATCACCCGAGGTGCGCGGACGAAGGATTACCGTTTTTCTTCGGTTGTGCTTGGGATTGTGAACAGCACGCCGTTCCGCATGAGGAGCGTGGCGCAGGGTGCCAGGGCCCCGCAAGCGGAGCGACGAATGGCGAGCGGGGAAGGTATCCCCGCGACCAAACAATAGGAGCAGCAGATGATCGTGACCAAACTGGCGTTGCCGCGACGGACCTTTCTGCGCGGCGTGGGAGCGACGCTCGCGCTGCCCATGCTCGACGCAATGGTGCCCGCGTTCGGCGGACTGAAGGCCGCGACCAGGCCGATTACGCGGCTCGGCGTCGTCTACATTCCGATGGGATCGAACATCGCGGAATGGATGCCGAAGCAGGAGGGCGCCCTGACCGAGCTGTCGCCGACGCTGGCGCCGCTCATGCCGTTCCTGAAACAGCTGACCGTGTTGAGCAACCTCGAGCTGAAGAACGCGTATTCATCGGGCAACCACGCGACCGCCAACTGCACCTTCCTGAGCGGCGTGAAGGCCAAGATGACCGAGGGCTCGGACTACGAGATGGGCGTGACGGTCGATCAGATTGCCGCGCAGACTCTCGGCAAGGACACCCAGTTGCCCTCGCTCGAGCTTGCGACCGACTTCAACTACGTGGTCGGCAACTGCGACAACGGGTTCAATTGCGTGTACATGAACACGCTGGCCTGGTCCGGCAAGACGACGCCGCTGCCGACCGAGGCGAACCCGCGTGTGGTGTTCGAACGCCTGTTCGGCGACGGCGGATCGGCCGCCGACCGCAAGGCCGAGCTGCGCAAGAACGGCAGCATCCTCGACTGGGTCACCGAAGACATGGCGCGCCTGGGCCGGAAACTGGGGCCGGGCGATAAGGGCCGCGTGGATGAATATCTCGACACGCTCCGCGAGGTCGAGCGGCGCATTCAGAAAGCCGAGCAGCTCGACGGTGACGCGCTGCCCGAGGTGTTGACGCGTCCCGTCGGCGTGCCGGCGGATTGGGAAGAGCACGCGAAGCTGATGTTCGATCTGCAGGTGCTCGCGCTGCAGGCCGACATCACGCGGGTCGTCACGTTCCAGCTTGCCCGCGAGGTGAGCACGCGGACCTATCCGCAGATTGGCGTCTCCGAGCCGCATCACGCGACGTCGCATCACCAGAACTCGCCGGAGAAGCTCGCCAAGCTGGCGAAGATCAACGCGTACCACGTGTCGCTCTTCGGCTACCTGCTCGAGAAGCTGCAGGCCACCAAGGACGGCGATGGCACCCTGCTCGACAACTCGTTGTACCTGCTGGGCAGCGGGCTCGGCAATCCCGACGTGCACGATCACACGAACCTGCCGATTCTGGTGGCGGGTGGCGGTGCGGGCATGAAGGGCGGGCGCCACGTCAAGTACGCCGAGCCGGCACCGCTCACCAACCTGCACGCCACGCTGCTCGACAAGGTAGGCGTGCCGACCGAGCGGTTTGCCGACAGCACCGGGAAGGTCGACGAATTGTTGGAGCCACTGAGCTTGTAGGTGTCCGGAAAGCTGCACTAAGCAGATCGGTGTTGCAAACATCGCCGAGCCCGAAAGGGCGAGGTGGCAGGTCGCGGGGTGGGGCCCCGCGACAACCTAAACGAGGTTGACCAAGATGCGGCTGTTTTATCGTGCGGTAGTAGTCATCGCCGCGATGGTTTGCGTGAGCGGTGCAGGTATCGCCGCGCAGCGCGCCTCGGCGAACAACGCCGCCGGCGCCGTCGATCCTGACGGTACGACGCCCCTGCACCATGCCGTGCATCGTAACGATCTGAAGGGCGCCGAGTCGCTCGTTCGCGGCGGCGCGAACGTCAACGCCACGAACCGATACGGTGTGCCGCCGCTGACGCTTGCGGCCACTAACGGAAACGCGGCGATGGTCGAGCTGCTGTTGAAGGCCGGCGCCGACCCGAACGCGGCGCAGGCGGAAGGCGAGACCGTCCTTATGACCGCCGCGCGTACCGGCATTCCGGCAGCGGTGAAGGCGCTCCTCGCCTACGGCGCCGATGTGAACGCGAAAGAGACCTGGCGCGGCCAGACGGCGCTCATGTGGGCCGCGGCCGAAGGACACGCCGAAACGCTACAGGTGCTGCTCGAAGCCGGCGCGCAGGTGAACGCGCGGTCGACCGCCGGATGGACGGCGCTGCTGTTCGCCGCTCGCGAAGGGCAGATCGGGGCGGCCAAAACGCTCGTCGCAGCCGGCGCGGACGTCAACGACGCGCTGCTGGCTCGTCCGGGACGCGGACGCGGAGCCGGCGCAGGTGGTGGCGGAGGACGGCCGCCGACAGGCGGGTCGAGCGCGCTCGTGCTGGCGGTCGGCAGCGGCCACTTCGAGCTGGCCTCGACGCTGCTCGGCCTCGGTGCCGATCCCAATGCCGCCGCACAGGGCTGGACGGCGCTTCACCACATCACCTGGATTCGCAAGCCGGGCACGGGCAGCAACGACCCGGCGCCCTACGGGTCGGGCAATATGGACAGCCTGACGCTCGTCAGGGAGTTGAAAGCGCACGGGGCCGACGTGAACGCGCGCGTGACGCGCCGCCCGAGCGTGGGCGTCACGGCGCTGAACTTCGTCGGCGCGACCCCATTCTTCATGGCGGCGCGGGGCGGGGATACGGAGTTGATGCGGCTGCTTGTCGAACTCGGCGCCGACCCGCTCCTGCCGAACGAGGATGGCACGACGCCGCTGATGGTGGCGGCCGGTGTGGGCACGCATTCCCCTGGCGAAGACGCGGGCGCGCCTCCCGAGGCGCTCGCGGCCGTGAAGCTGGCGCTGGAGCTCGGCGGCGACGTCAACGTCGTCGACAAGAACGGCAACACCGCGATGCATGGGGCCGCGTTCAAGCAACTGCCCGACGTCGTCAAGCTGCTCGATGCGAATGGCGCGAAAGTCGAGATCTGGAACAGCAAGAACGTGTCGGGCTGGACGCCGCTGCGCATCGCCGTGGGCGTGCACCGCGGGATGAACTTCCGGTTCCACGTGCCGACGGCAGATGCGTTGCGCGAGATTATGGTGCGCGCCGGTATGTCGACCGAGGTCGACCCGGAGACGGTCATCAGCGGCGCGACGCCCACCAAATAGACGCTCGAAACTAGAATCTAGAATCTAAAAACTAGAATCTGAGGTCTTCTAGATTTTAGATTTTAGTTTCTAGATTCTAGTTTCAGATTTCTACCAGCTTTCCATTCACGATCCGCACGTTGACCTGCGCGATGTGGGGTTCGGGGCTGTCCGCGAACGTGCGCTTTGCGTCGTACATTTTCTTGTCGGCCAGCACGACGAGCTTTCGGGCGATGTCGTACGACGACCCCTCCGGCACCTCGACCGACTTGTCGAACCGCTGCTCGGGCTGCAGGGTCGCCAGATCGTCACACTGAGCCATCCGCGTCCGTTCTTCTTTCGACGGCTGCTCGCAATAGACCAGGCCGATGCTGATGCGCGGCGGCTGCTCGGTGAAGCGCTCGTCGAGCGCTTCCCACGCAAACGAATCGACCAGCTCCGCATCGCGGCCCGCGATCAGGCCCAGCTGCGTCTCGGTGACCAGGTTCCTCACGATTCGCAGATATTCGTCGCCGCCCCACCGGACACCGATATCGCCTTCGCGGTGCATGCGAAAGAGGCGCCCGGTCGTGCTCAGCACGAGGTCGCCGATTTCGTGGCCGTAGGCGTCGTTGTAGTGCTTGAAGCGATCGTGGTCGACCATCTCGAGTCCGAATCCATGGCCGCGGTGGTCTTCGCGAATTGTCGTCAGCAGCCGCTCTTCGCCGAGCTCGCGCCGATAGAGCAGGGTGCGGCCGTCGCGGCGCATCCGAAGCAGCAGCGCCTCGCGCTGCTCGAGCTCGACCCCCTTCTGCTTCAGCTCTTCGAGGACGTGGAGAAAGACCTGGTTCCAGTCCTCGATCTTGTCTCCGATGGCGAGATCGAGCGTGTCGAACCCCGGGCGGATGAGATCGAGCTGGCCCGGTGTGAGCTTCAGCATGCGGCCGACGTAGTCGAAGAGATAGCGCACCGAGCCGGTGAGCTGCGCCTCGCTCGCGATAATCTCGGCGGGCAGCGGCGTTCCATTTCTCAGGAGGGTCAGCTTCTGGTCCACTAATGGCTCGTGGCGGACATCAGGAGCAAGTTCAATACCAGCGTCAGTTACATGCTCGTGATCGGTTTTGCGCGGTTCGGCGCGGATTTTCCAAGGCTTGTGCGCACCGCCACTTTCAGATTTCGTGGGCTGGCCTGTCACGCTGCGGCTCGGTGTGTCCACGGAGTGACACCTCGCCCGGCAGGGCTGAAGCGCGGAGCTACCGAAGGGCTTGCTCGACGATGGGTGGCTCGGGACGAGGGACCGGTGCGCTCGCGATGTACCCGGCGTGGGCGAGGCGGGCCTGGAAAAGCACCGTTTCCGAGGCGAAGAAAACCAGCCTTACCCACAAGCGGCCGGCGAGATAGAGCTGGCTGACGAGGAGGCCGAGCCAGAGACCCGCTCCGGTCGACTCGGCGCCCGGCGCGATCAGCGCGTACACGAGCAGAACGAGGACGAACACAGCGGCGTTGAGGAGATAGAGTCCAGCGACGGCGCCTGGGTTGCGTCTGACGAACCGGGCGCCCGCTGTGAGCGCGCCGATCATGCTGCGGCGATCTTCAACGACCGCGCGCACCTTGGCATAGTCGATCACGATGTTGACGGCCACGAGGAGTGCGCCAAACACCAGGTAGAGCGCCAGCCGCAGGAAAAAGGCGTTGCGCTCGACGGAAACATCCCGTATGAGCTCGCCATAAACCTGGTCGAGCAGCAGCGGGTGCACCACGGCGAAGAGTATGTAGTAGGCGATCGCCGCGATGGGGGCCAGCCTCAGGAAGCGGACGAAATAGATGCCGCACGCCGTGAAGAACTCGTACGACTGCGTCGGCCGCCGCCGGGCGTACCGATCGAGGATCCCTCCCGAGAGAAACAGCCACAGCACGAGGTAGAGAGCGCCGGCCCACAGAATCGGCGTCGGGCGCTGGTTGGCGTCGGCGAGCGTGCTGAGGTTGTCCAGGACGGCGGCAAATCCGATGATCGTCGTCTGAAAGGTGCGGCCGAGGGGTCCCGTGCGCGCGATGAACTCGGACCACCATTGCACGTTGACGCCGCGCGCGACCTGCTCGGCCATCATGCTGTTGCCGAGGTGCGACTGCAGCGCCTGGCGCATCATCAGGGAGAGGGGGAGTGCGGTGAGGAGCGTCACGAGATACACGCACCCCAGCATGACGGGCGCCCGGTTCACGAGCCTGATGCCGTGGGTAAGGGCCTCGGTGCTCTTCATATCAGATGAAGAAGGCCCAGGCGAGCATCTGGTCCTGGAGCCATACCATCCAGATGGCCGCCCACTTGGTCGCCGCGCGTGCGGCCTGGGACTCGGTCGTGAAGCTGTTGTTGGTGAAGTTCGTGTCGAGGAGCAGGATCTGCTCGGGATCGACCTGGGCCGACACCGCCCGGCTCGCGTGCTCGACCGTCACGCGGTGCCAGCGGCTGCCGCCGTCCCATGCAAACCGGCGCTGCTCGCCGTTGGCGAGCGTCACGAGAATGGTGACCGGGAAGATACCGTCGCCATGCCGACGGACGATGACGTCGCTCGCGAACTGTCCGTCATCCGTTTCGGCGCTGTTCACCGAGTCGACGCCGTAGTCGAAGACGACGGAGCCGCGATACACCTGGTCGAAGAACGGGGTGAGGTCTCGTCCGCTGACTTCGTTGGCCACTTGAAACAGATCGTCGGGTCCTGGGTGCTTGAACTTCCAGCGATCGAAGAACGTCCCCAGGATCTGCTGCATCATCGTCCAGCCGAGCGCGCGCTCGAGCGTGTGCAGCCAGAGCGCCGGCTTTGCGTAGGTCATGGGTGCCGATGTGCGCGGCCAGTACCGGAACGACGGTGTGGACGGGATATCGATCGTCGGGCTGCCGGTGTAGTCGCTGCGGTACTCCCCGACCGTGACGCGGTCCCACCGCGCGTCCTCGATGACCCATGGCACGAAACCGCCGAAGAAGCGCGGCACCTCGCGGCCGTCTGAAAACTCCTCTGCCATCACGCGCGCGTTCGCGTACTGATTGATGCCCTCGTCCATCCACGCGTCTTCGACCTCGTTGGTGCCGACCATGCCGTACCACCATTGGTGGCCGGTTTCGTGCACGAGCGTGTCGTCAAGATACGGATCTCGCCGCGGCGTCAGCCACGAGGTGCCGGCGGTGAACAGCGTCGGATACTCCATGCCGCCGGTGTCGTTGTTCCAGGGCGGATCGACGATCGTGATGTGGCCGTACGGATAGGCGCCGAACATCTCGCCGTACTGCCGCAGGCTCGCGCGTGTTCCCTCGAAATGGCGGGCGGCCTGGCCTGCGTGCTCGGGCTGGAGCAGGAGCCGCATGTCGACCGCCGGCAGCCCGGGATACTCGAACCGTTCGCGGTGTTCCACGAAATCCGGGCTCGTGGTCCATGCGAAGTCGTGCACGTCTTCCTGGTAGTAGCGGTGCGTCGTCGTGCCGTCGGCGTTGTCCTTGCGCTCGCGCTCGCGGCCGGTCGCAGCCACCAGCCAGCCCTGCGGAACGGTCATGCGGACGTCATAGATACCGAAATCCGAGAAGAACTCCGTTCCGACATGAAACTGGTGGCAGTTCCAGTTGCCGGTGGCATCCAGCACGCCGATCTTCGGAAACCACTGGCCCAGGAAATAGTAGTCGCCGATGACGCCCGTTCGCGCGAACGTACGCGGGACCTTCGCCGTGAACACGATATCCAGCGTGACGCTCTGGCCGGGACCGATCGGCGAGGGCAGCGCGACCGCCATGAGGGTCCGGTCGTTCTGATTTCCGTCATCCGGTGCGATAAAGCGCATCTTGCCGGTGAGATCGGCCGGTGAAACGACCCCGCCCGTGACTTTCAGGCTGGAAATGTCGATCGCGGCAGAGTCGCCGGCACGGCGTGCGCGCGCCGCGCTCCACCACGTTGTCAGACGGAGCTCGCGCATCCACGTGGCGTCCTCATTTCGCCACGCGTTGTAATAGAGGTGGAACTGGAGCTCGTCGGCCGGTGCCGACGTGATATTCGTCCAGACGAGGGTCTCGCGCGCGGTGAGCGTGCGCGCCTGCGTGTCCAGTCGCACGTCAATCGTGTAGTTCGCGTTGCGCGGCGAGAGCGCCTGCGCGGCAGCGGCGCCGGCGCCGGCGTGCACGATCGCGATCACGAGGAAAGCGCGCCGAATCACCGCAGAATCCTATCATTCTCGTATACTGCTGAAGATCCGCATGATTAGAGTCCTTGTCTACGGCCTCGGGCCCATCGGTTTGATGGTGGCGCGACAGCTGGCAGCGCGTGACGGGTTTCGCATCGTCGGCGCCGTCGACGTCGATCCTGCGAAAGTCGGTCGCGACGTTGGTGAGATTGCCGATCTGCCCCGCCCGCTTCGCGTGAAGGTCGATCCGGATGCCCGCAGGGCCCTGCGGAAGTCTCGACCCGACGTCGTCGTGTTGTGCACGGCGTCATCGGTCCGCGCCGTGATGCCGCAGCTGGAAGGCATCCTCAAGGCGAAGATTCCGATCGTGACGACGACAGAGGAGTTGAGCTATCCGGTGAAACGCAACCTGCCGCTGGCCAGGAGAATCGACGCGCTGGCCAGAAAAGCCAAGGTGGCGGTGCTGTCGACCGGCGTCAATCCCGGGTTCGTCATGGATGCGCTGCCGATCACGCTCACGGTCGCCTGCGAGCGTATCGAATCGATCTCGGTGAACCGCGTTCAGGATGCACGCAGCCGCCGATTACCATTCCAGCAGAAGATCGGTGCGGGATTGTCGCGCGAGCAGTTCGCGCGCGAGGTCGAGGGTGGCTCGATTCGGCACGTGGGGCTTGCCGAGTCGATCTCGATGATCGCCGCTGCTCTCGGATGGCAGCTCGACCGCATTGCCGACACCGTGAAGCCGAAAATTGCCGATGCAACGGTGGCGAGCGAGTTCTTCGCCGTCGATCCCGGCTATGTCAGCGGCATCATTCAGGACGGCGTCGGCTACCGGCACGGCACACCGGTCATCACCATGCACATGGAGGCGTATCTCGGCGCTCCGGAGCCGTACGACGAGGTCAAGGTGAGCGGCGTTCCCAACCTGACGTTGAGAATTCCCGGCGGGGTGCCTGGCGACGTGGCGACGGCATCCATTGTCGTGAATTCGATACCCAAGGTGCTCGCGGCGACGCCGGGGCTGAAGACCATGCGGGATCTGCCGGTCCCGTCGTACTACTCC
>Ga0310897_10000327_pt1 | contig 10505 bp, 10 predicted proteins | sample C8D2metaG_FD_203913 | JGI IMG/M metagenome (GOLD analysis project Ga0310897, IMG submission 203913) | Lab incubated soil microbial communities from West Virginia University Organic Research Farm, Morgantown, WV, United States - C0D1 | ecosystem: Environmental > Terrestrial > Soil > Agricultural...
GCATCAGATAGCTCTGTGCGAAGCCACGGGCGCTGTTCCGCACCATGCGCTCCTCTTCGGTCAGCTCGCTTTCCAGATCGAGCGGATCTTCCCACACGAACGCCGTGTCCTTGAGCATCGCGGGTATCGCGGCAGGCGGTCCGGCACGACGAGAGGATCCTGGCATGGTCGCAACCTAGTGCGATCCCGCGCGATTGGTTTTGACCAAAGTCAAGCGAAACAGAAGGTCACAATCCGAAAAGGTTGTCCAACGAGTAAGATCCACCGCCGTGCGCCAAGACGTAAAGCGCAGCAATCGTCCACATCAACGTGTATTCAAGGCCAAGCTGATTCCAGAAATATTTTCCGACCCGCCAACGCTCGATATTCGTCACCAGCAGAAAAAGTACGATCGGCAGAACAGCAAGCCGCGTAAACAATCCAAGGGCAACCAGCGGTCCGCAAACGAGTTGCGTCGCGGATATTGCCGGCGCCCAGATCTTGCCCGGGCGATATCCCTGTTTGTCCAGGTGGTCGGCAAGCATCTGCAGGCTTTGCAGGGGCTGCCCTGTGTGGGGAAAAAATCCGAACGTCATGCGCAACCCGTGCGGAACGAGCGCCAGCCCGACACAGATACGCAATAACGCCTCGGTTAGCGGGCCAAGCGTCTGGTAGAGTTCGGCAAGTTGCGCCGACATGGCCGCCGCTTACAGCCTGATCTCGCCGAGATTGATGCTTTCGCCAAGCCTCGCCTTAACGGCCCGCCTGTTCTTACCAAAGGCCACCACGACGCTATAATCACCCGAGTTCTCGCCCAGCCTGTCAAATTTGAAGTCACCGTAGTTGTCGGTCGTGGCCTCTGCCACCACGGCGCCGTTCTGCAACAGACGAACGGTTGCACCCTCGACGCAATCGACGGTGCCCTTCGTTTCTATCGATACCGAGCCTGCAATGAAGCAGGTCGAGTAGCGCCACAAATTCTTATAGTAAATACGTGGCTTGGTTTCGAGCTCCGGCCTGACAACCTCGAGCTCCTGCTCGCGCGCAATCTTGGCCATCTCGACATCATCCACGCAGATTGCGCGCATTGCGCCGGTCGGGCACGATTGTTGTCCACGAGTCTGTCGCCAGCCACCGTCAATGAGATGAGCGTCGAACGTCCAAGCTTGCGGCAGCTGCAGTTCCTCATTCCACCAGATGTGACCATAGGGACAGGCTTCAACGAGGTCCTTACGCCCTTTTGCCTTGTCGGGATCGATTAGGACGATTCCATCGTCTCGTTTTTTCACGGCACCGCCGCCCTTGGCGATACAGGGCGCGTCGTCGCAGTGGTTGCACATCGTTGGCACGTAGGCGATGTCGACCGCGGGCACCTGGCCCCGCTCTTTCTGGAGAATGTTGATCCACTTGTGGCCGTGCTTCGGCATCGGCGCCGAGTAGCCCGGAAACTCGTTGCCGACGTATTCGTCCATGGCTGCGAGCGTGCATAGGTTGCAATTGGTGCACTCAGCGACGTCGACGATCAGGTTCCACTTTTTCATGGCATCTCTCGTGTCAGCCAATCGGGTCCATCATTTCGGGATCTGGGGCACGACTAGTTGGAACAGCTTTAGGGAGGCACCAGCAGCAGGCTGGACGCTCGCAGTTTCGAACGGCCCGAGGTAGACGCCGCCGCCCTTCTCGACGTCATAGTCTTTGTTATTCAGCTTGATGCGGCCTTTGCCGTCCATGACGTAGATCAGCTGATGCTTGTTGGCGGCATCGGCTTTGAAGGTCTCGGCCGCTTTCAGCCAATGCAGCGAGCCTTGCACATTCTTGGCGCCGCATAACACCTGGTTCAGCACTTCGGTGACCTCGCCCTGGCCTGGCACGGGCTTTTTCGGCAGCTTGTTGGTATCGATGAATGTCAGCGACATGGCCGTTGTCCTCTCTCTGCTCAGCTCTGCATCCACACTTTGCCGTCCTTGCGTTCCCAACGCAGGTCGTCACCAGTGCCTTCCAAAATGGTGGTCTTGAAGCGGTTGGGCGCCTGGAACTCGAAGTAGAACAGCGGCTCAGTGGCGCGCAGCCGATGCTTCTCCTCGGCGGGAATAAAAATCATGTCGCCCGGCCCGACCGGGCGCACCCCCTCATCCGATTCCACCGTCGCCTTGCCGGTGATGATGAAATAGAAGTGCTCGCAGTTCTTGTGCAGATGGAGCGGTGATGCGGCGTCCTTCTTGTAGTGCATGACGCCGGCCAGCATGTCATCGATGTTGGCGAGTTCCTGATTGACGAAGAAGATGCGCTCGCGCGCGCCTTTGGCGTCGATCAGCGACGGCAGCTCGTCCTCTTTGAAAATATAGGCCATTCGATTTTCCTCCGTTACTTCGCAGTCACCAGCGGTGCCGATTTGCTGGGCGCTGTGGATTTCTTGTCCTTCGCCGCACCATTTTTTGCGCTGGCGGCAAACGCCGCCGAGACAAACGCCGTCCTGCCGTCCCACGGCTCGATCTCGACCAGCGCATTGGCGCCGGCCAGCGAATGCGTGGTCTTGGTCTGCGTGCGTTCAGGCGTCAGCAGATTGAGACAGCCGCCACGATCGACCGACTTGCCCGGCTCGCCCATCGGATCGTACATCGCCGAGGATTCGTAGCCGTGGCAGACGCCGCGCGGCAGCCGCTGGGTCGGCAACGCGGCACAGATCACCGCGCCGCGATCGTTGTAGACCTTGACCAGGTCGTGCTTGCCGATGCCGCGCTCAGCGGCGTCCTCCGCGTTCAGACGGATGATCCAGTAGTAGTAGCCGTCGATATTGACGCGGTGGTCCTCGATGTTGAGCAGGAACGAGTCCTTGCCGTCGCCCTGGGTGTGATACGAATATTTCGAGTGCGGGGTGATCAGCTGCATCGGATAGCGCTCGAACAGCGCGCCGGAATGCGGGCCCTCCCAGGCCGGCTGGTATTTGACGATCGGCGGCCGCTCCGGGTCGGGGAAGCGTTTCAGGCTGTTGCATTCGAATTCGAGCTTGCCCGACTGCGTCTGCAGGCCGCGCAGAAATTCTTCGGTGTAGTCGGACGGCAACGGCTGCGCTTCGGGCACGTCCTTCTTGCGGTTCTCCCAGAACCAGCGGAATGACACCGGCGCACGCAGGTGTTCCTTCTCCGCCGGCACCACGTAGTAGCCGCGCTTGATGAACTTTTTCCAGGACATCACCTTGGGCAGATCGGAAGCGTCGAAGTGCCGCTTGACCCAGTCGATTTCGTTGCAGCCTTCATTGAAGTAGTTAGCAAGTCCGAGTCGTTTGCAGATCTCGGTAAAGATCCAGAAGTCGGTCTTTGACTCGCCAAGCGCTTTGATCGCCGGCGCCTGGAAGATGATGACTCGGTGATTGAGCTGCTGCTGGCCATGGTGACCATAGCCGCCGAGACCGGCCCATTCGGAAATATCAACACGCTCAAAATTGGTGCAGGCCGGCAAGATAAGATCGGCAAACTTCGCTTCGCCTTCGAACCAGATCGACTGATTGACCACAAATTCGAGATTTTCCGACTGGTACATGCGGACGTGGCGGTTGGTGTTGTTCATGGTCGCCAGCATCGAGCCGCCGTACTTGTAGAGCATCTTCACCGGCGCATGGCCGGGCGCCGGATAGCTGAACTTGGCGAACTGGTGCTCGATCGACTTGCCAATCCACGGCCAGCCTTCCGCTTTGCCGTCGGCGATCGCCTCCGGCATGTGGATGCGCGGAATGCGCTGGTAGCTTGAGTTCATGCTGGGGAGCTGCGGCATGCGCTGGTAGAGCTCGACCGGCATAGAGGTGTTCTCTAAGTCGCCCGACATGCCGCCGTCGGCATAGCCGGGGAAATAGAAATTGAAGTCGATCGGCGAGCCCCATTGCAGGTTGCCCATGTTGATGCCGGGCTTGCCGAGGCCCTGCATGGCGGCGAGGCACACCATGGTGCGCGCCCACTGGATGCCGGTCTGGTTGCGGCAGGCGCCGCCATGGCCGTTGCCCCAGCCGCCGGGTGCGAGGTAGACGCGCTTCTTGCCCCACTCGCGCGCGAGCGCGCGCACGTCTTTTGCCGGAATGCCGGTTTCCTTTTCCTGCCACTCCGGTGTCTTCGGGATGTTGTCTTCTTTGCCGAGGAGATAGGCCTTCCACTTGTCGAACCCTACCGTGTGAGTCTCGACATAGCTCTTGTCGTAAAGACCTTCCTTGATCCAGACATACGCGATCGCCATCGCCATGGCGGGCGATGTGGTCGGCTTGGGCGCGAACCATTTTCCGGGCAGGAATTGCGCTGATGCATTGTAGTAAGGATCGATGTGGACGACTTTGATTCCGAGTTTTGGATTCTTCAGCCATTGCCGGCGCACAGTACCTTCCTGAGCGCCATAGGAACCCGAGGTGCTTTCCGGATCGGCTGACCAGAACACGATCATATCGCAGTTCTGCAGGCAGTCCTCGACGGTACCGTAAGTTTCCGACTGGCCGACACGTAGCGTGTAGCCCCAATGGTGCACCGCGCCCCAGTACCAGCCTTCCCAACTATCGGGATTGTGGTGCACGCGTGTCATGCCGACCGCGTTGGCGAAACGGTAAAGCGCCGAAAGGTAATAACCGATATTGCCCCAGGTGTGATGCGAGCCGTGCGACACCGCGATCGCACCGGGCCCGAGGTCGCGCCTGCAACGCTTGATCTCGTTCGCGACCATGTCGAGTGCCTCGTCCCACGAGATGCGTACATATTGCGACTTGCCGCGGTTCTGCGGATTGCGCCTGCCGTTCGCATCGAAGTCGACGCGCTTCATCGGATGCAACAGCCGCGCCGGCGAATAGACGATCGACTTGGCATTCTGACCGTGTGGCGCCAAAGTCGTTTTGCGCGGCGGCGAAAACTTCAGGCCGCGCGCACGAATCGTCCAGGGCTGCGGATCGGTGTCGTCGAAATCGATCGGCGTCATGCGTACGATCTTGCCGTCCTTTACATAAATAAAGACCGGCCCGCCATTGGTCATGTTGCAATAGCGCATCGAGCCATCCGGCATCGACGTTCCAAACTTCCAGCCAGCGGTCTGGCTCATCATGAGAGTCTGAGCGAACCAGTTCGTGAGGGCCTCGGGGCCGTCAACCGAAAGCGTAAAATCCTTCTGCGCATTGATTTGATGGAGCCAGTTGATCGGTGGTGTGAGCAGGGACGCGCCGGTCGCGGCGTTTTTGAAAAAAAGTGTGACATCAGGCTTCGGATGCAGACCGGCTCCCGATTTGATCTTTCCGTCGCAGATTTCGATCCAACGACCGATGCCCTCATCACGCGCCTTGATCTGCGCCGTCAGATTTCGCTCTTTGAGACGAGCTTTAAAATGCGGATATCGCCAAGCGGCAAACCTGAGGAGTTGCACGAGGCCGAACAGAATGACCGCAAATTTCAACTGCAAGAACATCGGCGTTTCCTCATCATGATCGATGCACAAATGACCGCCACGGCATGGGCCATCAAGCTGGCGAGATAGCGGTCATTGTACTCAATGTTAGGTCATCCGTTCGCGTCCTGGATCTCGATCGCGGTCAGTTGCCCCGAAAGACCGGTCTCTGCTTTGCGACAAAGGCCTCGTAAGCGCGTTCATAGTCCTTGGTTTGCATGCAAATCGCCTGCGCCTGCGCCTCGGCTTCGATCGCCTCCTCGACGCCCATGTTCCATTCCTGATGCAGGCACTTCTTTGTCATCGAATTGGCGAAGCTCGGGCCTTCCGACAATGTTTTGGCTAGCGCTTGTGCATCGGCGAGCACATTATCTGGTTCGCTCAGCTTGTTATAGAAGCCCCAGCGCTCGGCTTCGGTGCCGTCCATGGAACGACCGGTGTAAAGAAGTTCGGACGCGCGGCCTTGGCCGATGATGCGCGGCAGGATTGCACAAGCGCCCATGTCGGCGCCGGCGAGACCCACGCGTACAAACAGGAAGGCGACTTTGCTGCGTGCTGTGCCAACGCGCAAATCCGAAGCCATGGCGATGATCGCACCCGCGCCGGCGCAGATCCCGTCAATCGCCGCAACGATCGGCTGCGGACAGGCTCGCATCTCCTTGACGAGCTGACCTGTCATACGGGTGAAGGCGAGTAGACCCGCCATGTCATCCTTCCGCTGCATTTCGACCAGCGGGCCGATGATTTCGTGCACGTCGCCGCCAGAGCAGAAATTGCCACCGGCGCCGGTGATCACGACGTTCTTGATATCGTCCGCATAGGCAAGGTTACGGAACGTGTCGCGCAGCTCGGCGTAGGACTCGAGCGTCAGCGGATTCTTCCGTTCCGGCCGGTTCAGGGTGATAGTCGCCACCTTCCCTTCGGATTTCCAAAGGAAATGCTTTGGCTTGAAATTTGAAAAATCAAGTCCAGCGGGGCGGAAACGCACAGCGGTATCGCCACCATTCCCACCTTTAGCCGTTGCAACTGCAGTCATCGATACCTCCATCCATATGTCTTGCGCTAACCTGCGAAAGTGAGCCCGCCACTTACGCTCATCACCTGACCGGTGACGTAGTCGGCTTGCGGGCTGGCGAAGAACAGCACGGCGTCGGCGATTTCCTCCGGTTTGGCAAAGCGCCGGAACGGGATCGCCTTGAGGAATGCTTCGCGCAGCTTCTCCGGGCGGGTGGCAAGCATCGGCGTATCGGTCGGGCCTGGACATACACAATTGACGTTGATCGAGTAACGGGCCACCTCGCGTGCGAGCGACTTGGTGAAAGCAATAAGCCCGCCTTTGGCGCCGGCATAAACCGTCTCACCGCTGCTCCCGACGCGCCCGGCGTCGCTGGCAATGTTGATGATCTTGCCGCCGTTGGCGGCAATCATCGGTGGCAGTAGCGCTTGAGTTAGGTGTGCCGGACCGGCGAAGTTGATGGCGATTACGCGGTTGATGAAGTCCGGAGAATTCTGAAGATAAGGTTGAATATCGCCCCAGCCCGCGCCGTTCACCAAGATGTCGACGCGTGGATATCTTTTCAGCACTTCGGCTGCGGCAACTCGGATCGTTTCCGAATTGCTCATGTCGATGGCAGCGAAATCTATCTTGAGGTTGGTGCCGGCGGTCTCCTTCTTGAACTCGGCGCCTTTCACGACGTCAAGGTCCGCGCAGATAACGGTCGCGCCGGCGCGGGCAAACGCCATCACTGTTGCTTTGCCGATGCCGGAGGCGCCGCCGGTAACCAATACAATCTTTTCGTCGAATCTCATCGCGACGCTCCTCTTTTCATCTCCATCGAAGGCTCAGCCGCACCACCAAGAAACTCGTCGACGCGCTTGCGCGTGTCAGCGTTGTTGAGAAGCAGCCGGGTAAATTCCAGTTCGTATGTGTATCCGCTGAGGTCGCTATTGCCTGCCGCCGCAATGCATGCCTTGCTGGCAGCAAGTGCTTCGGTAGGCAGATCCGCAATACCGCGTACGATCTCGGCAGCATGTTGTGCCAACTCGGACCGTGGCACCGCCCAATGCACTACGCCCAGTTTGTTCGCAGTGACGCCATCAATGATTTCGGCTCCCAGAATCAGGCGCTTCGCAAGCGACGGATCACATATGCGCGTGAGGCGCTGAGTGCCGCCGGCACCGGGAATCAACCCGAGGCGCACCTCCGGTAGACCGAGCTTCGCTTCGTTCGCAGCGATCCGAAGATCACAGGCCAGCGCGAGTTCCAAGCCTCCGCCCATCGCCGCTCCTCCGATCTCGGCGACCGTAACCTGCGGCAACCTTTCGATCCGTGCGTAAAGCCGCTGAATGCCGGCGACATAGGCATACATCCGATCGGCACCATCGGGCGCATCCATGCGCGCGCGCACTTCCTTGAGATCGGCGCCAGCGCAGAACACCTTTTGATCAGAGCGAATGTGCAATACCCCGCAACGAGGCCCGGCAGCCAACGCATCGAGCTTTGCATCGAATGAGCGTATCCATTCCTCACTGATGGCATTCACCGGAGGGTGGCTTAGCGTCAGGGTGGTCACGCCGTTGTTGGTCTCGACGGCAAACATTGTCAGACCCGTTTTTCCCGTTGTGTCTCGTCGATAAGCGCGCGACTTATGACCAGTCGTTGAATGTCGTTGGTGCCTTCGTAGATTTTGCTCGCGCGGACGGCGCGGAAAATCCGCTCGACATCGTGGGTGGTCATATATCCGGCGCCGCCGAGTGTCTGGATTGCTTCGGAACAAATTCGCTCTGCTGCCTCGGTGGCGAACAACTTCGCCATCGATGCCTGCTTGAGGCACGGCAATCCATGGCTTCGCAAAGCGGCCGCATGGTGCACAAGCTCGCGGGCCGCTTCGAGCTGCGTCGCCATTTCAGCAAGACGGAAGGCAACCGCCTGATGCTCGATGATTACCTTGCCGAAGGTCTCACGCTCTTGTGCGTACCGGAGCGCAATTTCAAAAGCGGCCCGGGCCATGCCAACGGCCTGCGCCGCGATACCGATGCGACCGCCCTCAAGATTGGCAAGGGCGATTCGGTAACCCTGACCTTCTGCACCAAGTCTGTTTTCGGTCGGGACACTGAGCTCGTCGAACCTGATTTCGCATGTGTCCGACGCATGTTGTCCCATTTTGCTCTCGACCCGGGTCACACAATAGCCGGTTTGCTTTGTCTCAACGATGAAACAGCTGATGCCACGTTTTCCCAGCCCGAAATCGGTCGCGGCAAACACCAGAGCGATATCGGCATTCTTGCCTGAGGTTATGAACTGCTTCGTTCCATTTAGGACATAGGCCCCGTGGCGACGCTCGGCGCGTGTTCGGATCGCGCCAGCATCTGACCCGCCCTGCGGTTCGGTAAGACAAAAAGCACTAAGCAACTCACCGCGCGCCATCGGGCGCAGGTACTTCTCCTTTTGAGTTTTCGTGCCGTATTCAACGAGCGGCATACACCCAACAGAATTGTGACCGCTCATGATTGTAGAGATAGCGCCATCTCCAGCCGCAATTTCCTCGAGCGCAACCGCATAGGCGATGTAGTCCGCGCCAACCCCATCCCATTCAGAAGGAACCGTCATTCCCAGAAAGCCGAGCTTTCCCATTTTGCGCAGCGCATCGCGCGGAAATATCGCCTGGCGATCCCATTCAGCCGAACAAGGTGCCAGGAAATCTTGCGCAAACGCTCGGGCGGTCGTCCGAATTTTCTCCTGTTCCTCGGTCAGCAACATTTGCATTACTCGGCTGCCTGACGACGCGTAGCTTCGTGAGCTTTCAGCAATTCCCGCGCGACGATCAGTTTCTGAACTTCGGTTGCGCCTTCATATATTCGCAGTGCTCGAATTTCGCGGTAAAGCGCCTCCACCTTGACTCCGACGCGCACGCCATTTCCGCCAAATATCTGTACGGCGCGATCGATGACGCGTTGCGCCATTTCGGTCGCAAAGGCCTTTGCCGTCGACGCTTCGCGTGTGATGCGCAGCGCGCCCTGATCCTTTTCCCAGGCTGCGCGGTAGACAAGCAGAGCCGCAGCGTCGATATCGATTGCGCTATCGGCTATCGCTGCCTGCGTCAGTTGCAGATTTGCCAGCGGCGCGCCGAATAAGTTGCGGGTCGCGGCCCGCTCGGCCATTTCGTCGAGACCGCGACGTGCGAGCCCCAAAGCGGCGGCGGCAACAGTCGATCGAAATACGTCGAGCGTCGCCATCGCGACTTTGAAGCCTTCACCCGCCCCGCCCAGGCGGTTCGTCACCGGCACGCGGCAGTCATTAAACCGAATCGTGGCGAGCGGATGGGGGGCGATGACCTCGATGCGACCTGTGACCTCGAGGCCCGGCGAGTCAGCATCGACAATGAAGCTTGAAAGTCCCTTCGCACCCGGTCCCTCACCGGTTCGTGCAAAGACGACGTAGTGGTCGGCAATTCCCCCGTTGGAAATCCAGGTTTTGATTCCATCGATGCGGACATGTCTCAGCCCGTCTTTTTTGGCGGTTGTTGCAATCGCGCTGACGTCTGATCCGGCTGCGGGCTCCGAAAGTGCGAACGCAGCGATATGACGGCCGTCGCGTACCGGCGGCAGGTACTTCGTCTTGATTTCGTTGCTGCCGAAAAGCGATATCGAACCGGTGCCTAATCCCTGCATGGCGAAGGCAAAATCGGCCAGACTATCGTGCCATGAGAGTATTTCACGCGCCTGGCACAACGTTCGTACATCGAGTTTTTCCGAAAGTCCTCCGTACGCCGCTGGGACAACAGCCCTCAGCCAACCCGCCTTGCCCAAAGCCCGAACGAGAGATCGGCAGGAATCATCTACGTCATCGTGGTCGATGTACTTGCCAACCTCTTGCTTGGCCCAGCCTGCAAGATCGGCACCGAATCTCCTGTGCACCTCATCGAAAAAGGGCCAAGTGAGGTGGGCAAGTGACGGTCTCATTGGTGTCTACCATTTGACCGAAGCACTCTGTCTCGGAGCATGAAACGTTGGATTTTGCCGGTCGCGGTTTTCGGCAATCCATCGACAAATTCGATCCAACGCGGATACTTCCAGGGCCCGATAGTGCGCTTCACGTGTACCTTGAGTTCTTCGTATAA
>Ga0310897_10000332_pt1 | contig 10455 bp, 12 predicted proteins | sample C8D2metaG_FD_203913 | JGI IMG/M metagenome (GOLD analysis project Ga0310897, IMG submission 203913) | Lab incubated soil microbial communities from West Virginia University Organic Research Farm, Morgantown, WV, United States - C0D1 | ecosystem: Environmental > Terrestrial > Soil > Agricultural...
TCTCGCTCATAACGGTCTGGTTGGAGGTTCGAGTCCTCCCGGGCCCACCACGCAGTCCTGCGTGTGCTGAGATTTCTTGATAACCACCAAAAACACGGCAAATGAGCGGATTTTTTACCCGCCTTGCTGTCTCCACAGAGACTGTGCAGGTCTCGCGCCCGATTTTGGTCGCTCTGTCTCTGGGCCGCTGAATTCCGTTTCCTGGGAAAACGGAGACCGGTTGGCTAGAGACCGGTTCGAATTTTGCGACAAGGCGAGGTCAGACCGAGCACGCGGTATTGGCGCGACCATTCGGGAGGGAGTTCGCAAAGACGCGTGACACCCATTCCATAAGGCAGACGACCTTCGATGGCCGCCTTGATGAGGTCGGGTGCAAGGAATGCGAGCGAGATCGTCATGTTGATCTTGCGCACGCTGCAGTCCTCTCGCTGCGCGATCGCTTCAACAGTGATTGCCGGTTCGGTCATGAGCTCGTTCAACCACCGTCGTCCTTTTGAAATCCACGCAATAAGGAGTGCGCGGTTCTCTGACCGAATCGGGCGCGCAGGATGGGAGGACGGGGTCACGGGTAAGAGAATCTCGCGTCGGCGTGTGGATGGTGTTTTGCGCCATGGCACCACGAGCCGCTGCGGGCTCGGGCGTTGCTTTCCCTTCGTACCTTTCATCTCAGCGAGCTCAATGATCAGCCGGTCCGGTCGAAGGTCAACGCGGGTGACGTGGTTCTGAACTAAGGCCTTGTCGTCGAGATCGGCAGCCAGGTCGAGGTGATCGCGGACCGACTTGGTCACGAGCGCCTCGATCTCCTGTGCCGATATCCGGCTGATACTTCCCGCTTCTTCAGATTGGCCCTGCACCAAGGCCGAGGAGATATAGTAGTTGTACTTGGTCGCTCCTTTACGGGTGTGGGTCGGCGTCATCCGCTGACCACGATCATCGAACAGCCGGCCGGCCAGAATGGCTCCGGAGCTTGTGCGGCACTGTTTATAGCGGCGTAGCTGCCCATCCAGTTTGGCTTGAACTGCGTCGAATAGCTTGCGGTCAATGATTGCCGGCTGTTCACCCGGAAGCGTCTCTCCCTTGAACACCACCTCTCCGATGTAAAACCGGTTGCGCAGCAGGTGCGCAAGCGGACCGCGCGCGAATGGGATGCGTCCAACGGTTTTGCCCGACTTGAGCAAGCGTTCCTTCGTGACAATTCCTCGCTTGCGTAGTTCGGCCATGAGCGGGTTCAGGCTGCCAAGCTTCAGGTAACTGCGGAAGATCGTCCGAACGGTCTCGACCTCGGTCTTATTGACCGTAATTTTGCGTTCTCGGGTGTCGTAGCCGAGTGGGGCCATGCCACCGACCCAGAGCCCTTTGCGCTTGGAGGCTGCGATCTTGTCGCGGATCCGCTCGGAGGTGACCTCACGTTCGAACTGGGCGAAGGACAAGAGCACGTTTAACGTCAACCGCCCCATCGAGGTGGTGGTGTTAAACTGCTGGGTGACCGACACGAACGAGACATTATTCTTGTCGAACAGCTCCACCAGCTTGGCGAAATCGGCGAGCGACCGGGTAAGGCGGTCGACTTTGTAGACCACGATGACATCGATCTTGCCGGCTCGGACGTCGGCCAGGAGCCGTTGCAGGGCAGGCCGATCGGTATTGCCGCCGGAGAAGCCACCGTCGTCGTATTTTGTGCGGATCAGCGTCCAGCCGGCATGGACCTGACTGCGGATATAGGCTTGAGAGGCATCGTACTGAGCATCGAGCGAATTGAAGTCCTGCTCCAGCCCCTGGTCGGTTGAGACGCGCGTGTAGATGGCGCAACGAACCGTCTTGTTGGGCTTGGCAGTCATCGGCGCGCTTTCGATTCGCGCATCGACCGATCGCGTAATCCGAAGAATCGCGGCCCGTTCCAGCGGGTGCCGGTGATCGCGAATGCGACCTTTGACAGGCTCGGGTAGGTCTTGCCATTCCAGGCAAAGCCATCGGTCAGTACTGAGACACGGTGCATCCGCCCGTTCCACTCTCTTGAAAGAATGGTGCCTTGCTGAACGGTGGCTATGGCTCGCTTCAGCCTCACCTCGTGCCGGCGGTTGCTATCCGATAAGGCGGCCTGATCGAGCAGTCGCTGGCAGTCACGGTCGAGATCGCCTAACGCTGCGGCCTGAATACGATAGGCAAGGACGCGAAACAGAAGATGGCGGGGCAGGGAAGAGGGCGGCCGTCGTCCAAATGCGGAGTGCCAACGGGCTCGAAGCTCTCCGAGATCGAGATCGCGCAAACGCGCGACCTCGACTTCGATTGGCCTTCGGCGCGGTCCCGCCGCACTGACTTTCACGCGCGGCATGGATTTAGCGTGCCGCCGCTACGCGGTAGACCCGCTCGCCATCCACACGCTTTGAGTCAAGCTTCAGCTTCAGACGTTTACGCACAACCCCGGCCAGAAAACCGCGCACCGAGTGTTGCTGCCAGCCGGTGATCTTCATCATCGCCGCGATCGTGGCACCTTTCGGTGATTGCAATATTGCAATCACATGAGATTGCTTCGAGGCGCGATCGGGCTTTTTGGTTTTGCGATCGCTTACCGATTGACGTGCGAGCTTGCGGGCTGTCGCTGTTGCTGTCGATGAGGTGGTCAATTGTTTCTTGGCAGACTTAGACATTTGAGATCCTCCGTTCGGTTTGAGGCGGCATGCCGCCCACCACCGAAGCCCCACCTCAGCTAAGCAGCCGGCGGGGCAGGATCTCCGAATGCCGTGGCACCCCAAGACTGCAAGCACTACCGCTCCAAATGCAGCGGAACGCCAGCCCTTTCTGGATAATCTTGTTACTGATTTGCGGCGAGTGCGATTATCGAATGATCCGACAAAATGGGATTCAGCGGTTCGAATCCTGCCGCCTCAGCTCCCAACTCCGCTCTCGTTATATTGGTGCCAAAAGTGCGCGAGAAAGCCCGCACGTTGGGCGCTTTTTCGGTGTTACCGAGTCTCTGGTGCGCGCTATATCGCAGCAAAATTTGAAATCTTTGGTGAAAGTCTCTGGCCCGTATTTGGAAAATTCCCGTTTTGCGGAGCCGGGAGGTGGAGACCAGTTCGATCTTAAACTGTGCGGGGGATTTGGCAGTCCTGGGGATGCAACTTTCAGACGTTGCAATCTTGTCCGCTTTTAGGGGTAAAGCAGACATGTCGTTTTGCGCTGCACATGTCTGCTTTTGACCCAAAGCGGACGTCCATGTTGCGCCGCACGTGTCCGCTTTCGGGGGTAGAGCGGACCCGATTGCATACAAATGTACCGTGAATGACCCAAAGCGGACGCAGATCAAGCTGATGCCGCAAGCCTACTCACTTGACGGGGACCCACATCGCATCTTGCGCGATCTTGAACAGGTCGGCCCAAATGAGGAGCGGTGAATAAAATAACGACGGCAGCTTTGCACCTCGAGTTCGCCTCAATGTAAAGAACCGCGCTCCTGCTCGGGGCGCGGTCCTGCTTCTCGATGAGACAATATATCTGGCAGAGCCACCTCGCAGCTTTTGCTTGGCGTCAGCAATATTCACTTTGCCAGGTTAAGCTCCCCACTATTTCTACCCCTCCCGCAATTTCCAGTGCCTCATCGGATACTTCGTACGTAAGGAAGCTTTCTTCATCAGAGGTGCTCGTAAACTTCATCATGTTGCTTCTCCTGTGGTTGATCACTGCAAGGAAAAGACTTCAAAACGGCGTACATTATTCCCGGTAGTTGGAAGCCAGTGGTTCACTCCTGGATAACGAGATTGGGAAGACTGCCTGGGAATGGGCATTGCCGTCCTGAAGAGCCAGGTTGATGTTGATGCACTTCACCTTCGAGATCACTGGTCCGAACTCGGAAGATCGTGAAAAAAGCAGTCGAAGAGCTGACGAGAGCGCATGCAGCCCAGCGTAAGCGCGTGAAAGATCGAGAACTCAAATCAATGATTTCAGGCCTTCAAGTCGACCCGCCTTGCTAGTTGATGGTCCACAAAGTGCCGCGGGAACAGTTGACACTCCAAGAAACGAAGCCGCCTTGATCTCCACTCGGACCAAAGTAGGTAAGGCACCCCCCTTCATGTCCTCTTTGCGTGTGAAGGGTTACCGTTTGTCCTGTTTTTATGGATTTATTGATCTGAAGCTCTAGGTCACCGACTGTATGCTCCAACGCTTGAGTTTTTTGATTGAGCGCATCCATTTTTTGCAAAAGGCAGTCGGTATTGCAGACGGTAGTCGCACCTTGTGCTCGAGCAGCGAAGTAGAACTCGCAAACCACAACGAGGCCGTAAGCGACGCAAGCTAAAGCAAGTGTAAGTGGAGCAGTAAATTTCTTCATAGCATGAGCCCTATTGCCGGACCGGCGTGATTGCCAAAAAGGAGTGACGTCACCTCCAGTTTGGGACCAGAGCGGAATTGCCAATCTGTCAGTGGGAAGATCGCAAACCTCTTGCGATTATTCCCAGCGGCCAATGCTCACCGCCGTATTCCGAATCACGTTTTCTTGAGCGCGGATTGGAGGTCGTTGGTTCGTAGCGCAGGCGACACTCAGCAAGCACATGTTCGTAATTTCAGACCGGAGTCGGTGACATCTTTGTGTTGTTGCTTCGCCCGGGAATAAATCGCCGTGGCGATCAGTCGGGTCTCCGTAAACGCAAAAATTACCGGAGATCAAAGATGCTCAAAACGCTAGGCGATCACGATCCGCCCATCGCAAGGGCGGGCATCGAAGGGGTACGTAATTTTGTCCCTTCTGTAGTCCTTGCTCTTTTGGCCTTCGGTCCGCAGCCGGTCAAGGCTTACGAGGCCCATTGGTGCGCGGTGATCTCGGATGGCTATTGGGACTGCCAGTATCGTTCGATCGAGGAGTGCCGGCCAAATGTTTTGGCGGGCAATCGCGGCTGGTGCAATCCGAACCCCTATTTCGTGCCGAAGGGTGTGGCCGCTAATGGCCGCTCGGTTCGTCGGTCGAAGCAATGAGTTAATGGGGCACTCGCGGCATGCTTGATAGACGATCATTGCTGACCGGCGTTACCGCTTCCGTCACGATGGGTATCATTTCGGCGGCCATCGGCGCTACCGGTTCACTTCGTCTCGTCCTAGTCCATGGACGAGGTCAGCAACGCCTTGATCCCACCGAGCTAAAATCGAATTGGCTAAACACTCTTCGTCGCGGTGCGCAGAAGCTTGGGCGCACACTCCCTGACACAATAGATGTGGCCTTTCCATATTATGGCGATGCGCTTGATAGCTTCATTCGGAAGTACAGCATTCCATTGACCTCGGACATGCAGACAAGGGGTAGCAAGGTCGAGGACGAGTTCCTGGTTTTTCAGGCTGAATGTGCCGAAGCATTTCGTAAAGGCAGTGGCGTCACTGACGCGCAAGTAGATGCGGAATATGGTGCCAACACCAATCCGAAAGGCCCGCTCAATTGGGAATGGGTGCAAGCGATCTTGCGTGCGCTTGACAAGCACGGTGGAGGGATCAGTAGCGCCGCCCTGGAGCGCTTTAGCCGCGACGTTTTCCTCTATACCACCCGCGCAGATGTTCGCGACGAGATTGATCGGATTGTTGCGAACTCGTTGACTGAGCAGCCAACCGTGATGGTCGGTCATTCCTTAGGGTCGGTCGTCGCTTACAGCGTTCTGCGATCGGATCGCCGGTCGCTCCGTATTCCCCTGTATTTAACTGTCGGCTGTCCGCTTGGAATACGTGCCATCCGCGACCAATTTAGGCCGCTACGATATCCCTTGCCAGTGAAGGAATGGTTCAATGCGCTTGATACTCGCGACATTGTAGCCTTGCATCCGCTCGACCGAGCCAACTTCCCGGTCACCCCAGAAATTGAAAATTATACCGCGGTGAAAAATTCGACTGGCAATCGTCATGGTATAGTAGGCTATCTTGATGATTCTCATGTGGCAAAACGACTTTTAGACGCCCTCGGAATTTAGCCGAGTAGGGAAATTAAAATTTCTACTTAGGAAAACCGCCGCTCCGTCCTGCTGAGCTACGGGACCGTAAAGAGAATTTAGCGTCTGGAAAACGCAACACAGGTTACAACAGCATGGGTGTGGTCGTAGCAACAAGAACCCCGCCGCTGTCTCAGGCGCGGTCCTACTTTTCGATCAGATGACGTAACTCTGCCAGAGCCACCTCGCGGCTTTTGTCTGGGCTTGGGTCTTGCCGAAGGGCAGGTGGTAATCACTCGGTATCGTCAACTCATTCCAGTTTTGGGAGTGGCGATATTCCGCGATCCACCCTGCGATAGCGACCCGGCTCGTCCAGTTCAGGAAGCTAAACACGGGTCCCTCCAATCCTTGGAGTTAATCACTCGGACTGATCAGGCTGGGCAGACAGACAGGCCAGTACAGGACGCTAGTGTGTAGTTCCCTGCGATTTCATTCGCTCCTGCGGTTTCCAGTGCCTCATAGGATACTTCGTAGCTCTCGTCACCACCGACGACGACATCATCAGAAGCATGTGCAGACGTTTTCCAATAAATCTTATTCGTTGTCTTCGGGAATAATTTTGATCCAAGTACAGTCTAGTCTCGTATGCGACAAACTTAGCGCGAGACGAGCGAACCAGATGCGCGGAATCATGGTCGATATAGTTGGGGCGACACCTCACAAATGTTGGAGTTCTATGAGCCTGCAGGCATCTTTTACCCAAAGGCGACTACGCCTGCTCTCGGGGCTCGTGCTGTTCGCGTACATCACGATCCACCTGTCTAATCATGCGCTCGGAGTCGTCTCGCTCGCGCTGGCAGAAAGTGGGCTGCGCGTCGAAATGGTGTTGTGGCGGAGCCCGCCGATTACGTTTCTTCTCTATGGCGCAGCCGCAATTCATTTTTCACTGGCACTTTGGACTCTCTACAGCCGTCGCGAATGGAGATTGCCATGGATTGAGATTCTTCGTCTCTTTTCTGGCTTCAGTTTTCCTCTGTTGCTTATCGGCCACGCCGTAACGACCCGGCTCGGCGATATGCTTTTCGCGATAAAACCTTCCTACTCTACGGTCATCGCAAATCTGCTAATGGCCGGCACGCAAGGAATGCAATTAGCGCTGTTAGCGCCGGGCTGGCTACATGGTTGCCTTGGCCTATGGATAACGCTGCGGCAGTTTCATGTCATGCAAGTAGCTAGGCCCTTGCTCGTCGCGTTGGTTGCTCTCATCCCCTTGTTGGCCGCAGCTGGCTTCCTCCGAATGGCGGCTGAAGTCTCCGCCATGGGGCCACCTCCTCCGGCTAGCCATGAAGCAGTGATGGCGGCGGGGACGCTCACAGCTTGGAAGCACGATCTGATGATGATTTATCTCGGGGCTGTATTGACGGCCTTTCTGACGGGCCGACTACATGCCCTGGTGCAAAGGCGATCGGCTCAACTCTCACAAGCTAGGAATGGAGCTTAGCCGCCGCCAAACGAACATCGGGTCACGTTCCAAGGCGCTAGGCATAACGGTGCCACCGGCGCCGCTTGCGCAAGCCATCGAGGTAATCGAATAAAATGCAATGTCCGCTTTTGGCCCATAGCCGACATCAGCTACTGCACCGCACATGTCCGCTTTTGAGACTAAAGCGGACATCGGTGGCCTCGCTTGCGGCAATCCGAAGGTGTATTTTACAGCGTCAGAGGTGAGGACGATGGCTGACCGCGTAGCAAGCCATTACAGCGAAGACCTCAAACTAGCCGATGCAATCGCACAGAAACTGCGGGGTGCAGGCAAAGACCTCAACAAATTGACGACCGCCGATCTCGCCATAGTTGACGAGTTTCACATCCGCGGCCGCAAAGCGACCCTCGAATTGGGCGAGAAAATGAATTTGAGGGCCCGTTCGCACGTTCTTGACATCGGTAGCGGGTTGGGCGGCCCGGCGCGAACATTGGCCGAGACCTTTGGCTGCCACGTTACCGGCATCGATTTGACTCAGGCCTTCTGCGATGCCGCAACTGCAATGTCCGATTGGGTTGGCCTCGGCGACCGCGTCTCATTCAAGCAAGGGGACGCTACGAACTTGCCCTTCCAGAATCAGACCTTTGATGCGGCGATGACAATCCATGTGGCGATGAACATTGCCGCCAAGGACAAGATGTATATGGAAGCTCGCAGGGTTCTAAAACCCGGTGGAGTTTTTGCGGTTTATGATGTGCTGCAAGGCGAAGGCGGGGACGTCCTTTATCCGGTGCCATGGGCGCGCGAACCGTCAATCAGTCATGTCGTGACGCCCGACGAAATGAAAATTCTTCTAACCAGCGCCGGGTTCAAGCTGTTGGAGGTTCAAGATTCGACCGAAGAAAGTCAGAGCTTTTTCGAAAGGATGACGGCGCAGATGGCGAGGACCGGCGCGTCTCCGGTTATGTGGCAGCTTTTCCTTGGTGATGATTTTCCAGCGATGGCGCGCAATCAAGTTCGCAACGTCACCGAACGACGGATCAGGACAGTCACTCTCATTTGTACGGCATAAAGCCACTCACGATAGCAATGTCCGCTATTGGCCCTTAGCGGACATTTCGTTTTGCACTGCATCTGTCCGCTTTTGGGAGCAAAGCAGACATGACGTTTTGCACCGCACATGTCGGCTTGTGATCCAAAGCGACATGTTGATTTTGCGCCGCAATAAGATGAGCGACCGCGCCCTAGCGTCAGTCCGCGCGGCTCTTGTATCTTCTCGTTCGGTATTGTGGAGGGCTGACCTATGACACTTCTCCGCCGACACTTCGTCTGTCTTGTCGCGGGAATTTCCGCGCTTTCGATTTTCTCAAACGCCGTAAACGCGCAAACCTATCCAACGCAAACAGTGCGTGTGATCGTGCCACTCCCTGCTGGAAGCGCGACTGATTTCTTGGTCCGCCAGATGGCTCAGAAGATGAGCGATGATTGGGGCCAGCCTGTTGTGGTCGAAAACCATCCCGGTGCGGGAATTACACGGGGGGCGAACATGGTGGCCAAGGCCGCGCCCGATGGGTACACGCTTCTGGTCAGTTCTGCCTCTTTTGCCGCCAGTGCGGCCATCTATGCAAAGCTGCCTTACGATCCGCTCAAGGATTTCGCGCCGGTAGGTCAGATCGCAACCGCTCCATTTGTTCTGGTAGCGATTCCAACACTCGGCGCGAAGTCGATCAAGGAGCTCGTCGCGCTAGCCAAAGAGAAATCCGGCGCAATCAAGTATGGCTCAGCCGGCGTCGGAACGAGCTCCCACTTCGCCGCAGAGCAATTCAAACTTGCTGCCGGTATCAACATCGTTCACGTGCCCTACAAGGGACCCGCAGAAGCGCTTCGCGAGATGGGCCCTGACCATGCGCAAATTTCTTGGGTGCCATTACTGCTCGCGCTGCCGTACATCAAGGACGGCAAATTGGTCGCTTTGGGAGTAACGACCCCGCAGCGTTCGTCGATGCTGCCGGACGTACCGACGATCACGGAAGCCGGGTTGCCCGGTTACGAATATCAAGATTGGTGGGGCGTGTTCGCACCAGCTGGCACGCCGGCCGCAGTGACTGAGAATATCGCCAGACAAATAGCACGCGTTGTAAAACTCCCGGACATTACAGCACAGTTGCTCAGCAAAGGCGTAGAGGCAAGACCGAGTGCCCCTGGTGAATTCACTCGGTTTGTCAGCACCAAGGTCGAGGCGGCCCGGCAGGTGGCGAAGTCTGCGGGCATTCCGGCTCAGTAAGTGGTGCGATGTCCGCTATTGGCCCAAAGCGGACATCCCTAATTGCACTGCACATGTCTGCTTTCGGGGGTAAAGCGGACGCCAGCAAATCGACTATCTGCGGGCGCGGGTGCCGGATGGGCGATAGAAAGATAGCGTTGGCGGGCTGCGTCGGCAGTGAATGTGATCAGGATTGCGTGGCCCGGAATAGCTTCGAAAATTCGTCGAGGTCGGAAGCAGAAACGTCGGACACCGCCCAATAGGAAATGCCATTCGTGACCCAATGGACAATATTATATCCGTTATCGACGCTGACTGATGGACCTGAGGCTGCCCTGCTGGCAGTTGGAACCGCCGTAAGACTGATGATGTGTTTACGACGACCATAGACCAGGGTCGGGACGGGCCGACTGCCCACGACGTCGACCCGTCCGCCGATCAGAGGAAATCCGGCATTCGCAAGATCAGCAACATGCGGGGCTTCCACGACTCGACCATTAAACCAAGGCTTAACGGTATGTCGTTCGGTGGATGCGACGTCCGCTGGTTGCGGAGCCATCAACGCCCGGATGTGACCGGCGACAATGGCGTCTTCCATCGTTTGTGGAGACTTCGCGTCGAGGAACAACCACGTCGAACTGCTGGTCACAAGAACAGCCAATGCAACCGAGGCTGCGAGCGCGCGCCAAGTCGGATGCGAAGTTTCCTGTCGCAGACCAATCGTTTTTTCAATCCGCCGCTGAAGAGCGGGAGGAATCGGATCGCGAGGCAGGTTCTGCTGTACCGCCTCCCGCAGCGCAATTATT
>Ga0310897_10000343_pt1 | contig 10225 bp, 9 predicted proteins | sample C8D2metaG_FD_203913 | JGI IMG/M metagenome (GOLD analysis project Ga0310897, IMG submission 203913) | Lab incubated soil microbial communities from West Virginia University Organic Research Farm, Morgantown, WV, United States - C0D1 | ecosystem: Environmental > Terrestrial > Soil > Agricultural...
TATCAGCTGGTCGGACCAGCTTTACGGAATCTACGGGCTGGCACGCGGTGGATTTGGCGGCACCTTTGCCGACTTTTTGACACTCATCCATCCTGATGATCGCACCCATGTGCAAACGAGCCTGACCCACGCCCTGAAATCAGGGGGCGACTTCAGTCACGAAGAGCGGATCATTCGCGGTGACGGACTCGTTCGTCATCTGCACAGCGTCGGGGAGGTCATTCGCGATCAGAGTGGTGCCGCCGTCCGCATGCTCGGCGTCTGTCTCGACGTGACGGAGCGCAAGCAGGCCGAAACAGCACTCCGTGAGTCGGAACAGAACATCCGCATGCTGCTGACGGGGGTTCGCGACTACGCGATCTACATGCTCGATCTCGACGGGCATGTGCGCAGCTGGAATGCCGGCGCCGAACAGATCAAAGGTTACAGCGCCAATGAGATTGTCGGTCAGCACTTCCGCAAATTTTATACCGAGGAAGATCGCGCGCAGAACGTGCCGGAGAATGCCCTTGTCGCCGCGGTGCGCGAGGGGAAGTACGAGACGGAAGGCTGGCTCGTGCGCAAGGACGGTAGCCGCTTCTACGCCAACGAGCTGATCGAGAGCATCCGCGACGATGCGGGTGAACTGGCCGGGTTTGCCAAGATAACGCGCGATATCACTGCCCAGCGTGAGGCACAGGTCGCGCTCGACGAGACCCGGGAGCAACTGGCTCAGGCGCAGAAGATGGAAGCCCTCGGCCAACTCACGGGAGGTATCGCGCATGATTTCAACAATCTGCTCATGATCGTCTCCGGCTATGCGCAAATCCTGCAGCGCAAGCTGAGGGAGCCAAAAGACGTCCAGGCCGTCGAAGCAATCCGGGCTGCCGCCGGCCGCGGCGAGAAGCTCACCCGGCAATTGCTGACGTTTTCCCGGCGGCAGCAGCTCATGCCGGTCATGGTCGAATTGCATGCACACATCGGTGCGGTGCGCGACATGCTGGCGCCGTCACTGCGCGGCAATATCGAGCTTGTCGTCGACATCGAGGACAAGATCTGGCCCGTTGAAGTCGATCTGGGCGAACTGGAACTCGCGCTCGTCAATATCGCCGTCAACGCCCGCGATGCGATGCCCGACGGCGGCACGATCACGTTGCAAGCCCGCAACGTCGTTCTCACCCCGGGTTCGGCCGCCGGCGCGCTCGAAGGAGATTTCGTTGCGCTGGCCATCATCGATACCGGAGCCGGAATTCCAGAGGACGTGCTGCAGAGGGTGTTCGAGCCGTTCTACACGACGAAACCGGTCGGCAAGGGGACCGGACTCGGGCTTTCGCAGGTGCACGGTTTCGCCAACCAGTCCGGCGGAGCGGTCACAGTCGCAAGCGAGCCGGACCGTGGCACCGTTGTCACCGTCTATCTTCCGCGCGCGCAGACGGAAGTGCCGGCGGAACCGGGGACGAGTGCTTCGACCGGACGCCAGAACGTTCAGGGGACTGTGCTTGTCGTAGAAGACAGCCGCGACGTTGCCGATGTGACATCCGCTCTGCTTGAGCAACTCGGATACCGCGTGGTGCGGGCAGAAAATGCCGCCGAGGCACTGCGTCACCTTCAGCAAGGCATCGAATTCAACTTGTTGTTTTCGGATATCGTCATGCCGGGCCCGATGGACGGGCTTGGCCTGGCGCAGGCTTGCCGCGAGCAGTATCCCGACCTGCCCATTCTGCTAACCAGTGGCTTTTCAGATGCGGCTCAGGCGGCCGACGGTCACTTCGATATTCTGCGTAAGCCGTTCGAGCTCTCTGTGCTTGAGCGAGCCATCGATCAGGTCATCGGCGATGCGCGCAGCCGACCGCGTGCGTCCGCTTCTTCTTGAGCGGCGCCTTAGCCTGACGAGCGGACGATCCGCTTGATCTTGTCGAGCGTGTAGTCCTGACCGTTGATCGACAATACCGGCGAAGATCCTGTGAGATCGACGGAATCGACGACCGCTTCGACCTCGGTGGAAATGCCGACTGATTGCTTGTTGGAGTCGACTGCGGTGGCGGTCAACGTGTAGCTGCCGTTCGGCCAGACGCGGCCGTCATTGCCCCGGCCGTCCCAAGTGAACGCCTGATTGCCCGGGTTGACGCCGATGGTGCCGGTGTAGACCGACTGTCCGGTCGTCGCATCCTTGATCGTGATGGTCGCGGTCGAGGGCTTGCTGACATTCAAAGTCCACTTCGCCTGGCCATTAGACAGCTGTGCCGTCGATCCATCGACCACCACGGTTGAGCCGACATAGGCCAGCGCGGCGGTCGCTTCCGAGCTTTTCTCCAGGAGGACCAACCCGGAGAGCAGGTCGTTGGACTTCATCTGCTGCTCGACTTGCGCGAACTGGACGAGCTGCTGGGTGAATTGATTGGTGTCGAGCGGATCGAGCGGGTTCTGGTTCTTCAGCTGCGTCGTCAGCAACTGCAGAAACGTCGTGAAATTGCTGGCGATCTCGACGTTATCCAGCGCGCCGGAAACCGCGCTGGTGCCAGTGCCGGTGGTGATAGGGGGAACCGTAGCCATGTCCAAACCTCAGACGCGGATGTCGAGACCGCCGCCTTGACCGGCCAGGCGGTACCGTTGCGGGATGTTATCGATGGAAGGCAGGCTCTCGTCGGTCGCGACCAGAACTGCCGCGCCGGGAGACGTGCCTGCCTGCTGCTCGTTCATTGACTGATCGCGCAGGGAAAACTGAAGACCGTTGTTTGCGGTTTTGAGACCTGCATCCTGCAGGGCGCGTTCGAGGCCCGCCGCATCACGGCGCAGCAGGTCGAGTGTGTCCGGGCGATCCACCGTCAAACGGGATGTGACATTACCATCACGGTCGACGTCGAGTCGCACGTCGATGCGGCCAAGCTCGGGTGGGTCAAGCCGGATTTCGAAACGGTTCTTGCCTGCCAGGGCCTTGCCGGCGATTTCAATGGCAACCCCGGACAGCGGGACAGCCACGGGTTGCGGGCTCGGCTGTAAAGTGGGTGCAGTTGGCGCCGCGGCATTCGCAGTTGAATGCGTCGCCGTGCTGGGGATTGGAAGTTGCGCTGTCGTGTCGGCTGACACTTTCGTGGTACCGGCGAGCTCAGTGTTGCCGGCTTGGGTGGGGCCGCTCGCATCGGGGCGATGATTGCTCGTGACAGCGTCGCTGCGAACTTGCAGGCCATGCTGCGTGTCGCCATCGCCTGTTTCGGTTTGCGGCTTGCTTTCTGCGTGCTGTGGCGCGGAGTCCTTGGTCAAAATCTGGAAAATATCGTCGGTCTCGGCGGTCGGCTGATCGGTCTCGACCTGATCGCCTGCATCCACTTGTTTAGCTTTACCGTCATCGGCTTTCTTTCCCACAACCGCTTTCGGCAAATCCTCGCCAAGCCGCTTCATCTTGGGTGTGGCATCCGCCACGAGTGCCAGCTGTTGCAGCGGTTGCTCGATCTGGTTGCCATCATCCGGCGCCGGGTTGGGCGTTTGTGCCGGCGTCGGCATGATTGAGGTCGCGTCGGAGTTCGCGACGGTCTTGACACCATCGGCAGGTGTCGTCGCGCTCGCATCATCGGTTTTCTGTCCGGCATCTGGTTCGGGATTGGCTTTCGCCTGAATGCTGTCGCCGACATCGCCGGCATCGCTGGCAGCCTCGGGGTTGGCAGCTTTCTTGCCGTCGATTTTCGCGGTGCTCTCGTCAGCCGGCCCCTCATCGGCTGCAGCGCCCTCGTCGGTATTTGCCGGCTTTGTGTCGTCGTTCGGTTCGGCTGCCTTACAGTCCCTGCTTTTTGCGGGCGTGCTTGTCGTCGCTTTTTGCAACCTTGCCTTCCTGCTGCGGCGGCGCAGGCTCGTCAGGCGGCGAGGTGTCCTCGATCAGGCTTTCGAACGGGGATGGCGCACGGTCGGACGGCGCCGGACGCGCGACGCGCGGCATATGCAGGTTAGGCGCATGAACTTTGGGATCTGACGCAACTTGTGGCACAGGCGGACCTCCGGATTTCCGCCGTTTGATGTGCAATCGTCAGGCCAGCCCCGGAATTGCCGAATTTATGTTTTTATTCAATTGCTTGCGGAGACGGGAGGCGGAAGAAAAGTGCACCGCGCCCGGCACGCGTGATAGCAACGCGGCAAAATTTGCCGGTTCGCCCGCTCGCATTGTACGCACCCGGTCGCCACCTATAGTAAGAACGGTCATGGCCAACAGTCTCGAACTCGATCGCAGCCCCGAAACGACGCGTGTCGTTGTCGCCATGTCTGGCGGTGTCGACTCGTCGGTGACGGCTGCCCTGCTCAAGGCGGAAGGCTACGACGTAGTCGGCGTGACGCTGCAGCTCTACGACCTCGGTGCAGCAGTGCATCGCAAAGGCGCCTGTTGCGCGGGCCAGGACATCTACGATGCCCGCAACGTTGCCGAGCGCATCGGCATTCCGCACTACGTTCTCGATTACGAGACACGATTCAAGGAGGCTGTGATCGACCGGTTCGCCGAGAGTTACATCCACGGCGAGACGCCGGTTCCTTGCGTCGAGTGCAATATGTCGATCAAGTTTCACGACCTGCTGATCACGGCGCGCGAGCTTGGCGCCGATGTGCTCGCGACCGGTCACTATATTGCGTCACGCTCGCTGCCCGGCGGGGGCAGGGCGCTCTACCGCGCGCGCGACGACGAACGCGACCAGAGCTATTTCCTTTTCGGAACAACGCGGGAGCAGCTTGACGTCCTACGTTTTCCGCTTGGGGAGCGAACCAAGACCGAGACCCGCGAGCTCGCCCGCCGCTTCGGGCTCGCAATTGCCGACAAGCACGACAGTCAGGACATCTGCTTCGTCCCGACTGGCCACTACGCCGACATTATCGAAAGGCTGAAGCCGGGGGCGGCGGAGGCCGGCGATATCGTCGATCTTGATGGGAAAGTGCTTGGTGCGCATTCCGGCATTATTCATTTCACTGTCGGTCAACGGCGCGGACTTGGCGTTGCTACCGGCACGCCTCTCTATGTCGTGCGTCTTGAAGCCGAGCAGCGGCGTGTCGTCGTCGGTCCGCGCGAGGCACTGCGCATGAGTCGCATCGTGCTGCGCGACGTCAACTGGATCGGCGAAGGATCGCTCGAGGAGGCGCTGGCCGACGATCGCCGCGAAGTCTTCGTGAAAGTCCGGTCGACCCGCCCGCCGCAAGCCGCCTGGCTGCGGCACGGCGCAAACGGTTGCGAGGTTGAGCTGGTCGATGGCGAGCATGGCGTGTCGCCCGGCCAGGCCTGCGTTTTCTATGATGCGGGTGAGGGGCAGGCGCGTGTGCTGGGCGGCGGATTCATCAAGAGCGCGGTTGCGGCCGGCGATAGTCGTTCCGCCGGCGACACGCGCGCGGCAGCCCCTGTGATGCGCAGCTAGTTCTCGCCGTGGGGGCAGACATCGATAAAACAAGTGTTGAACGCGCCTATGCGCGGTGGGCACCGGTTTATGACCTGGTGTTCGGCGCGGTGTTCGAGGCCGGCCGGCGCGCCGCGATCGCAGTCGCCGAACAGGCCTGCGGCGAGCAGGGCGGGCGGATTCTTGAAGTCGGGGTCGGTACCGGGATCTCGTTGCCTGACTATTCGCGAAGAAATCGGCTTGTCGGCATCGATCTCTCGGAGCCGATGTTGCGCAAAGCGCACGAACGTGTTTCCGAGCACAGCCTTTCCAATGTCGAGACATTGGCGGTCATGGATGCCGAGCGCATGGCGCTGCCTGATCGGTCATTCGATGTTGTGGTCGCGCAATTTGTGATCACTGCAGTGCCGAATCCGGAAGCGACACTCAACGAGTTTGCGCGCGTGATCCGGCCCGGCGGCGAAATCGTCCTGGTCAATCACATCGGCGCCGAAGCCGGTCCACGCCGCGCGTTCGAGGTCTGCTTTGCACCAATCGCGCGCAGGCTGGGCTGGCGGCCGGAATTCCGCTTTGGCCGTCTGGCCGATTGGGCCGAGCGCCACGGCGGAGTACGCGTGTTGGAGCACCGGCCAATGCCGCCGCTCGGCCATTTCTCGCTGATCCGCTTCGAGCGTCTCACCAACGGCAGCTGAGCGGAACTCTCCCTCCTGTTAAACCGTTATCTCCATCGCGCATGTCCGCGCGCGGAGGAAGCGTGTCATGGGTTGCGACATCCGACTTGTCGGCTTCACAGTAGCGGCGTTGCTGATGCCGTCGATAGTCGCGGCGCAGGCTCCGCCGCCGACGAAGGCCCCAGTCGCGCCCAAGGCAGACCAGCTCGATTCGAATGCGTGCGCGCACCCGGACACGCAGACAACGGTCGGGAAGGGCGGCGAAGTCCAGATCCATCGTCCGGACGGAAAAGACGACCTGAGTGAGAAGCTTGCGCGGTCGGGCGGTGTCATTTGCCCGCCGGAGCATGTCGATCCCGAAATCAGGCAACCAACCCCGCCGACCGGTGGCTCTATGCCGGTCATCCCGCCGCCCGGCAGCCCCGGAGGGGATCAATCGGTTCAGCCGAAATAACCGCCCGAGAGGTGAAGTACGCGATTGCTTGACAGTATTTGCTTCGGCTTCCTATATCGCGCCCATTCCGGCGGTTTGTTTCGGAATGGCGGGGTAGCTCAGCTGGTTAGAGCAGCGGAATCATAATCCGGAGGTCGGGGGTTCGAGTCCCTCCCCCGCTACCAAATCGATCTCCGGCCGGATAACAAAAGACAATCGTTTCAATTAAACGCGGAGTCTGACGCGATTCCGTCCGCCTTCTTGCACAAAGACAAAGGATTGCCGCATTTCGAGTCCGCGATGTCGGGCATCACAACCCGTGGGCACGTGATGAGAAGACAATTCAAGGTTGCGAGCACGTCCTCACGATGGAACAATTGTGCCCATTATTCGTCTCTGTACGTACATCAACTGCCGAAGCCCTTTGTATAGTCACGGAGGATTTCCATGACGCGAACCGGAACGTCGCCGGCCCTTCGCAGAGGACCGGCGAACCCTAAGCGTTCCCTGGATGAAACTCGAGCAATTTGGCTGGAAGCATTTCACCGCGTGCGCGCGGAAACCGAAAAGCGCGCCGAACACTTGTCGGTCGAAGACCAGATCGTTCAGTCGATGGCGGATGCAAGCCCGGCCAAGTGGCACCGCGCGCACGTCACCTGGTTCTTCGAGCAATTCCTTTTGGTGCCGCACGATCCTTCTTACCGGGTCTTCGACGAACGATTCCCGTTTCTGTTCAATTCCTATTATGTCGCGGCAGGTCCCCGCCATGCGCGGCCGCAGCGTGGCCTGATCACGCGCCCGAACGCGGCGGAAGTCGCCGCCTATCGTGCCCATGTCGATGCCGCAGTCGAGCGGCTGATTGGGCAGGTTCCGGCCGAAGCAGCGGAGCGTGTCTTCACGATCGTCGAGATCGGACTACACCACGAGCAGCAGCACCAGGAATTGCTGCTTACGGACATTCTCCATGCCTTTGCACAGAATCCCACCGATCCGATCTACGACGCCAAATGGCAGCCGCCACGTGCGACGCTGGGCCCGCGCGGTTACGTTGATGTGGCCGCCGGCGTGCATGCCATCGGCCACGATGGCGAGGGCTTCTGTTTCGACAACGAAACGCCGTTTCACGACGAGCTCATTCCACGCGTACGGATCGCACGACATCTCGTAACTAACGCCGAGTGGCTCGAATTCATCTCTGCCGGCGGCTACACGACGCCGTCCCTTTGGCTCTCCGACGGCTGGACAACGGTGCAGAACGAAAACTGGCAGGCACCCGGCTATTGGCGACAGCAGGACGGCGCCTGGCATGTCATGACGCTGGGGGGCCTCAGACCCGTCGACCCGGCCGCTCCGGTGCAACACATCAGCTACTACGAAGCCGATGCCTTCGCCCGCTTTGCCGGGAAGCATCTGCCGAGCGAGGCGGAATGGGAGGTCGCGGCGCGCCATGACATCATCGCCGATGCCTTCGGCATCGCTTGGCAATGGACGCGTAGTGCCTATCTACCCTATCCGGGCTATCGCGCCGCCGAAGGCGCGCTCGGCGAATACAACGGCAAGTTCATGCTCAGCCAGATGGTGCTTCGTGGCTCCTCGCTGGCGACGCCCGAGGGCCATGAGCGCGTGAGCTACCGGAACTTCTTCTATCCGCCGGCGCGCTGGCAGTTCAGCGGGTTGCGACTGGCCGAGTTCATTTGAAAGGCGTGAGATGGTTGCAGCAGCACTCAGAAGGCGTATCCCGCAACATCAGGAGCAATCCGAATTTGAAGCCGACGTGCTCAACGGCTTGCACGCAACGCCAAAGCATATCCCGGCCAAATATTTTTACGATGCCGTCGGCTCCGATCTGTTCGAGCGCATCACTGAAGTTCCCGAGTATTATCCGACCCGCTGCGAAATGAGCACTTTGCGCCGGCACTCCGCCGACATTGCGAAGCTCATACCTGCGGGCGCGGCACTCGTGGAGTTCGGCAGCGGCTCCAGCAAGAAGGCGCGCATTGTGCTGAGCGCTGCCCCGAAACTTGCCGCCTATGTGCCGGTTGATATTTGCGGTGAGATGATCGAGCGCGAGGCCGCCGAGCTGCGCGTCGATTTTCCCGAGCTCAAGGTGCTGCCTGTCACCGCGGACATATGTAAGCCGTTTGCGTTGCCGGCAGAAGCCAAAGCCGCGCCCGCACGTGTCGGTTTTTTCCCGGGCTCGACCATCGGCAACTTTGAGCCGCACGAAGCAGCCGAGTTTTTACGTAATGCCGCAAATATTCTGGGAGAAGGCGCGACACTTATCGTCGGTGTAGACTTGATCAAGCCGGCCGAGGTGCTCAACGCTGCGTACAATGACGCCGAAGGCGTGACGGCAAAATTCAATCTTAACCTGCTCGCGCGCATCAATCGCGAGCTCGGCGGCAATTTCCAGCTCGACATGTTCGAGCACCACGCATTTTACAATCGTGAAAGACACCGTATCGAGATGCACCTCGCCAGCCTGAAACGTCAGAAGGTGCGGGTAGCCGGTGAAACGATCGATTTCCGCGCCGGCGAAACGATCCATACCGAGAACAGTTACAAATACAGCATCGAATCCCTCGGCGCGCTTGCGCGTGGCGTAGGCTGGCTGCCCGCAGGGGCGTGGACAGATTCGAACAAATATTTCTCCATCCAGGCCTTCACGCTCGACAAGTCTTTCAAGTGACTTGCTCGCCTTTGTGCGCCTGCGCTAATGCTGCCGCAGCCCGATCCACCCGTGGTCGGGCTCGTTCATTCGGGTAAGGTGGAAGACTCATGAAAATCGTTGGATTTGAAGCGAATAACAGCGTGCGGCTGGGCGTGGTCGATGGTGACAGTGTCGTCGATCTGCAGGCCGTAGATGCGAATGTCCCGGGCGATCTCGCCGAAGTCCTGCGCCGGGGCAACGGCGACCTCTCGTCGATCGGCGCCCTTGCGAAGAAAGCGCCGGCATCCGCGCGCCGTCCCCTCGATGGACTGAAATACGCGCTGCCGGTCGCGTATCCGGGAAAGATCATTTGCCTCGGCCTCAACTACCTCGACCATGTGAAGGAAGGCCCGCAGCGCGACAACATCCCGAAATTTCCGTCGATTTTTTTCCGCGTGCTGACTTCGATGGTGCCTCATGGGCAGCCAATCGTGCGGCCGAAGGAATCGATCCAGCTCGACTACGAAGCCGAGATGGTCGCGATCATCGGCAAGCGGGCCAAGCATCTGTCGATGGGCAATGCGGTCGACTGCATTGCGGGCTATTCATGCGCCAACGAGGGTTCGGTTCGCGAATTCCAGCGCCACACGACGCAATGGGGGATGGGGAAGAACTTCGATCGTACCGGCGGCTTCGGCCCCTGGATGGTGACGGCGGACGAAGTGCCGCCAGGCGGCAAGGGCCTGAAGATCATGAGCCGCTTGAACGGCAAGACCATGCAGTCCGACAACACCGACAACATGATGTTTCCGCTGGCCGAGACCCTCGTCTATCTCACCAAGGGCATGACGCTGGAGCCCGGCGACGTCATCCTCACCGGGACGCCGTCCGGCGTCGGCCATGCGCGCAAGCCCGATCCGGTCTGGATGAAGGCCGGGGATACCTGCGAAATCGAGATCGAAAAGGTCGGTGTTTTGCGCAATCCCATCGCGGACGAGAAGTAAGGCCGTCCTTCCCGTTGACAATGCGGTGTGCGAACGCGTTCCCTAAACAACAATAACGAGCGCGCCCCAGTGGGGGAGGTGCGCCGGACATAGGGAGGACGATCGTGAAACGCACCTATATTGCA
>Ga0310897_10000364_pt1 | contig 10065 bp, 9 predicted proteins | sample C8D2metaG_FD_203913 | JGI IMG/M metagenome (GOLD analysis project Ga0310897, IMG submission 203913) | Lab incubated soil microbial communities from West Virginia University Organic Research Farm, Morgantown, WV, United States - C0D1 | ecosystem: Environmental > Terrestrial > Soil > Agricultural...
ATCATTGATACCGCGACAGGGCAGCCGGTCGCTTTTGACCAATGGAGTGCATTGTTGCTCCAACAAGACATCATTTATCTCGGGGAAGAACATCACAATCGGTTCCATATCGAGGCGGCTAACAGGGTGCTGGAGCAGCTCAAGACGGGAGGGCGTAGGCCGGCCCTGGGTATGGAGATGTTCGGTTGGGACGGCCAGGCAGCATTGGATCAGTATGTTGTCGATCCAGTAATGACCCGCCAGGAATTCCTTCAAGCCGTCAAGTGGCACCAGAACTGGGGTGGTTCATACGACGATTATGAACCGCTGATCCGGTTGGCACGAGAATATCACTGGACGGTCGATGCCATGAATCCTCCAAAGCTGTTGGTGAGGATCGTCGCCAAAAATGGATTGGCTCAGGCAAGGCTTGACCCTATGATGGAACAATGGGGCATGAAGGACGAAGTCATCGCAGATGATCCCATGTATCGGGCACGTATTCTTGAGCAACTCCAGGCCTGTCATGGTGGGGGAGCTGACAGCCAGTATGAGACCATGTTCGAGGCATCCATGGTTCGCGATGAAGGGATGGCCAAGACATTGGTCCATCGCCTCAACCAGATTCGCTCCGGGAGCGATAGGATGGCCGGGCCGCTGGTCAGCTATACGGGAGGCGGGCATATTCAATACAACCTCCCGGTTCCGAAACGAGTGGCCCGCCGCCTGGATGGCCAGCTCCGACAAGTCAGCATCTTCATGACATCGTTCGATGCGGGACGCATCGAGGAGTTCAAAGATATGATCCGAGAGAAGATTGCGGACTATCTGTGGCTGACTCCAGTCAGCGCGAAGGGACCGCCACGCCGATGCTGACAAAACTGTGAGGGGTCATCTGCCTTCTCCCGTCGATAGAGAAGGCCGGCGCTGAATCAACCATGGCTGAAAACCTATAAGTCCTTGACAGTCTTACAGGTCTGTTTCAGACTGGCCTGCAATACCCGATGGAGTTATTTTCGATTGGGAACGCAGCGCATGAGAAATAAGATCCCCTGCTCCGCCGAGCGGTTAAGCCTCCTCGATCCTCCGATGATCCAGGCGGTGGTTGATCGTAATGCCTTTCACGTCGGCAATCAGTACCTCTCAGAAAATCGCGTTCGGATCGTCGAGGCTGATGACGCCCAAATTTCCTCCGCTGTTATCGGGAATTCCGGCCTCTACGAGCAGACGATCAGACTCAAGGAAGGACATCTAGTCTCAAAATGCAGCTGCGCGCTGCCCGAAGAGCCGATGTGCCGTCATTGTATTGCAGCTCTGCTCGAGTATCATCGGTGGACACAGCCGAGGAATGGCCAACATAACAAGGCATCCCAGTCCTCAGGACCACAGCCGGCACAGGCTGCTTCGAATCACGAAACCGCGTCCTCGCCAAGCCCAGCGACAACGACCGACCTCAAGCTGGGCGAGGTGATGGCCTTCATTGAATGGCTCCAGCCCGCGATAAAGGCATTAGACCGCGGGCAACCGTTGGCTGATGCGCCAAAGCTCGCTGGAGATACCGCTCTGTGGGTTCAGACCATCCGTAATCTGGAGCTGCGTCGACGAGAGAGCGAGGAGAACCGGGCCAATTTAGAGTCTGACATGCGCGACCGAGAAGCCTATGTCAGCAGACTGACACAACAGGTGCAAGTAGCCATGGACGAGATCAAATCCCTCCAAACCAACTCTCAGCAATTGCGGAGGGAACTGATTGCTTGTAAAGAGACTCTCACGAAGGTTTCCGAGGTTGCCTCAGAGATCGGAAGCTACGATAGCCAACTCAAAACTCTCGCAGGCGAAGTGATGTCAAAGGGATCACAACTCGACAAGCTTGCTCATTCATTCAGAGAAGTCTCGACGGCATTGAGAGCCCTGACAAAGCCCCCTACCACCCCATAGCCTATCTCACTCAGAGCTCCAGTCATCATTGAAACGTGGTTCCTTTCCTGTGTCGTCACTCAATAGGTGGTTGGGAGACAAGGGTGGATCGAGTGATCCCCTCGGCCGGCCAGGCACTTCCGCTACCGGTAAATCTGGCACGATCGGACAGATTCATAGTCTGGCCAAGCAATCGAGGCCTCCCCGCGCGAAGCGCGTTCGTTCGTTTTGGAAAGGGACCCTGACGGGAGGATTCCATCTCGGTCAGAGAAACCCGTAAGGACCGAGTGATCAGCCAGGCGAGCGTTAAACTGGGACTCCAATACACTGCATCGCGCAGACGATCGACGAGATCACTGGGAAGACTCACCGTTAACCGCACCCGAGGCTGTTGTCGTCCTACCTTGCTGGGTCTGGAAGTCGAACTAGAAACATCTCGGCATTCTTTACGAATCGAATGACTGGGAGTGGCATGATCTCTCAGTGACATTGTGCACCTCTCCTGGTTGCATTGGACGAAACCAGCTCATGGACTCTGGCTTGATCTCCCTGATGGAGGGCCGCGCCGCTGTAAAAGAGACAGGGTGCGGCCCCGATGGCAGAAGCTTATGGCGGTGGGAGGGCTCCGGATGGGCACAATCCGGAGGTAGTCCCATCTGCGTGACAGACCGTTACCTGTCGGATGGGGCCCCATCGGCGTTTCGCTTTGCCAAGCATCTTCCGGCTATGGGAGTACAGCAACCCCCGTACCAGAATATTCTTGGTAACAGCTTTGCGGATCCAAACTGTAAGTCGTTGAGTGAACGCAGTTTCGCCAGGAAGCTTCAAAGAGGAAATTGTAAGATCGAGCGTATCTGATTCGGTACGCAACTAATCCCAGGAGATACAGGACGGGGAAATGCGTTGAGTAGCCGTTTGGAACGCCTATGATCTGGCACAATCTACTGATGGAGATGTTTCATCGCGGAGGCACAAAGGATGATGAGGAAGCCGATCCAGAGCGCGGCGCGTTGGAAGGGGATCGCCTCGTAGGATTCTTCTTCACCTTCTTCTACGTCATCGGACTTGAAGATCACCGTGTAGAGAAAAAGGGTGAGGAGACAGAGAACGAGAAACAACTTGATAAAAAAGACGGTCAGATATTGTGCATGGTGCTGAACCCCACTCCCCGTTTGCAAGGTGATGAGCTGATTGACGTAGTGGAGATTGATGCCACCGGTAAACAGCAGGACTACGAGCAGGATTCCCGCGATTTTTTTGTAATGTCGATAGAAGGCATCGGTGATCGGCTTGATCTGTTCCTTCGCAACCGCCTTCTTCAGCCCGGGTGTCACGGCCATGACCAGGAAGGCAATTCCCCCGATCCAGATGACCGCCGACACCAGGTGAAGCCAATGATTGACGATTGGGATCAGCGTGTAGAAGTCAGTGCCGGGGCTTTGACGAGGATCCATTCCAATGGCCGTTAGGCGTGACACGCAAGGCGTAAGGCGTCTCGACCGCGATTCGAGAGAATCCTTCTTACCACTCCTTACCCTTCACGTCTTACCCTTCACGTCAAGACTTGAAGACGGGCGCGTCGTTCCCGAATCGTTTCTTGCGGAGCTCTTCCATCAACTCAATGGTGATCAAGGGGATGTTGTTCTCGCGGGCGTGTTTTTCGACCCCTTTCTTGACCATGGCGCGCAAGAAATAGGGAATCCGGTTGAGTCGTGTTTCTGAGTCTGCATCCCAAGCCACAGGGCTGTCTTCAGGTGTATTAAAAGCGATCTTGATCCTCTCGCCACCCTTCGGGGTATAGAGGCACCATTGATCTTCATCCAGCCAGTCGCCATGGTCCACGTAGGGACGTGCGCGGCAGCCTCCACAGATGTCCGTATACTCGCAATCACCGCATTTCCCTTTTAGTTGCGGGTAGCGGAAGGAATTGAAGACGTCGGACTTTTCCCATAGATCCACGAAGCTGTGCTCACGGATGTTCCCGGCGGACAGCGGCATGTAGGGGCAAGGGGTGAGTTCGCCATTGGGAGTCACGCGCGCGTAGTTGGTGCCGGCGAGGCAGCCGCCGCCCATATACCCAGTCGCTTTGGTAATAGGAGAGTTTGGATCTTTCTCATACGCGAGCCGTTTGAAGTGCGGTGCGCAACGAGCCCGGATAAGCATACCCTTATAACTATCCTGGCAGTTCACCAGATAGCCAAGCACCTCTTCATACTGGGCCGGGGTGATATCCGTCAATTCTTCCCCGCGACCGGTGCAGACCATAAAAAATACATTGAGAACTTTGGCGCCAAGCTGATGCGCCCAATCAATCACTGCTGGTAGTTCCTGATAATTCATGGGCTGCGCGCTGAAATGTACTTGGAAGGCCAACCCGTTCCGCTTACAGGCATCGATACCGGCGAGTGCGGCTTCCCATGCACCAGGCACACCGCGGAAGCGATTGTGCTTCTGGGGATCGAGCGAATCGATACTGATGCCCATGCCCATCACGCCGATATCCACAAGCGTTCGGGCCATGTGGTCATTAATCAGCATCCCATTTGTCCCAAACACCACCATGAAGCCGAGCTTCACAGCGTGGCGCGCGATATCAAGAATATCGGGGCGGACGAGGGGTTCACCGCCTGTGATCACAAGGAGACAACCCCTGTTGACCTCGGCAATCTGATCGATGAGTCTGTAGCATTCTTCGGTGGAGAGCTCGTCGTTTCCACCAGCCGACTTCGTCGTCGCGTCCAGATAGCAATGGTCACATTTGAGATTACAGCGCTTCGTGAGGTTCAGTGCGATGAGGTAGGGCTTGAAGTCATCGACGGTTCGGCCGTCAGAGGGCCCTTCGCCTTGAGGGGCGGGCGTGAGGAACTGCGTGACCTGCTGTTGAAACGCCCCGATCACTCCGCTGAGCAAGGGGCCCTTGAAGATCGGAAGCGATTTACCCATAGTCAAGAAGAGATGTGGAGTTCTAAATTAGAAATGGAGAATGTGTGATGCGGAGAAATTGGCTGTCCGGTTAATTCCACATTCCACATTCATCATTCAAAATTGCAAAGCTACGATTTCGCTTTGCCGGTCAGGTTTGCAATCATGTCCTTGAGATTGCCGGTTTTCATGGCTTCTGCCATATAATCCTTGGCCTGCTCGATACCCTCGTGAGCGACTTCGGCTGTAATCACCATGACGCCGATCTTATCGGCATGCTTTTCGATGAGGGCACGGGTACAGTCGCGCATAAACCCTTCCGGTGCCCGTTCAAGTCGGACTGTCGCTTCCTGCGTCCAAGTATAGCGAGAGGCAGGAGCCGGTTCTTCTGCGTGGCCGTTTCCATGACCGTTCTCGTGAGGTGTCGTTGCACTATTGGCCCCGTTCGTCGCAACAGCTATCGAAGCCTGTGCCTCGGTCGAGGCTCCAGTTCCCTTATTCGCAAAGATGGGTGTGTAATCCTCTGACGCCGCTTCTTGAATCATCGGCGCAGCATACTCCAGCGTGATCGTGGTCATGCCGAGTTTACGGGCGGTCTTCTCAATCTTGGCTTTGGCCCGCCGGCGTTGGAAACCTGCCGGGACTGCACGGATTCCCTCTTTGGCGTCCTTTGTCCATTGCATGGGGACATCGTCGTAGGCCAGATCGGTTTCGAGGACCCCTTCCACGTGCGCCGCCGCTTCGAAAAGAGACTTATCAACCAATTTGAAGCGCTCACCCCCGGCAGCACAGACGGGGCATTTTACGGGCGTCTCACCCTTGCCGATGTAGCCGCAACCATCGCAGATGAAATAATCCTGAGTCATCCGATCCAAGTAGGCTTGAGTGTTTGCGCTGACCGCTGGTTTTTCTTCCACAACCTCGGTCATCATCCCGCTGAGCGTGGGCCCCATAAGATCCTTCACGACCGACTCGTCAGCCTGCATCTTGTTGCGGTCGATTCCAGCGGCATCCAGGTTTCCACCAAGGGCGCGCATGGCGTCCATCGCCCCCTTGGGCAGGATGTGTCCAATGGCCGTATCCACCACCGTGTTGCTGATGATGGTGTGCCCCTTCTCAATGGCATAGCGATGGATGGCTGTCTTGGCCACCCCTCTGGCAAACATCGGGATCTTTTCCATCCGACGGAGGGCTTCTTCCGTCCAGGCGATGGTATATTCCGCCAGCGTATCGATCGGTGGGACATATTTCCTGTTCGACACCAGAATATTGCAGGGCGCCGACCGCAACAGATTTTCGGTGTTGCTGCCGATGTCCATATCCTCGTCGCTGTGTACGCCGATTCGTCCAACGATCAGTAGCGCCGGGATATCCTTGCGAACATATTGAATGATCTTTTCGAAAGCCTTGCCATCCAAGAGAGTAGTCTTCACGTCGGTTTGTTCGGCCTGGGCGATCTCGCGGCAGATGTCGAGGTGCGATTGGTAGATCTTCGCGAGGCCGCTGTCGATGATTTCTTCATGTAGCTTTTCCTGCTCTTTGAAGCGGAAAACCTTGCCGGCCTCTTCGTTGAGCACACCTGAAATACTATGAAAGGCGGCATAATGGAAATAGGGATCGAAGGCCGAGATGGCCTCGACCGGCATGTTGAAGGCCTTTCCCAGTGCCAGGCCCGTCATGAGCCCACCGAAGGAGTAGGGACTGCCATCCACTGCCACCACGATTTTCCCACCGGTCATGGGCTGGGTTTGTTTAATAATCAGCATGTCAGAATTCCGCACCCGCCGAAGCACTCGCTCGGTGTTACTGCCGATGACGCTGTCCTTCACCGCGCCGACACCCAAGGCACCCATAATGACCAGGTCGTAGGCATTGGTGTTGATATCTTCAGCCAACACCTTCCAGTTCCGGCCTTCGAGTGAGCGACGCTCGATCGGCAGGTTGTTTTCCGCGCATTTCTTATCAACGTAGTCGAGATAGGAATCGGTGATGATTTGGAGGCCTCGGGTGATCAACGAATCGTGAATCTGGCGCTGCCGGTCGAGTTCTTTTTCGTCGTGGTATTCTTCCGGCAAGCCCGCTTCCATCTGTTTGAAGCGCTTGTCATGCATTTTGGCTGCATAGACGTGGCTTCCCACGATCTTCGAGCCGAAGGCCTTTGCGAAATGCACTCCGACATCGACGGCAGTATTGGAATGGTCGGAATTATCGACCGGGACATAGATCGTCTTATACATCGAAAGATCTCCTCCAGATGCTCTCCAGGCCAGGGCGAACGGGAGTAATTATCAAAATTTCCAAACGGTTGACGTACTTCCCCAGCGTAAAGGACGCTCATGCTAGCACCGCTCTGAATTCGAAAGCAAGGCGTCAAGGAGGTGCCAGGGCAATATCTAGGATGCCGGGGTTATGACGGACTTTTCGCCCGAATTCTTTTCGGATCGAAATGTCTGGAACGGCCCTGAGGCAGGCCTTGGCAATGAACGAGTTCAACGGCGCCGGGTTGTAGAGGAGCTGTCTGATGCTCGTGGGGGTCAGCATCAATGGCACTCATGATCGTACAAGCCTGTCACCCGTATGCGTAGACAACATCCTCATAGGGACATTGGTATGCACTGCCCGAAACATGCCAAAGCGGCAGAGCCCTGCCCCAAATGCCAGGCGCATTAACAGGAACGTGGGCACTTCTCGCAATGATTTAATCACCCCGGTCACACCAAACCGAACAATCCCGGCTGGACGGACAATTCCCTGCCAGATGGAATCGAGCCATGAGGGTAAGGTTTCGGCAGTCCAATCTGCTGTGGTGACTTCACCCGCCACCAGTCCAGTGGCCTCCAGTAATTCTGAAAACCCTTCAATGCTGGAAAATGCTGGATGAGACCACTGATCCAGCAGTTGCCGCATCACTGGCTTTTCCCAAAAATTGAGTGGAACCTGGCGATCGTCCCGCTGATTCCAATCGGCAACAATCAGAATTCCACCCGGTTTCAGAACGCGCAATAGTTCTCTAGCAAATTGGGCCTTATCCGGCATGTGCGGTCCTGCCTCGACCGACCAGACCACATCAAAACTGGCATCGGGGAACGAAAGTGCCAGCGCATCATCGACCTGAAAGTGGGCATTCACCTCGGGGGGGGTTAGTTCTTGAGCACGTCTGACTTGCTGTGGGCTGAGGGTGACTCCTGTGACAGCAAAGCCATAATCCCGCGCCAGGATGCGACTGCTGCCGCCAATGCCACAGCCCACATCTAAAACCGTAATACCGGAAGGAAGCTTGTCTAACCCACCCCAATGCACCATTTCATGCACAAAATCTGACTTGGCTTTGAGAAAACCCTTTTTGCGGGGTGGAGAACCGTAGTGTCCCAGATGAATATGTTCGCCCCAATAGAACTCTAGAATACCGTCATTCGTCCAGTCATCATAAGAATTGGCGACAGAATCGGCAGACTGATATTTGCGTGGAAATAGCAAGTACAGCACGAATCCCATCAGCAATAAGACCAGGAGAGCAACGCTCGCCAATATGAAGATATTCATCATATCGAATGTCTGAATTACCGTGATTTCATGATCATTTATGGACAATACAAAGAAAGTGACACAAGTAATCTAGGGCACACCCCATCCCTACTCTATTGATCTGCCAACAGAGGCGAAAAGAGCCGTAGATTAGCCCCGGAAATGCTACTAAGTCAATGCGAAGGGTATTGGAATCTCAGGTGGCACCCAATCAAAGGCATGCTCACGGGGCCGGTGACCATTTACGATATTCACTCGCCGCGTGTGCCGACCAAATAGGAGATGGCCAAATCTTCTCCTTCTTGCCGGAAGTCCTCTTCACTGAGCAGCTCTGGGTGAATCCGAATGCGGACTCAAGACGTGCGGATGGCCCGAAGTTGAGGCGGCAAATCGGCTCGACAGCATGTTGGTGGTATGACATCATGAATGATGGGCTGCTTGATCCATCCCGCTGTCCGCTCTTGGCAAAGAATAATGCGGCATGGTGGAAGACAGCGGGATCTGCTGTGCTTTGAATTGTCTAAGCCATCAGTCAAGCCGGAGTTGAACGGCTGCACACTCGCCCTCGGGGATGCGGAACAGATTCCCTATGAGACCGATCGGTTCGACCGGTATGTCTCGGCCGGCAGTCTTGAATATTGGCCAGACCCTACGCAGGGTATTGAGGGATGGGCTATTGGGTAGCTGTCCCCGAGATCCTGTTGCCATGAGAAACGGGAACGATATCCAGTTCCGGCGGTGAGCATCATCTAGCCAATGAACAAGGAAACGATCGAAACGGATGTAGCGATTGTCGGCGCGGGCGGCGGCGGGGCCGTCTTGGCTTTGGCACTGGCTCAGCAAAACATTCGCACGGTGGTCGTGGATCAGGCAGTCAGTCCACCCAACAGTTTGCGTGGAGAAATTCTCCAACCGAACGGACAGCACGTCCTTGACCGCCTGGGCGTCTTATCGTCATTGCCGGCCGATGCCACGCTGTCCGTGCGGTATTTTCATTTTTGCCGGGCCGGGGGCATGCGTCTTTGTAGCTTCGACTATGGCGACTTGCCGGCACCGTACAACCGTGCCATCGTGACCCTCGCCAACGTGGCCCACCATGCGATCATCGCGGCAATACAGCAACAGAAGAGTGTGACACTTCACTACGGAACCTCTTTTACAGGACTCATGCTCGAGGACGATCGAGTTGTTGGATTATCGACAAAAGGGCAGGATGGCCCACTCACGATCCGTGCAAAGATTGTCGTCGGTGCTGACGGAGCATTTTCGAAAGTGCGTGAAGCGCTCAAGATCCCCGTCGATCTGCATCTCTATCGTGATGGATATCTGATTGCGGCACTGGAGTCGGACGAGCAGATAGTGGAATCGTTCTACTACGTTGGAGACAAGACCATCTTGGGACTGTTTCCGGTGACGGGAAAGAAGGTTTACATTTTATACATGATTCCCAAAGATTCGATGGAAGCCGTGAAGCAGCAGGGGATCCCTGCGCTCCAGCAGACATGGAGCCGGATCGCACCGCCATTTACCCAGCTCTTTCGGAATCTGCATGATTGGAGTCAGGTCGCATATCTACCGACAGGTCGAGTGCGCACGCCGAGATGGGTGGCAAATGGAGCCGTCCTGATCGGTGATGCTGCCCATGCGATGAATCCCCACGCCTCGCAGGGGCGCATGCAGGCGATGGTCGATGCCATCGCGCTATCCGATCTCATGCCAAGT
>Ga0310897_10000377_pt1 | contig 9944 bp, 6 predicted proteins | sample C8D2metaG_FD_203913 | JGI IMG/M metagenome (GOLD analysis project Ga0310897, IMG submission 203913) | Lab incubated soil microbial communities from West Virginia University Organic Research Farm, Morgantown, WV, United States - C0D1 | ecosystem: Environmental > Terrestrial > Soil > Agricultural...
GACGTGTAACACGCGCAGCCCGCCCGCACCACGCCGTCGGTCTCATGTCCCAGCCGCGCGATGGCCGTCGACGCGTAGAAATCGCCATTCGACAGGAACAGGCCGCGCGAGACGAGCTCGCGAGCAACTTCGTCGGATGTGCGGTCCTCGACGACGAACGCGACGGTCGGCGTCCGCGGTTGATCGGGAGCAGGGCCGTAGACCGTGACGCGAGGAATCGCCTCTAGACCCGCGTACAGCCGGCTGATCAACGCCTGACCGCGCGCGTGCAGCGCGCTGAAGACGGTTTCGAGCGCCCGGCGGCGCGTTGGCGCCGATCCGCGGTCGAGCGAGGCGAGGAAGTCGACGGCCGCGGCAGCCCCGACGATCCCCTCGTGATTCTGCGTGCCGGTCTCGAGGCGTTCCGGCGCGGTCGAGGGGGCGGGCGCCAGCTTGGGCACGTCGATGCGCGACAGGAGATCGTGGCGTCCGTAGAGCACGCCGACGTGCGGTCCGTAGAACTTGTAGGCCGAGCACGACAGCAGATCGCAGCCGATCGCGGTGACGTCCACCAGCGCATGCGGCGCGTAGTGGACGGCATCGACGAACAGCAGTCCGCCGACCGCATGGACGAGCCGACCAGCGGCTGCGACGTCGTTGATCGTGCCGAGCGCGTTCGAGGCGGCGCCAATCGCCACCAAGCGCGTGCGCGGGCCCACGGCCGCTTCCATCGCCGCCCAGTCGAGCTGTCCGGTCTCGATGTGCATCCCGACGGTCCTGATGGTGATGCCGCGTTCCGTGGCCAGCGCCTGCCAGGGCGCGATGTTGGCGTGGTGATCGAGTTCCGTGAGAACGATTTCATCGCCGGCGCCCCACTCGCGACCCAGTCCGCGGGCCACGTGGAACGTCAGCGTCGTCATGTTGTTGCCGAAGGCAATTTCGTTGGGCCGGGCGTTCAGGAAATCGCCGAGCGCCCGCCGCGCATCGTCGAGGGCGCCGTCGGTCTCGAGGCTGGTCGGGAAAAGCCAATGCGTGTTGGCATTGTGGTGCAGCATGTAGTCGGCCATGCGCTCGACGACGGGCGACGGCACCTGGGTCCCACCGGGCCCGTCGAAGTAGGCGACGGGATGCTCTTCATAGCGCCGTTCGAGCGCTGGGAACTGTGCGCGAATCTCGGACAGCGGCGCGACCGTAGACACGGCGGTCTGGTCAGAGAGAGATGTCGAGGCCATGGCGAGCAGTCTACACGCCCCGTCGGCGTGGGGAGAACCCGCAGACACCTTGCCGCGTTGATGGACGGAGAGTACAGTTGTTGCCTTCCGGCAGGCCTCAGGGCCAAAAGGAGAATGTCATGCGAACGCTTGCTGTCACAGGTGCACTTGCGGGTCTCTGCCTCGTCGCGGCCTGCGGCGGTGGAACGACGCCCGCGCGCCGCGCCGACACGGGCGGCATCAAGATCGGACTTCTGCTGGACGACCTCCGGCAGGAGCGATGGAAGCGCGATCGCGATCTTTTCGTGAGCCGTGCCGAGGAGCTCCACGCCAAGGTGGAGGTCAAAACCGGCGACGGCAATCCCGACACGCAGTTGAAGGCGGCGAACGAACTGCTCGATGCCGGCGTGAAGGTGCTGGTAGTGGTGCCAAACGATCTCGAGAAGGCGGTCGCGATCGTTGACGCCGCGGCGGCGAAAAAAGTGCCGGTCATCAGCTACGACCGGTTGATCCGTAACGCCGACGTCGAGCTCTACGTGTCGTTCGACAACGTGAAGGTCGGCCGTATGCAGGCGGAGGTCCTGCTCAACCGGGCGCCGAAGGGCAACTACGTGTTGCTGGGCGGTGCGCAGAGCGACAACAACGCCCGCCTGCTGCGCGATGGACAAATGGAAGTCCTGAAACCGGCGGTGTCGAGCGGCGCGGTCAAGATCGTGGCCGAGCCGTGGATCGATCGCTGGGACGAGGCCAATGCCCGGACCGAGATGGCGAATATCCTGAAGAAGACGAAGAACATCGTGGCAGTGGTCGCGTCGAACGACAGCATCGCGAAAGGCGCGATCGACGCGCTCACCGAGGCCAAGCTGGCCGGGAAGGTCGCCGTCTCGGGACAGGACGCGGAGCTCGGCGGGTGCCAGCGTATTGTTGCGGGCACGCAGACAATGACGGTCTACAAGCCGTTGAAGCCGCTGGCGCGAATGGCCGCCGGTGCGGCGTGGAGCCTCGCGAATGGCCAGCCGATCGACAGCCTGGTCAAGATGAACAACGGCAAGAAGGACGTGCCCGCGCGGCTGCTCGATCCCATCTCGGTCGAGAAAAGCAACCTCGACGTCACCGTGATCAACGACGGATACCACACGCAAGCCGAGGTCTACGGGAGCAAGTGAGTGATGCCGGAGGCTGCACCGCAGCGGATCACGCTGCCGATCCTCGACGCGACCACGCTGTCGGCGGCCTGCCGGCAGATGTTGGCCGACGGGCGCGCCGGGTTCGAAGCGCTGGCCGCATTGCCGCTCGGCGACGCCACGCCGGCAGGCGTGCTGGATGAGTGGGATCGGATCGCGATCGCGCTCGAGAACATCGAAGGGCCGATCGCGATCCTGAACAACGTTCACCCGGACAAGAGCGTCCGCGACGCCGCGGACGAGGCCATTCGCAGCCTCTCGACCTTCCAGGTCGAAATCTTCCAGAACGAGGCACTGTTCGCGCGCGTCAACGCGGTGACGCCCGAGACGCCGGCGCAGGCCCAGTTCAAGAAGGACCTCGCCGAAGCGTTCGAGGACACCGGCGTCTCGCTGCCGCCCGATCGCCGGGCACGCGCGAAAGCGATCGCCGAGCGGATGACCGTCCTCTCGCAGGAGTTCGCACGCAACCTTCGCGAGAACCAGGAGCGACTCGCGTTCGCTCCGGACGAGATGCGCGGGCTGCCCGATTCGTACCTTGAGCGCCAGCCGCGCGACGACAAGGGCAACTACCTGCTGTCGTACGACTACCCCGACTTCAATCCATTCATGGCGAATGCCGAGTCGGCATCCGCGCGGCGGCGGTACTACATCGGCTATCTGAATCGCGGCACGGCGAGGAATCTCGAGATCCTCGACGAAGTCGTCGGGCTGCGGCGCGAGATCGCCAGCCTGTACGGTCTTCCGAGCTTCGCGCACTTCGTGCTCCGCCGGCGCATGGCGGCGGCGCCGCAGGCAGTGGAACGGTTCCTCGCGGAAGTGAAAGCAGCCGTCGAGCAAGCCGAGCGTAACGATCTCGAGGAACTGCGCGCGCTGAAAGCGGACCGAGATGGCACGAGCATCGAGAACACGGTCGTCTCGCGCTGGGACGTGCCGTACCTCAGCGAGCGCCTTCGCGAGGCGCGCTACAGCGTCGATCAGGAATCGCTGCGGAAATACTTCCCGCCGCAGGCGGCGCTCGCGTGGCTGCTGGATATCAGCTCGACGCTCTACGGTCTGCGCTTTGAGCGTGCGTCAGTGCCTGTCTGGCACGAGGACGTCTTCTATTACGACGTCGTCGACGCCGAGAATGGCACGTTCATCGGCGGGATCTACTTCGACCTCTATCCGCGCGAGGGCAAGTTTCCGCATGCGGCGGCATGGCCGGTGCGCGGTGTCGCGCGGCGCGCCGGCCGCACCCCGATCAGCGTCCTCGTGGCGAACTTCGACCGCCGGGGCCTGACGCACGACGAGGTCGAAACGCTCTTCCACGAGTTTGGGCACATCCTGCACGGCGTCCTGTCCGAAGCCACCTACAACTTCCATGCGGGGACCAGCGTGCAGCGCGATTTCGTCGAAACGCCGTCCCAGATTTTCGAAGAATGGGCACGGCGTCTCGAAAGCCTGCAACGCATGCGCAGCGTTTCACCCGACACGCCCGTGATGGATCCTGATCTCGTCGAGCGCCTGAACGCCGCGCGCCGCTTCGGCAAGGGACTGCTTTACGCGCGCCAGTGGCTCTATGCGTCGTTCGATCTGGCGCTCACCGGCGAGGACCCAGGCGCCGCCCTGCCGGTGTGGAAGAAAATGGAAGGCGACTCCTTACTCGGCCATGTCCCCGACACGGCCTTCCCTGGTACCTTCGGCCACATCGTCGGCGGCTACGCGGCTGGCTACTACGGCTACATGTGGGCCGAGGTGATCGCGCTCGACATGCTGTCGGTGTTCGGCGACGACATCATGAATCCCGAGATCGGCCGTCGCTTCCGTCGCGAGATCCTGAGCCGCGGCGGCGAAGCTCCGGCAGCGACCCTCGTTGAACGCTTCCTCGGGCGTCCGGTCAAAGCGGACGCGTTCTTCAAGGAAATCGTCGGAGAGCGGCACTAGCTGGCCGTGCGGCAGTGCTGGCGCGCAGCGGCTGCGAGGCGACCGTACCGCATCACTTGCAGCACCGCAGCACTTGCAGCACCGCAGCACTTGCAGCACTACAGCGCGGCACGGTGACACTTGTCACGCCGCCCGGTTGATCTCTCGCACTGGCACCGCGAAGCGAATCGCGGGACGATCGGACCATGACGAACGAGCCAGTCGCGTCCCTGCAGGACGTCACGCATCGCTACGGTGCCGTCGAGGCGTTATCGCAGGTGAACCTGACACTGCCTCCTGGCCAGGTCACCGCGCTGCTGGGGCCGAATGGCGCCGGCAAGACGACCATCGTCCGACTGCTGACCGGCCTCGCGCGCCCGAGCGCGGGTACGGCCACGCTCTTCGGAGGTAATCCGCAGGACGTCGCAGCTCGCCGTCAGCTCGGCGTGATGCTGCAGGTCGCGCGCGTACCGGAGGTACTTACGGTTCGCGAGCACATTGACCTGTTCTCGTCGTATTACCCGGCGCCGCTCGCCATGCCGACAGTGCTCGAGATTGCCGGACTCGAGTCGCTGGCGGAACGCCGATACGGGCAACTGTCTGGAGGAGAAAAGCAGCGTACATTGTTCGCGCTCGCGCTGTGCGGGAACCCCCGGCTGCTCTTCCTCGACGAACCAACAGTCGGCATGGACGTCGAATCGCGCCGCCGCTTCTGGGGCGGTGTCCGCTCGCTGGTCGCGGCCGGCCGATCGATTCTGCTGACCACCCACTATCTCGAAGAGGCGGACGCGCTGGCCAGCCGGATCGTCGTGTTGAACCGCGGCCGCATCGTCGCCGACGGGACTCCCGCCAGCATCAAGCAGCAGGCAGCCGGGCGCCAGGTGCAGTGTCAGACACGCCTGTCGCACGAGGACCTGTTGGCGCTGCCCGGCGTCCAGCGCGTCGAGGACGAGCCACCGTATGGCGTCCGCCTTCTGACGAGCGACGCGGATCAGACGGTGCGCGCGCTGCTGCGGCACGACGAGACTGCGTGCAACCTCGACGTCCGGAGCGTGGGGCTCGAGGACGCTTTCCTGGCGCTGACGAGTAACGCGGACGACGGCAAGAGGCATTAGGACGGACCTGAAGGTCCGATTGGGGCGGACCTAAAGTGCGGTTGGGGCGGACCTGAAGGTCCGCCCTACATATCCGCTGGCACTGCATATCCGCTGGCACATGTGCACGATTCGCCGAGGACCATCATGACGACTGCGATTGCCTCGATCCTGGAATTGCCAACGCCCGCGCAGGCCGCGACAGGCGGCTTCTCGCTCAAGACGTACGTCCTCGAGACGAAGTACGAATTCCTCAAGCTGCTGCGGACGCCGCACTACTCCGTGCCGGTGCTCGCCTTCCCGGTGATGTTTTATCTCCTCTTTGGCTTGAGCTTCGCCTCGGTGAGCAAGCGCGGCGCGGGGCCAGGGCCGGCAGAGTACTTGCTCGCCAGCTACAGCATCTTCGGCGTCGTCACCGCCGCGCTCTTCGCATTCGGCGCAGGCGTTGCCACGGAGCGCGCGCTTGGCTGGCTCGTGTTGAAGCGTGCGACGCCGATGCCGGTGACGGCCTATCTGTCGGCCAAGATCGCGTCCGCGATGCTCTTTGGCACCGTCATCCTCGCCATGATGGCGTTCTGCGCGATCGTCTTCGGCGGGGTGCACCTGTCGCTGGGGACGTGGTTGGCGCTCCTTCTCGTGGTGACGCTGGGATCGATCCCCTTCTGCATGGCCGGCCTGCTCGTCGCCTTCATCGTGCCGCCCGCCGGCGCGCCCGGGATCATGAATTTGATCAACCTGCCGCTGGCGTTCGCCGGCGGACTGTGGATGCCTGTCCAGCTGCTGCCGAAGATGTTCCAGACGATCGCGCCGATCGTCCCGCAGTATCACCTCGGGCAGCTCGCCCTCGCCGCTGTCGGCGCCGTACCCCCCGGCAATGCCGTTGGCCACGTCATTGCGCTCGCTGCCACGGCGCTTCTGTTCGGCTCGGCGTCGTGGGTCGCCTGGCGGCGCACCGACGCGAGCGCCTAGCGGTTGCGGGGACCTCAGGGGCATTCGATAATCGGACGTCTTCCATGAGCCCGTTCATCCACGAAGAGCGCGGCGTCGGTTGGTCCAAGTACCTGTGGCTCTGTTACCTGCTGTTCTACTTCGCCTACCTGGTCGTGCTGCCGGCGACGCTGACCACGTGGGCACTCTGCACGCTTGCCGTCGTCGTGTTCCTGCCGCTCTATCTGTACGGATTCACGGTCGGCGGCACGCGGCTCGTCCTCGTCGCGCTGGCAATCTACGGCCTCGGCTCGATCGTGATGCCCCTGAATCCCGGGGCCAACTGCTTCTTCATCTACGCTGCCGCGTTCATTGGTTTCGCCGGGTCGCCGCGCTTCGGAGCCTGGTGGCTCGCGGCGATGCTCGCCGGCATCGTGCTGCAAGGCTGGCTTTTTCACTGGCCCCCCTACGTTTCAATCCCGACCTTCATCGTCGCCGGCGTCATCGGCGCGACGAACATCAACGTGGCCGAGCACCGGCGGCGAGGACTCGAGCTGCGCGTCGCCCGGGAAGCGGTCGTCGAGCTGGCAAGGATTGCCGAACGCGAGCGTATCGGTCGCGACCTCCACGATTTGCTCGGACACACGCTGTCGGTCATCGTCCTGAAATCCGAGCTGGCGGCGAAGCTCGCCGAACGCGACCCGTCGCGCGCGGTGCGTGAGATCCGCGACGTGGAGCAGATTTCACGCGACGCGCTCAGCGAGGTGCGCAAGGCGGTCCGCGGGTACCGGTCGGAAGGACTGAGCGATGCGATCGGCAACGCCGAGCGCGTGCTCGTCGCCGCCGGCGTCCAGCCCCATATCGAACTCGCGCCAATCGCCCTCGACGTCGACGAGGAGCGGGCCCTCGCGTTCTCACTCCGCGAAGCCGTCACTAACGTGATCCGCCACGCACAGGCGCAGCAATGCTGGATTACCTTGACGGCGTCGCCCGGCCGAGCGGTCCTCGAAGTGCGCGACGACGGCAAGGGCGGGAACGCGCCCGATGGCAGCGGTCTTTCCGGGATGCGCGAGCGATTGCGCCAGGTCGCGGGAACGCTGGAGCGCAGCGGTGACGGCGGCACCCGGCTCCTGATCACCCTCCCACGCGGTCGCGCGGCGACTGGACTGGCATCGTGATCAAGGTCCTGATAGCCGAAGACCAGGCGATGGTGCTCGGGGCGCTGGCGGCGCTGATCGACATCGAGCCGGACCTCGAGGTGATCGCTCAGGCATCGTCCGGTTCCGACGCCCTGAAAGCCGCACTGACGCTGAAGCCGGACGTCGTCGTCACCGACATCGAGATGCCAGGTCTGTCAGGACTCGAGCTGGCCACGGAACTCCGGCAGCGCGGCAGCACTCCGCGTGTGATCATCCTCACCACGTTCGCGCGTCCGGGATATCTGCGGCGCGCGCTCGACGCCGGGGCGAGCGGGTATCTGCTGAAGGATGCCCCGTCGAGCCGCCTCGCCGATGCCATCCGCCGCGTGCACGGTGGCGGCCGCGCCGTCGATCCCGAGCTTGCCGCTGAAGCCTGGTCCGAGTCGGATCCGTTGACCGATCGCGAGCGTCAGGTGCTGCGCCTGGCTGCCGAAGGCCAGGCCGGCGCCGAGATCGCCGAGCAACTCGCGCTGTCAGAGGGTACGGTCCGGAATTACCTGTCGGAAGCGATCAGCAAGCTCGGCGCGAAGAACCGCGTCGAAGCGGCGCGAATTGCCCGCGTCAAGGGATGGCTCTAGTCTAGAACTCCACTAGAATTCCCGCCGACGGCACGAACGGGACGAGCGGCTTCACCAACTGCCGGATCTCTCCATCGGGGGAGATGAAGCCTGCAGCGGTGCGCCAGTTCGTCTTTCCCGTCACGTTCATCATCTCCACGAACAGCGTGAGCCGGCTTCTCGTGAAGGCGAACGTTCGCGTCCCGCGCAGGTCGAGGCGCCCATAGGCAGGCAATCGAGCGATGTTCCTTGTGTCGGAAACGATGTACCGTCCAGGCGCATCGTCAGGTACCGGCAGGCCCGGTACATTCAGCTCTTCGACATATCCGGCAATCGGGAAGTTCGAGGACGTCCGGAATTTTGCGGCGATCGCGGTGCGCTCGGACAGGCGGAGCTGCGCGAAGACCGACAGCGCATGGCGCTGATCGAAGTTCGCATCATACCGCTCGCCAGTCTGACGATTCTCTTCTCGGGCGTTGCCGTAGCTGTACGACACCCAACCCGACACACTGTTCGGACTGCGCCGCTGCAGCAGCAGCTCGATTCCGGTTGCCCGCGACGTCAGCACGTTCGCGTAGCGAGTATCGACGCGTGGCGGCGTCAAGTCACCGTCCACGAGGCGCCAGTCGTCGGCGGGTAGATCGATCCCGTCATGTCCGCGTCGCCAGTACCACACCGCCTGCGCGCGCATGAGCGTCCCGATCTTGCGCGACAGGCCGACGTCGGCATGAATCGCTTTCTCCGGCCCCAGGCCAGCCGTGCCGCGAATGCCGGTCACTTCGTTGAAGCCCGGGAACTGCCGATAGATCCCGGTCGCGCCAATGACGTCGGTCCCGTTCCACACCGGCACCTGAGCCCGGAGCCATGGCGACGCGGTCGTCTGTCCAGTACCGCTCCAATGATCGGCCCGGCCACCGGCGGCAATCATCGTCGCGCGCGGACCTGACCAGCGCGCTTCCCCGAACGCTCCGGCCAGGGTCGAGCCGAGCCGTGCGTCCTGCCGCAGTTGCGCCGGCGCGCCGAAGTCGATGACGCGGCGAGACGCAATCTCGTCGTGGCTGCGCGCGACACTGGCTCCGGCATCGATCGACCAGCGCGACGCGGGCGCGACGGTCACATCGGCTCGCCATCCGGCGGTCAGCGACTTTCCCTCGTCCAAGACGACGCGTTGGAGGCTGCGACTGTAGTAGCGCGCGCCGGTGACGCTGGCGCGCTGTGACACGACGATGCGGGAGCCCGCCGCGTAGTGCCATCCAGCAACGCCGAGAAAGGCATCATTCCACGCGACAAGCGGGTTGTTCACGCCGACGCGAGCCTGCCTGGCGTGGAGCTTCGACCGTCCGACGATCACTGAAAGATCGAGCTTCTGCCGGGTTGTCAGGTCCCAGGCGACCTTGCCGCCCAGGTCCGAAAATCCGAAGGCGAAGTTGTCGTCGTCGGATACCTGCTTGATGAGGAGATCGAGGTAGCTCTTTCGAGCCGAGAGCAACCAGGAGCCGCGGCGCCCCATCGGTCCTTCGGTGATGATCGAAGCGCTCGATCCGCTGATCGCGATGCGCCCCTGCGCCCGGTCGCGTGCGCCTTCGCGAAGCGTCATCTCGACCTGGGCGCCGGTGCGGTTGCCGAACCGCTGCGGGTAGCTGCCGTTGAAGAGCGCGACGCTCTCGAGCAGATCGCTGTTGATGATGCCGATGGAACCGGTCTCGTCGGCGCCTTGAACGGTGTGACTGAGAAAGGGACTGGCAACGCCGTCGATGGCGAGCCCGGTGTGCGCAAAGTCGGCGCCGCGCACGGAGAATTCGGCCGCGAAATCATCGGTCGCGGCAACCCCGGGGAGCACTTGCAGCGTTCGCACCGGATCGTCGAGGACGAGGCCTCTCAGATTCAGAAG
>Ga0310897_10000391_pt1 | contig 9867 bp, 9 predicted proteins | sample C8D2metaG_FD_203913 | JGI IMG/M metagenome (GOLD analysis project Ga0310897, IMG submission 203913) | Lab incubated soil microbial communities from West Virginia University Organic Research Farm, Morgantown, WV, United States - C0D1 | ecosystem: Environmental > Terrestrial > Soil > Agricultural...
AACTATCAAATCTCGTCTTTGTTTGTCTGCATTGAATAGTGCATCCAGGGGAAAATCCATATTTCTATTGACTAGCATTTCCTTTACTAATACCTGATTTTCTTTTATGATCTTTGGATCAATCAATTTTGGTCACTTCTTTGATGATTGCAATATGCTCCATGATCTCTTCAATCGTGTTTATAAGCGTATTAATATTATTTTTTTTCCCATTATTATCTCTGAATGCTACTTTCAACAAAAACTGTGTTCTGTTCGTCTGGACTTCCATTTCCAGTCCCTTGGGAAATTCTTTGTTATCGGGATTTAGAGTCTTGAAAATGGTTTGTACATCTTTTTCATCTTTACACTCTATCACTATTTTTGTATCAATACAAATATCAGGATCTTTTTGCATCCAAAACTATTTTTTTAATATTCGATAAAAAGACTTCTAAATTAACTATGGGAACTCTGATCTCTATCTTGTCAACAACGTCTACTATAACACTAGTTGTTGAACTGGCTCTAGTATTATTACTATTCAAATCGCCATGGATTTCGGCAAGATCATAAATCTTTTCTTTTATTTTAACAAAGTCTACTTTTGCTAATTTGGGTTTTATTAAAGTATATTTGTATTCTTCATCACTCTCCGTTGACAGGATTCTAAGACAAATCAATCTATCTGCAAATGAAACAGATTTTTCGAGGATTGAAGTGAAAAGATCAATATTTTTTTCATCTAAAATTCCCTCCGCATTAATGTAAATGGTTTCCTTGTCATCAAAGAATCTCCACTTTTCATCAAATATCTTATTACTTACTTTTTTTATGAGATTGTCATGATCTATAGATTGATTCTTTATCTGTTTCATTGCGTCGTCTCTGTCACCGAGGCAAATGGATAATCCAAGTCCAAAAGTTTGATTTCTTACACACAAGTCTAGAGCTTTAGAAAATGACCTAATATTTTTTAAGATACTACCTGGTTCTTCGTTAGTCAAGATGTAGTTATACCCAAACAACAAGTCTCGATTTCTTTTTTTCATCTCTTTGATATTATCATCGCTTTTGTTTTTATGATGACCATCTTCTTCTATGTACTTTTCAACGGCATTGAATATTTTGTTGAAGTCTTCATCCTCAAGCTCTCTCCAAGTTCTAATCCTTTGATTATCCTTAATTTGGATGCCCGCCTTTTCTAATATCTTAATTGAATTTTCTTTATTCCATGTAACCCCTTTGATAAAATGGGCTGTATTATTTTCCATCGCATCTACAATTGGTGTGGTTTCGCTTACCCCAAAGTTTAGTCCCTTCTTTCTCTCGATTAAGTTGAGGTCCAGTGCCGATTGTAAGATTTCTTTGAGTTCAGTCTGATCATTATTGTTAAAATCAATGTTCTTTGAAAATGCAGCTACGATGGGTAAAAAAGAACTATTAATTATCTTTCTATCAAAGTTTTTAGCTATTAGATATGTCAAACTGGACGAAGTATGTTTTGTTTCTTTGTCATTATCCCTCTGCCATACCATCGAATTCACAAAGGTTACGGTTTTATCTTTTTCTATAAGTTGATCCAAATTGCATGAATCTGAATTAACAAACAAGTAATAGCTTTCTTGGATGGAGTTGGCTATAAGATCAAAGAAGTTTGAATCAAAATCTACAAAAACATAAAAATCGTGTTTCTCATCAACTACCTTTATCAATTCTTTCTTAAAGTCTTCAAATTTTAATGAATTAAAACATCTAATTGTCGTATTTCCGTTCGAATTATGAATGGAACTTAGTAATATGGCACTTCCCACTAGGCCATCTACGGTTGAATTAGAAAGAATAAAAATATCTTTTCGGTGTTCTATTTGATTTAATAATTTTTGACTTGCTGTATTTAATATATGGTCACGATCAGTATATCGCATTCTCTACTCTAGTTTAGCGATTACTGATGCATATTTCCAAGATTTGGTTACTTTACCTGTTTTTTTATAATATCTGGATAATCTATGTATTTTAGATTCTATCAACTCCAACGACCTGACATTTCTCTTATCACTATTGTGGACATTCAAATGTTTTTGTAATCCCAAAGCCTTGCGTACCAGTCTTTCTAGATCTTCAGGCATTGCTCTCTGAATATCATTTTCCTGCATAATTTGAGTAATGGTTTTTCCAATAATTGGTTTAACTAATGGGACTGCAAATTCGTCTCTTAACCTTAATCCTATCTCACTCGCGGTCATACCATCCTTTCCGAACTCTACAATTTGTTTAATAATCTCTTGACTATCGATAGCCCAAGAGGGTGCATTTTTAGAAGTTGGTCTAATAGAATGTGATTTTCCATGTGTGTGGGCATGAGTTCGCGCCATTTTTCTCTGTCTTAATATGAAAATTTACATATCTTAAATGTTATCATTATTCTTTAACATAAAAGTTATATAATTCCTATCTGAGTAATTTTTAATATGAACAAGGCATACTCAATGGTAGCGGCTTTTTCATTGGTAATTGGTTCTATACTATTATTACCAGTATTAAATATTGCATATGCTCAATATAGCGGTCAACCCGGGGCTGCAACTTTGGAAGAACAACTTACCTTGGCTAAAGAGAAAATTAGTAACGCTCAACAACAAGGTGCATATGGTTCTGGTACTGCAATGTTTGGAACTAATTTGGATAGCACAGTGTTGATGATAATTGTAATAACTGTAGTTATTGGCGGAGTTGCTGCTGCATTCTTTGCTGCAAGCACCGTTGGTGTTAAGAAGAAACATGTGGCTGTTGCAGCTGGTGGTACTTCTGTCAGTGGCAAGTTCTGCACTCACTGTGGTAACCAAATAGGCGACGGACAAAAGTTCTGTGGAGCCTGCGGAACCAAAGTCTAATTTTTTTTGTTTAGACCATTTAACGGTTTTTATTGGAATTAAATGGGTAATTCTGGTAAAGTTTATAAGTCACCTTTTGTAATTATAACATATGAGTAAAGAAGTTAATACAACAAATTCAAATATCTCTACCAACGTAGAAAAAAAAGTAAATTCTTATATCAACCTCTCGGAACAATCGGCAGAAAAAACCCTTGATACTTTGCAAAATAATATGATAAAATCATTTGATGAATATGTTAAAATTCAACCACGATTTCTACAGTCTGTTTCTGATTTTCAACTTGAAGTGATTCAATCTTCAAAGGACGCTATTACCAAGACAATTACACATCAAAAAGAATTGATAAGGGAATATGTAAATGTGTCTCAATCACAGCCTAATGAAACATATCAACAACTCTTCAATAAAACCAATGAAAATGTGGATAACTTTGTAAAAGCAATTACCGCCAATAATCAATTTAATTTTGATGCAATCGATACTACTCGTGAAAATGTAAAGCTATATAACAAAACATTAGATGCATATACCGAATATATCACAAACGCCTTTAATGCCTGGAATGCTTTTATCAGGTCTTTTTATCAAAATAAATAAACCTTTATTTAACCCACTCAGTCATTTCTTAATTTTTTTAGATGATTTTTACAGTATTAAATTAATTTATTTTGCCTTACTATTCCTATAGTAGGATGTCTTTTAGATATTTCACATTTTTGATAGATTGAGCTAAAATTATTAGTATTTTTTTTTGAAGCTTATCAAGAATGTGAGACTTAATTCTGGTACATTTCACCCAGGGATTCGTATTGATATTATAATTTATTGGAAGATCCAAAGATTTTCTAGAACAAACATACGTGAGTGAGCACAAGTTACTGCAACCTTTGTAGAGACTAATAATCCGCTGATTCAAGATCACGGTAAGGGGCTAATTGATAAAGAAATCGTGACCATTATACATTCACTTTGAAATATTTCACCACAAAACTTGATCCTAGGTTGATCTTCGATGCTTTTTTTGAATTATAAAAGGAGCATAGACGATCATTATTACCATGTTGGAGTAAACATAAATAATTAAATTTACAAATTTGAAAACTGATGATGATATTTTGACTTTAACACTTTTAACTTGTTTGTTAGTATGCTGTACTTAGCGCTTTGGTGCCTACGTGCAATAAATGTAATAAAAGACCAGTGGTGTTTAACCGGCTTTACTCTGGTGAAGCTCTCTGTAAATCTTGTTTCATACATTCAATTGAAAAGAAAACTTTGCACACCATTTCAAAATATTCCATGATTAATTATGGTCAACGAGTAGCTGTAGGAGTATCTGGCGGGAAAGACAGTCTTGTTCTTCTTTACATCTTAAAAAAAATTTCAAAAAATAACAATAATGATATTATCGCAATCACAATCGATGAAGGAATTGAAGGTTACCGTGATGAATCTCTCACCATTGTGAAGGATTTTTGCAATGAATTGGAGGTGCCTTTTAAGATTTTCAGTTACAAGGACCTTTTTGGGTCGAGTATGGATGAAGCGGTAGTAAAAAGGCCATCAAAAAAAGTTAGCTCTTGTTCCATTTGTGGAACATTTAGGAGAAGGGCATTAGATGTTGCAGCTCTTTCAATGCAATCAGACATTCTTGCAACTGCACATAATTTAGATGATCACCTTCAAACATTTATGATAAATTTGTTTTCTGGTGATGTTGGGAGAATTGGTTGGATGTATCCTCAACCCATAACATATCAAAATGGATTAAAGAAAATTAAGCCACTTGTTGAGTTATATGAGAATGAAATAGTATTTTACGCCTTCCATATGGGTATTGAATTTCAGGCAGATGAATGTCCTTATATGAACGAAAGCATCCGTAGCGACTTTCGAGCGTTTTTCAATGATCTAGAAAAAATCCACCCGGGCATAAAATACAATTGTTTCAATTCCATGAACAAACTATCTAGAATAGTAAAAAATTCCGATAATGATAAACAGATCAAAAATGCTTGTCTAAATTGTGGTGGAATCTCGACCGACGAAATTTGTTCCGTTTGCAAAACCGTATTAATGTTGGATATGAATAAAAAAAAACTAAAGAACTAGTGATCGTTCTTCTTATCTTTTTTAGACGATTGCCACCAATCTAGATAGTCATCGCTTCTATTCTTCCGATCATCCGTATTTATTTTCTCATGCAATTCTTCGAATTTCTCTCTGGGAGCATAAAGACCACAACCCCTACAAATAAAGTTCTTAGTAATTGTATCAAAATTCAAGCTACCTCCACATTCGGGACAAAATTTGACCAATATAATAACTTGTAAAGATTTATACTAAAATGTTTTGGCTTATTGATCAATCCTTATTATGATAACATGAATATTCCTCACTGAATAGTAATTCAATGAAGGCGGCACTATGCAGTTTGAATTGTAATCTTAGATCTGCCAGATCAAACCAAACCAGTATTCATCATCATAGGTATTCAATCTCAAACTAATTTTACAGACCAATCTTATTTACCTCTCGTCCCGGCATATGGACTTTTATCTTCATTCCATTCTAAAATGGTCCGTTCGCCCATCGAAAGCCATATGCCGCGACACATTAGTTGAAAAGTATAGATTATATAGATTTTCTCTAATCGATAATAATCTTCCCTTCTTCTGTATCTAAAGTGATTTCCATTTCCTTGTTCGTACCTGCAATTTCTATACAATTGACCAAATCATTATACCTTTGGCTGTCGATAAAAGCTAATGGTATATTTGAAATCGCACAACCTGATGCAGTAGTTATATCCACGTTGTTAGTACAAATTATGCCATTAGGCGCTACATTGTTGCTCTTTAGAGAATAAATTGTATATGCTCCTACGCTACTACCAATTGAATTAGGAAAAACGAGGATTTTTCCCTTTAAATTTTGTCTTTCAAAACCGTTACTAGTATTTGTTATTTCTCCTGATTGAGTATTAACCATTCCAAGAAAATTAATGGGTTTTTTTGACAACAATAAATTGCCTTTAGCTCTCCCTCCAACTATTTTTTTACATTTTATTTCCAAATCAAATCTCCACTCTATTACATTAAAAGTAATTCCAAGCTAACTTATACCGTATATCCTTTTAATATTGATTTAAGACTCTTTAAAGCTACTGAAACCTTATTTGATGTTTTCATATAATATGATGCCTTGACGCTGTTAGTAATTATGCTATCATAATTTTTCTTATTTATAAGCGGTGTTAAGCAGGTACACGCATCAGAAATAAATTCTACTCCTGATTTCTGTAATGAGTCGATGATTCCATATTGTTTAGCCTTGCAAAATACCGATTTTGGACAAAAGATCTTACAAGGTTTACTGAATTTCTTTCCATCCATCAGTGTTTGAATTTTACTTATCTCTTCAAATCCAAGCTGCGGACTCCCAAATGTTATTAGTTGCCCGTCCTCTGAAGTATTCAATTCATCTCTAGTTTCATTCATCTCCTTTTTTCCATAATTTACTTTTTCGAGGGATCTTGATGGTTTTTTGGATTGAAACATTCCGCAGGAACCCGAAGTTCCTATTCCCGCGGCAAGTGACTTCAAACTCCACATATCGGTATTTTCGGAGATACTACAAATGCCGGTACAACTCTTTTGAATTGTCTTTCCTGTAAAATATCCCAATAGTCCATAATCAAGTTCATTTTCTAAATCCGTCTCGTTAACGATTTCTACCATTGGTGATCTATTTTCATCAATCCTCAAATCCGAATAAGGGGATTTTCCAGTTAACGCACTGGCTAATGCGCTTAAGGCGCTTTCTTTATTTGTAATAATATTAAGGTGAGAATTTGCCAGAACAGCAGCACTGCTTTCAGCAAAACTAACTTGGGTACCCTCTTGTGGTATAGGTAAAATTTCGTATGGAATACATGAAAAGGTTGGTGTGACTCCTATCTTTTCATAAGCACTTGCTATTTCAAACTGTTTTTCAATGAATTCAGGTGATAATTCCGGTAGATTTTCTCTATCAAAGCCCATTGGATTAAGTGATGTGTTTACCCTCACTTTCCCGTCCTTGCTAATTTCTCTTAGAAACTCTAATCCACTATCTCCTATTGTATTATAGTTAACTCCTGAAACATGTGCCCATTTGATGGGTACAAGCTTTTCTGCATCTGTTGCTTCCCCTATTGCTACTAATATTCTGTAAGCAGTAGAAGTAGCCTCGCCATATTCTCCAGACAGTCCTTTTTCCTCATCACGCGTAAGATGCATCTTTGGTTATCTAATGGCACAATATAATATTATTTTATCCCATTATTTGACAACCTATTTTTCGTTTAGACGATTCTATCAATATCTCAATTTACCATATTGATAAATTATAACAACAGCATTGCTAGACTTTCAATGGTTTTCCAAGAATGTCAGTATAGTAGTTTTGTCCCAAATCACAATCAGAAATTATAGGTAGTGTTATTCATGGCATATGACCCACCTATCTATCTGAAATCCAAAAAGCAGTTGCTGATATATTAAAAGACAACCGGAAATATTTTGATCTCCTTTCATCTGTTGATTGGCTTTTGACTAAATAAATAATAAGGTCGATAAGTAGTAAGAACAGTCTGTATATAACCGCAAATTCCTTTACTTTGTTTTGTTTTACTTAAATATAGTAACGATACTAGTTTGATATAACATACCAAAACATGTTGATTGGGCGAACAAATGTCAAATAGATGCTATGCCACCTTCGATCTTCAAAGAATTACTTTCTAAAAGGTGTTGGTGAATCAACAGGTAGTGCAGAGCACAAACGTCAACAGCGAAGTTAATTTTTGGGACGAAAGGTTCAAGGAAAGATCCTGCTAGGTTTCATTTGCCCATTGGGAAGGAATGATATCTCATACCTTGTTGCTAAAAAAGATACGATAACTTGTCTGACTCCTATAACCTTCAATTGACGACACGGACAGGTCTAGAATCAAAAGAATTGTCTACATTAAAAAATGGTCTGACTATGCACCATCAATTTTTTACTCCTTGATGGAGAAAAAAGATAGGATTTATGATCGCATAATTGTCTTTAAGGCAAGATCCTTGTCATTGTTCTAGGAAATAGTGTTACGTTTTTGATGTCGTCAAAATCTAATATCCATCTCAGCAGTCTCTCCAAGCCTAGACCAAATCCTCCATGTGGTACTGACCCATATTTTCTAAGATCCAAATACCATGAATAATCATTTGGATTTAGATCAGTCTCTCTTATCCTTTTGGTTAATTTTTCAAGATTGTCTTCTCTAATCCCGCCACCTGAAATCTCACCATATCCTTGAGGAGCCAAAAGGTCCACCGCTAACCCTGTCTTCTCATTCAGCGGATCTTGTTTAACGTAGAAGGGTTTTATGCGCAAAGGGTAATTTGTTACAAATATTGGATTAGATCTATCCCTCGTTAGTTCTCTTTCTGATTCAAGATTTAGATCGTCTCCCCATTCAATTAGCCTTTCCTTTCCATCATTATCTCGGATTCTGCATTCGATGGATCTCAAATTATCTATTGCCTTGTCATAGGTTATTTTTTCAAATGGAGTTGAAATTTCATCTAATTTTTTTGCTGCAGCAGCATTCAAAAATTCTAGTTCCTTTTTATTGTGTTCCTTGATCTGAGTTATAATACTGAATATTAGTTTCTCCTGAATCGTAATAAGATCAGTCATATTTATCCATGGTGCTTCTGCTTCTAAATGGGTGAATTCTGCTAGGTGTCTTATGGTCCTTGATTTTTCTGCTCTAAAGGAGGGACTAATGGTCCATACAGGACCCAAGCAGTAAATCATTGACTCGAGGTATAGTTGAGAGCTTTGGGACAAATATGCTTTTTCATTGAAATATTTCACCTCAAATAGGGTGGACCCTCCCTCTACAGAGCTCTGAACGAGTATTGGTGGAGTTACTTCCATCCAATCGTCTTTAGCAAACCATTCTCTGGAGTATCTTAATAATGAATTTCTTAGTTTTCCAACATTTATCATTTTTCTTGTCCTTAGTGATAAATGCCTAAAATCAAGTAGGATTTCATCACTCTGGTACTCTCCTATAGGATAGTCGGCATTAGCTATGTTGAAAATCAATATTTTGTCCACTTTTACCTCGTACCCACCTTCAACTGCTCTTGGATCTTTTTCTAATTTTCCTTGTATCTCTATGGAAGATTCGATCATCAAATTCTCACAAAATTTAGAAGGACATACAGCCTGAATGATGTCTCCTCTATCATCTCTTAATATTATGAAGGTTTTTTCTTTCTGCTTTCGTAGTCTATGGATCCAGCCTCTTAATAGAATGGTCTTTCCTACATTGTCTTCTGTTCTTAAATCTGCGATCCGCTTAAACAATACATGCTTTGTTACTGAAATATTTTATTTATCTTTGCTCTATGGCATTGAATTAATAAGGAAGATCTCCAAAGTAGCATACTCTATGCCAGTTTGAAATATTCTATTAATCTATATCTATGCTGCAATTACAAATTTGAAAGGGGGTTTCTTTTATGCAGTCTTTATTTACACTGTGCTTAATAATCAGAGCACATTTCCTCTCAGGCTTAATAGATTAAATTCTCCAATATTACAATAAAGGAAGGAAGATTTGGTTAAATGTAAGACTTTTTATTTTTTTCACCAGCAGATGAACATTCATTCTCCTAGTTAAATTCCTAATTGTCATCTTTTTAATATTAAACTGCTTGTTTGAATGATTAGTATCATCTATATTATAATATCAATACCATCAAAGCTAAAAAATCACTAAAAGATATCTATTGGTCTTAGTATTGCTCCGTTTTTATTTTTTAAATTTCTTAATAATTTGGATAAAATGAAAAATAGAAGCCGCCTAGAAATTATAGCAATGATCCTTGAAACAGTAGGTGATAATGGAGCGATACAGGCTAAAATCATGTACAAAGTATATCTTTC
>Ga0310897_10000393_pt1 | contig 9856 bp, 9 predicted proteins | sample C8D2metaG_FD_203913 | JGI IMG/M metagenome (GOLD analysis project Ga0310897, IMG submission 203913) | Lab incubated soil microbial communities from West Virginia University Organic Research Farm, Morgantown, WV, United States - C0D1 | ecosystem: Environmental > Terrestrial > Soil > Agricultural...
CACACCTTTGATGCGTGCACAGAAGGTGAGGTAGTCGAACACTGTCATATCGGGGTAGAGGGGCGGCGTCTCTGGCAGGTAGCCGGTCCTGCGCTTTGCCTCGACCGGTTGCTCGAGCACGTCATAGCCCGCGACGATGGCCTTTCCATCGGTGGCTGGCATGTACCCGGTGAGCACGCGCATCGTCGTCGTCTTGCCGGCGCCGTTCGGTCCGAGGAACCCGAGAATCTCTCCCCGCTCAGCCTTGAAGCTCACGTCGTCGACGGCCGTGACTGGACCGTACCGCTTCGTGAGATGTTGAACTTCGATCACCTGTCATCCCTCCACGCTCGTGTAACTTGTAGAGCACGCAAGTTTTAGTGCCGCCCAACGCGCGATCGTAGCCGAAGCGCCCGTGATGCGGCAAGCCCATTGTAGTAATATATGAACAAGTATTCAGATGTCACCGCTCGATGCCCGCACGGTTGAAGGGCTGACAGAGATCTTCCGCGTGCTCGGAGATCCCACTCGCGTGCGCATTCTCGACGCCCTCTCGAGGTCGGAGTTGTGCGTAGGCGATCTGGCGCTCCAGCTCGGCGTGACTGAATCTGCAGTGTCTCACCAGCTACGGTTGCTTCGAAATACTCGCATCGTGCGATCGCGCCGCGAGGGCCGGATGATCTTCTATGCCCTTGATGATAAACATGTTCTGGCGCTTTTCCGGCAGGGCTTGCGTCATGTCCTGGAGGACGGCCGGTCGGCCGGGGACTGATGGCGACAGCCCGGGCACCCGTCTGCACGACGTGCGAAATCCACGCGGAAGCCGTGTTTCGCGTGGAAGGCATGGATTGTAACGAAGAGGTCGTCATCCTCGAGCGCCGGCTCCGTCCGCTGGCCGGCATGGAGGCGCTCTCGGCCGACCTCGTCGGCCAACGCCTACACGTTTCTTATGACGCCGCAAAGCTCACGACGGCCGCTATCGTCGATGCGGTCGGGCAGTCGGGTATGCGGATGTGGCTCGAGCACGAAGGTCCGGGCGCATCCAGTCCCGATGTTCGAGTCCGCTTCTGGCTGACTGTCGCTTCCGGAACGGCAATCATCGCGGCGCTGGCGCTCAGGGAATGGGACTCGACCTTCGCGGTCGGGCTACTCATCGCTGCCACCGTCGCCGGAGGGACATTCCCCGCTCGTCGAGCGTTCGTTGCACTTCGAACCCGCACGGTCGACATCAACGTCCTGATGATCATTGCCGTGGTCGGCGCGATGGTGCTGCGGCAGTGGTTCGAGGGCGCCAGCGTGGTCTTCCTGTTCGCCCTGGCGCAATGGCTGGAAGCGCGCACGCTCGAGCGTGCCCGCCAGGCGATTCGCGCGTTGGTCGAACTCTCACCTCGAGAGGCTATCGTCAAGCGAGACGGGGTCGAATACCGGGCCCCGGTCGAGACCATTCCCGTGGGCGCCGAGATCATCGTGCGACCTGGCGACAAGATTCCGCTCGATGGGCGCATCCTGGCGGGACATGGCGATGTCAACGAGGCGCCGATCACTGGAGAATCGCTCCCGGTCGACAAGGGGCCAGGCGACGAGGTCCTTGCGGGCACGATCAACGGCCGGGGATCGCTCGATCTGGAAGTGATCCGAGTCGGTCGCGACACCCGCCTCGCTCGCATCATCCATCTCGTCGAGGCGGCGCAGGCGCGGCGGGCGCCAGTCCAATCATTCATCGATCGATTTGCCCGGATCTACACTCCGGCGGTCATTGCGCTTGCTGCCGTGATTGCCGTCGTTCCGCCTTTGGTTGCCAGTGGCGACGCCGCGACCTGGTTTTATCGCTCGCTGGTGCTGCTCGTCATCGCGTGCCCATGCGCGCTCGTCATCTCCACGCCTGTGTCGATCGTGGCGGCTCTTTCAGCCGCGGCGCGAAACGGTGTGCTGATCAAGGGAGGCGCGCATCTCGAGAAGCTCGCAGACGTGCGCGTCATTGCCTTCGACAAGACCGGGACACTGACGCGTGGCGAGCCGCGCGTCAACGACGTGATTGCGACGGACCAGGAGACGGCGACCCAGGTCCTGCGTTATACGGCAGCAGTCGAAACACGCTCGGAACACGCGCTTGCGCGCGCCATCACGCATCGGGCGAGTGAGCTCGGCCTTGAACTTCCGCCGGCGCAAGGTTTCACGTCAACGCCGGGACGAGGTGCCGAGGCGCACGTTGGCGAACAGCACGTCATCGTCGGCAACGATCTCATGCTTGCCGCACGCGGGATCGAGGTTCCCCCCGACGCGATAGAAGCGTTGCGGCGAAAGGGCAACACGGTCGTATGCGTGGCGATCAATCGGCGGCTTGTCGGATTCATCAGCATTGCCGACCCGCTGCGCGAAACTGCGCGCGAGACGATCGAAATGCTGCGTTCACAACATGGTGTGAGGCACGTCGCCATGCTGACCGGCGATCACGCGGTGACCGCACGCGCAGTTGCGTCGACACTGGCGCTCGACGAGGCTCATCACGGACTGATGCCGGACGAAAAGCACGCGCGCATCCTTGCGATGCGATCAGCCGGCGCGGTCCTGATGGTCGGCGATGGGGTCAATGACGCCCCTGCGCTGGCGGCTGCCGACGTCGGTGTCGCCATGGGCGCCGCTGCCTCCGATGCGGCTCTCGAGACGGCGGACGTCGCGCTGATGTCCGGCGAGCTGCTGAAGCTCCCTTATGCGCTGCGGCTGGCACGCGCAACAGTTCGCAACATCAGGACGAACCTGGTCGTGTCATTGGCGCTCAAGGCAATTTTTCTCGTAACGGCAATGACCGGCGCGGCGACGCTCTGGATGGCCGTGCTTGCGGATACGGGCGCGTCGGTCATCGTCGTCGCCAACGCGCTGCGGCTCCTGCGTGCTCGGTAAATGGGGTCGGGAGTCATTTGTTGAGGACACTCGCGGATGTGTCCTGATCAAATGACTCCCGACCCCATTTAAGCCTTCCGATTCGAGAAGAAATGTGAATGGACGTAATCGTCGATTTGCGCCTGCTCTGGCTCATCGATCTTCGTGAAGCGCACGCCCATTCCGAGCCGTCGATCGGCCCACGCCACGCGGCCCTGCGCCTCGATTTCGCCATTTCCATTGGGTAGTCGGAACCGAACCTTGACCGGCGTATCCACCGTAAGCGGGTTGGTGGTGCGGATCGAGAGGCCTCCGTGGCTGATGTTGATCGTCAGCGCGGCCGCGATGGTATTGCCAAAGCGGTAAGCAATGGGAATCCCTAGCGCGACACGAGGGCTCGAGCGTCGATTGAGCGCCTTGGGAAAGAGATGGGGCAGAAGCGACGGGAGGATGTGATGAACGGCGGTGTACTCATTCACATACCCCAGCACACCGATTGTTTCAAGCTGACGTACTTCGTCAGCGTTCGCGATCGTTCCGCTGAACACGACGATCGCTACACGATTGTCGAGCTTGCGGATAGCCTGGAGAAGCAGGACCCCGTTGCCTTGCGGCAATCGCAGATCGAGAACGATAAGGTCGATTTTGTCGTTGGCTCGGACCTGTGCGAGTAGCTCCTGCCCGGTCTGCACGGTTACGGCGTTGTGCCCCGCCGATTCGAGGGCCGCTCTGAACCGATCGCGCACGAACGCCGTATCGTCGGCGACCAGCACGGTTCGCCTGGCGAGCCTAGTCGCGACGGTCATCGAAAGTACTATCGGTGATCGCTAGCGTGATCGTTAGGGTTCGTTGGCGAAATCCGTGCCTCCTCGCTATAATTCGAAATCTTGGCCGGGAAGGGGGCTACACTCCAAGCTCGCTTGTGGGGGTGATCGTGCAACGCTCCTCCCTGGTGGGACGAGGCATTTGTCAGCCAGGTGTTGGGCGGAGTCCTCCAACACAAGCGAGGTGGAAGGTGGATTCGCTCGCGACCCTCCGTTCCCGGATATTTTCGAGCGGCCGTTCGATTGATGGAGCCCGTATGGCGACCTGCCCTGAGTGCGAATTCGACGAGATTGACACCGAGGACCTCGAGGAGGGCGACCGCCTGAGTTGTCCGGAGTGCGGCAAAGGCCTCGTCATGGTGGGCTCCGACGAACTCGACGTTGCTGACGAGGACGACGACGACCTCGATGACGACGACCTCGAGGAGGACGAAGACGAGGACGAGGACGACGACGATGAGGACGACCTCGACGAAGAGGACGAGGACGAGGAGGATTACGACGAGTGATCCTGGACGGCCAGAAGCGCTCGAGATCAAGGAGACACGTCTCCGAGCTCTGCTGGCCGATTACGACTCGCTCATCGTCGCGTTCAGCGGGGGCGCCGACAGCGCTTATCTAGCGTGGGCAGCCACGGACGTCCTGGGACAATCCGTTCTCTGTGTTACCGCTGATAGCCCGAGTTACCCCGATCGCCACCGCCAGCTTGCCGTGACCGTTGCCCGCGAGGCCGGTCTGCGCCACGAGATCATTCACACGTCCGAGCTCGATCGCGCAGAGTACAAGGCGAACCCCACCAATCGTTGCTACTACTGCAAGCACGAGCTCTACACAGCGTTGACCGGTATTGCCACCGATCGCGGGTTTGCCGTGGTGGCCGATGGCAGCAATGCCGACGATCGTGGCGATTATCGACCCGGCCGGCAGGCGGCGCGTGAGTTTGGCGTGCGAAGTCCCCTCGACGAAGCCGGCCTGACCAAGACGGAAATTCGTGAGTTGTCGCGCCGCGCCGGCCTGCGCACGTGGGATGAGCCCGCGTCGGCATGCCTGTCATCGCGCATTCCCTATCATTCCGAAGTCACCCGCGAGAAGCTGCGCGCAATTGAACGGGCCGAGGATGTCCTTCGATCGCTGGGCTTTCGAGTATGCCGGGTGCGTCATCACGAGCTCGCGTCGCCGGAGCACGGCGGACCGGCAGTCACACTGGCCCGACTCGAAATCGCGAACGAAGAACTCGCGCGCGCGCTCGATCCCGACATTCGTGCCCGCATCATCCAGGGGATACGGGCCGTCGGCTACCGACACGTCACCATCGATCTTCAGGGTTATCGCATGGGCAGCCTCAATGAAGGCATCCGCCTCGATCCTGCCTGACTGCTCGGACTCTCATTTACCACTGCAGCCTTCTCCTTCTCGTGCCGACATTAATTGACACGGGATCGATCGGACGCTAAGCTCCAACCGTTCCCAGCGACAGATAAATAAACGCAGGAGAGATTGCCAATGAATCTGCGCCGGTTCGTGTGGTTGATGACCATAGTGTTGCTCGTCGCGCTGACTGTGTCGGCGTGCTCGAAGAAGGTTCCGCCGCCACCACCGCCGCCACCCGCGCCTCCCGCTGCACCGGCACCGCCTCCTCCTCCACCGCCGCCACCACCGCCGCCGCCGGCTCCCGCGCCCGCGCCGCCGAGGCCGCTTACCGAGGAGGAAGTCTTCTCGAAGAAGACGGTGGCCGAATTGAACTCGGAAATGCCGCTGGTCGATGTGTCGTTCGACTACGACATGTCGCTCATTCGCGACGATCAGCGTACGTCCCTGCAGAAGAACGCCGACTATCTGCGTCGCTGGCCGTCAGTGCGCGTGACCCTTGAAGGCCATGCCGATTCTCGTGGTACCAACGAGTACAACCTGGCGCTCGGCGAGCGTCGCGGCAACGCGGTGAAGGACTACCTGGTTGGTCTGGGTATCGCTGCCGAGCGAATGGTGGTGATCAGCAAGGGCGAGGAAGAGCCCTTGTGCCGGGAAGAGACCGAAGGCTGCTTCGCGCGCAACCGCCGCGGTCACTTCATCATTACCGCGAAGTAAATCTCTCGGGATTCCGGGCTCGGAACGCGGGACTTCGGGGTTCAACAGACAGGCGAGTTGGGGGACCCACCCCACTCGCCTGTTCGTGTTTAGACAGTGGCCCGTATCTGGTCGATGATTCCTTGCGCAGCCTGTCGCGGATTTGCCGCCGCGATGATGGGCCGGCCCACAACCAGATAACTGGCGCCGGCCTTCACCGCTTCCGCCGGGCCCATAGTCCGCATCTGATCGTTCTTCTCGGCTCCCGCCGAGGCCCCCCTGATCCCGGGTGTCACGATGGCGAACCGCGGGCCGCAGGCGGCCCTGATCGCCGCCGTTTCCTGAGGCGAGGCGACGACGCCATCGAGCCCCGCCTCCTGCGCCATCCTGGCGAGCGCGACCACATGATCGAACAGGGGCCGCTCCACGCCACCGGCACGCAGCGTACCCTCGTCCATGCTGGTCAGGACCGTGACCGCGATGATCAGCGGCCTGGGTCGATTCGCTTTCGTGGCGGCGTCCGCCGCGGCCTTGGCTGCGGCTTGCATCATGGGAATGCCGCCTGAGGCATGGACGTTGATCATCCACGCGCCCGTCGTGACCGCGGCTTCGACGGCTTGCGCCACGGTGTTCGGGATGTCGTGGAACTTCAGGTCCAGAAAGACTCGTGTTCCCTCGTCCGTGAGCCGACGAACGAGTGCCGGCCCCTCGAGCGTGAACAGACGGCTGCCGATCTTGACACCATCCACGATCCCACGCAGGGTCGCCGCCAGTTCGAACGCGCGCGCGCCCGATTCGACATCGAGGGCGACTAGGAGCTGACCCACTCTTTTTCCCGCGTGCTCGTGTCGATGCTGCCCACCAGGTCGGCCACGCGGCGCACCCCATGACGCTGCATGTAGTCTTCGATGCCGGCGGTCAGCTTCGACCAGATGAAGGGGTCGACGAAGTTCGCGGTGCCAACCTGCACCGCCGTCGCGCCCGCGATGATGAACTCCAGCGCGTCAGTGGCAGTCGCGATTCCACCCATGCCGATTACAGGAATCTTCACCGCTTTCCTGCACTCGTAGACCATGCGCACGGCGATCGGGCGAATCGCCGGCCCACTGAGACCGCCGACGATGTTCGAGAGCTTCGGGCGACGGGTTTCCACATCGATGGCCATCGCCAGGAAGGTGTTTACCAGTGAAACGGCGTCGGCGCCCGCATCCTCGGCAGCTTTGGCGATCGAGGCAACATCCGTCACGTTCGGCGTCAGCTTCGGAATGACCGGCAGGTGCGTGACCTTCTTGACCGCGCTGACCACGTCGAACGTCCCGTGCAGGCTGCAGCCGAACGTGATTCCGCCTTCTTTGATGTTGGGACAGGAGATATTGAGCTCGAGGGCGTGCACGCCGTCGGCATCAGAGAGGATTCGTGCCAGCTCGACGTACTCGTCGAGCGTAGTGCCGCAGATGTTGATGATATTGGTCGCCCCGAGGCGTCGCAGCTCCGGGAGTTTCTCGGCGATGTAGCGGTGCACGCCGATGCCTTGAAGTCCGATGGCGTTCAGCATGCCGGATGGAGTCTCGACGATTCGCTGCGGAGGATGCCCTTCGCGAGGCGCAAGAAAGAGACCCTTCGATGCGACCGCTCCCAGCGTCGACAAATCCACGGCGTCCGCGTACTCGACGCCGTATCCGTAGCATCCGCTGGCGGCGATCAACGGATTCGAGAGCCGGAGCGATCCGATGTCTACCGACAGATCCATGTCAACTCCCAACTCCCAAGTCCCAACTCCCAAGAGTCCAACCGGCGCTCCAATCAACCACGTTGCCTTGCGAGTTGGAAGTTGGAAGGTGGGAGTTCTCACCTGACTGCTTAATCATGATCCCAAACCAGATCGGCCGCCGTGAAGACAGGCCCAGCCAGGCACGAACGCACGTAATGGTGGCCGCCGCCGGGTTCGCGTACCGGGATGACGCAACTGTAGCAACCGCCCATGCCGCATCCCATCACGCGCTCCACAGACACTTGCGCTGGTCTCTTGTATTTTCCCGCGACGTCCGAGACCGCTTCGAGCATCTTCTCCGGGCCGCACGCGTAGATGGTGATCTCGCCATCCGCCCGGCGCAGCTCCTGATCGAGAGGACCGGTGACTCGTCCGCGCTCGCCGAGAGAACCGTCCTCGGTGCTGAGCACCACGCGGACACCCTTGGACGTGAACCAATCGAGGTAAAAGAGCTCGGCACCCTTGCGCGCGCCGTAAAACAACGTGGTCTGGGTACCGCGTTGCTTGAGCGCTTCGGTCAACGTCGCGAATGGCGCAAGCCCGACACCTCCCGCGACCATCCATGCTTCGGCGGGAGGTGCAACCGCCTCGAAGGGACGACCGAGCGGCCCCAGGCAGGAGATCACGTCGCCGTAGACGGCATCAAACAGCAGGCGCGTCGTGATGCCGATGCGTTTGCTGAGAAGTGAAAGCCCTTCGACCCGGTTGCCGGATCGGATGATCTCGAAGACCGAAAACGGCCTGCGCAGCAGCGGATCGGTGCCATGGCCCGGCCTCACCATGACGAACTGACCTGGCCTGGTCACGGCAGCTATTTCGGGAGCGGCAAGGGTGATGACGTTGTAATCGGGCGAGAGGCGCGTGTTCTGAATGACCCTGGCCTCGACATCGAGAGGCATTGGAGTGAGTATACCTTGCGATGCGTTTCCTTCGGATGCTGAGCAACTCCGCGTTTGCCGGACTGCTGGCCGCCGCCTACTTCACACTGCTACTCCTGCTGCTGAATCCGGAAGTACCGCTCGCCGCCTCTGGCCCGGTGCTGACGGTAATTGTGCTGTCCTACGGTATTCACATTACCGTGGTGTCGTACGCGTTGTACGTTCTTCGGCAAATCGTGATCGCCGAGCCGTCGCCCATGGGGTGGATCAGCCTTCGGCTGCTGACATGGAGCGCCGCTGTGCTGAGTGGCACTGCGTGTGTCATTACCTGGCTGCACGCATCGGGCCTTCGTCACGCGCTCGACCCCCGCGCGCTGCCTCTGCTTGCACGGGCCGTCGTCATTTTTGCCGCCGCGACTCTCGCATTTCTCGTTCTCGGACTTGCGCAGACCAGGGCACGTCAGCGACGCCGTACGGCCGTCGCGATTCTGTTCACAGTCGCGACCATCTTCTCCATCGTTGGCCCGTTGTGGGTACGCGGCTCGGGCCTGGGGCCGTTGATGTCGGCCCGAGCTCCGACGACGGTGACCACCCTGCCGACCGAGCATCCGCGTGTGATGCTTCTCTGTCTGGATGGCGCCTCCCTCGACATCATCTCGCCTGCCGTGGCTGCGGGCCGCTTGCCAAACTTCAGTCGCATACTCGATGCGGGCGCGTCAATGCATCTGGCCACCACTCGTCCGACGCAGCCCGAACCAGTCTGGGCGTCGATCATGACGGGCATGTGGCCGTCGCGCCACGCAGTCCGTGGCTCTTCACGTTACCGGCCGTTCAACGGCGACGCCGAGCTGGAGGTGCTGCCCGACTACATGTTTTCGCAGGCGCTCGTCCGCTTCGGGTTGTTTGTCGAGGAGCCGTATTCCTCGGTGAGCCTCGGGGCGCAGCCGCTGTGGCGCATCGCCGCGGGTTATGGCATACGGACTGGACTGATAGGCCTGCCGCTGACTCATCCCGCCACCAACGCCAGCGGCTTCATCGTCAGCGATCGCTTTCATCGTCGATCCGATCGCATCGTCACGCTCGACAACGACCCGGCGGTCTCGCCGCGCAGTCTGGATGACGTTGCGCGCAGCGTGCTTGCAGAGGAACAGCCAGCGCGAGAGCTGCGCGTGCGATTTGGTCTGATGCCATGGACAGGCGAGAACGGATCGACGGTCGAAGCGGACCGGCTCCATCACCGATTGGCGAATCAACTCTCAGCGATTGAGCAGGTGCAGTTGCTGGCGGTTCGATACGCGGGGCTTGATGCCGTGGGGCACTACTACCTGCGCTACGCGCGCCCCGAGGAGTTTGGTGACGTCACCGAGAACGAGCGGCGGCAGTTCGGGCGTGTGCTCGACGATTACTACGCCTACGTCGACTCGCTGGTGGGTGACGCGATGGCCTCGCTCGCTGAAGGT
>Ga0310897_10000396_pt1 | contig 9835 bp, 7 predicted proteins | sample C8D2metaG_FD_203913 | JGI IMG/M metagenome (GOLD analysis project Ga0310897, IMG submission 203913) | Lab incubated soil microbial communities from West Virginia University Organic Research Farm, Morgantown, WV, United States - C0D1 | ecosystem: Environmental > Terrestrial > Soil > Agricultural...
ATATCCCCAACCCACGACATGCTTTTTCTTCTTGGTCAGTCGCGTGGGATATCAGCGGCGGTTCAACAGCGCGTAAATGGACCTCGACTTGACCCACTATGGGGCCACCTCTAGGGTCGAATCTATCCCTGTGCTTAAGAATCAGTATCCATCCGATGGCTGAAGCCAGACTTCTCGCCAGCGACGGCGCACATCAAGGCACCTTGGACCCCACGCGGTCATTCCAAGGGCTGATTCTTGCCCTGCAGCAGTATTGGGCGAATTGGGGCTGCGTCATCCTGCAACCCTACGACATGGAGGTGGGAGCCGGGACGTTCCACCCTGCGACCACCTTGCGGGCGCTTGGTCCGAAGCCGTGGAATGCTGCCTACGTGCAGCCCTCGCGCCGCCCGAAGGACGGCCGTTACGGCGAAAACCCGAACCGGTTGCAGCACTACTATCAGTTTCAGGTCATCCTGAAGCCTTCGCCTCCCGACATTCAGGATTTGTATCTCAATTCACTGAAGACGATCGGCATCGATCCGAAGATCCACGACATTCGTTTTGTCGAGGACGACTGGGAGAGTCCCACATTGGGAGCGTGGGGACTCGGCTGGGAATGCTGGTGCGATGGCATGGAAGTTTCGCAATTCACATACTTCCAGCAGGTCGCGGGGTTTGAATGCTCGCCCGTCGCCGGCGAACTGACTTACGGGCTTGAGCGGCTCGCGATGTATGTTCAGGGCGTCGACAATGTCTTTGCGCTCAATTTCAACGGGCGCACCGACGACAAGAAGGTCACCTATGGCGACGTTTTTCTGCAGGCGGAGCAAGAGTATTCACGCCATAATTTCGAGATCGCCGACACCGCGATGCTGTTCGAGCAGTTCAAGATGGCAGAAGCCGCCTGCCAGAAATATCTGGCGGCAGGGTGGGCCGACGGGAAGAAGCAACGTCATCTTATGGCGCTTCCCGCTTACGACCAATGCATCAAGGCAAGCCACGTATTCAATCTTCTTGACGCGCGCGGCGTAATTTCAGTGACCGAACGCCAAAGCTACATTTTGCGCGTGCGTGAGTTGGCGAAAGCGTGTGGTGAGGCCTGGCTCGCGACAGAGGGCGGCGGAGCTGCTTGAGGTCTGCGACGGCCGCCTCGAGTCCTTGCTGCCATGCGCGGTCGCGCTTGATGTGGAAAAGCACTGGTCCGACGCCTTTGCCGCAGCTGTACGCCGTGCGCACCCGGACGATCCCGATCCGATGGGCAGCTATCAGCCGAGGTGGAGCTCAGGCGGCTAGTCAGGCAGCAATTTCAGCAATGCCGTATCGTCTTCAGTTGCAAGCATGAGCGACGCTTTTGCGAGCGCAGAGCCGGCCTCTTCCGGTTCCTCTGGCTTTTCAGGTGGCGGCGGCGGTTCTGGCGGCGGCGGGGGAGGCGGCGGCGGCGGAGGCTGGTAAAAAGCCGAGCGCGAGGGTGACAGCAGCAGGCTCCCTTGCTACGCAAGCGCGCGACGCAACATTCACGTTCCGGCCCGATGCCCGACCTACTGCTCGAATTCCTGTCCGAGGAAATCCCTGCGCGCATGCAGGCGCGCGCGGCCGAGGACTTGCAAAAAATGGTCACCGACCGGCTGATAGCGGCCGGGCTTGCCTACGAGGGCGCCAAGGGTTTCGCGACGCCGCGCCGGCTCGCATTGTCCGTGCATGGCGTGCCCGCGCGCCAACCTGACGTCAAAGAAGAGAAAAAGGGGCCGCGGGTCGGGGCGCCGGAGAATGCCATTGCCGGATTCCTCAAGGCGGCAGGCCTCCAGTCGATCAAGCAGGCAAAAGTTCAGCCGGACAAGAAGGGCGATTTCTACGTCGCGGTGATCGACAAGCCAGGAAGGCCGACGCTGGATGTGATTGCCGAAATGATTCCCGATGTGGTGCGCAATTTCCCGTGGCCGAAGTCGATGCGTTGGGGTACTGGCCGGCTTAGCTGGGTGCGCCCGCTTCATTCGATCGTCGCGACTTTCGGACCGGAAACCGAAGAGCCGGTGGTCGTTCCGTTTGATATCGACGGCATAAAAGGCGGTGACGAAACGCGGGGTCATCGCTTCATGGCGCCCGGCGCGATCAAGGTGCGTCGCTTCGAGGACTATGTCGCAAAGCTCGAAAAGGCCAAGGTGGTTCTCGATCCCGCTCGGCGCGCTGATGTGATTCTCGCCGACGCCAAGAATCTTGCGTTCGCGCAAGGGTATGAGCTCGTGGAAGATAATGGACTGCTGGCCGAAGTTGCCGGGCTGGTCGAATGGCCGGTGACCCTGATGGGGGCGTTCGACAAAAGCTTCCTGGCGATCCCGGACGAAGTCATCCGCGCCACTATCCGCAACAACCAGAAATGTTTCGTGTTGCGAGATCCGCAGACTGCCAAGCTCGCGAACAAATTCATTCTGGTGGCCAATGAGGAGGCTGCCGATGGCGGCAAAGCAATTGTTGCGGGTAACGAGCGCGTCATCCGCGCGCGGCTTTCCGACGCCAAGTTTTTCTATGAGACCGATCTGAAGACACGCCTTGAAGACCGGCTGCCGAAGTTTGAACACATCATTTTTCACGAGAAACTTGGCACGCAGGCCGCGCGAATCGCTCGCATCCGCGCTCTCGCCGGCCAGCTTTCGGCGATCGTGGATGCCGAGGCAGCGAAGGCCGAGCGCGCCGCGGACTTGTGCAAAGCCGATCTTTTGACCGATGTCGTCGGCGAGTTCCCGGAATTGCAGGGGCTGATGGGCCGATATTATGCCGAGGCGCAAAACGAAGACGAGGCCGTCGCGCATGCCTGCGAAGACCACTACAAGCCGAAAGGTCCGGATGACCTCGTCCCGGCCGAGCCCGTCTCAATCGCGGTCGCGCTCGCGGACAAGATCGACACGCTCACCGGGTTTTGGGCGATCTTCGAGCCGCCTACGGGTTCTAAAGACCCATATGCACTGCGTCGAGCTGCGCTCGGAGTAATTCGAATAGTCCTTGATAATGAGATACGCATCAATCTACGGAAAATCTTTCACTCCCGATTGACGGGCTGGTTCGAATCTTTGACCCCACGAGTACACAAATTTACTTCCGAACAGATTTCTGAATCTTCCAAAGCGGCGAGTTCAGACTTGCTCGCGTTCTTTGCTGATCGTCTGAAAGTGCAACTTCGCGATCAAGGTGCGCGCCATGATCTGGTCGACGCAGTATTTTCACTCTGCCAGGACGATCTTTTGATGATCGTCCGACGCGTTGATGCACTCGGAAAATTCCTCGACAGCGATGACGGCAAGAATCTACTGGCCGGCTACAAGCGCGCGACCAACATCATCCGTATTGAGGAGAAAAAAGACAAACGCGAATACACTGGTGCGCCGGAGCCCCAGAAGTACGAACTACCCGAAGAAAAGGCGCTAGCCGAGGCCATCGATGTCGCAAAGAAGGAAGCCTCTGCAGCTGTCGCCAAGGAAGATTTTTCAGCGGCCATGCTGGCGATGGCCAAGCTGCGCCCACGCGTCGACGCGTTTTTCGACAAAGTCACCGTCAATGTCGACAACAAAGGTCTGCGCGAGAATCGGCTGAAGCTCCTCAACGAGATTCGTGAAGCAACCCGGTCGGTAGCCGATTTCTCAAAGATCGAGGGATAACTGCAGCCCCCCAAGCGCATAGAACTTCGCAGCGTATTGGCGATGTCATAAAGTGGAACTGACCGACGGCCTCGCCGTTTCCAACCTCATTGCCAACCATAAAGGGGAGTAGACCATGACCGTCAGTATTGCGCATTTGCAGCCGATCGTTGCACTCATCGCCGGCATTCTGATTCTCATCATTCCGCGTCTTCTCAACATCATCGTGGCTGTCTATCTGATCCTCATCGGCCTGCTCGGCCTGGGGCTTTTCCGCTGATCGAATTACGGGCTTGCGCAGAGCCCTCTGGCGGTGCTTTTAGATGCCGTCGTCCCACCAATGTTGCTTGACCTATGGCCAAAAAGCGTGCGCGCACCACTGTAAAGCGCAAGAAACGAGTAAAGGCGTCCCGACCCAAGGCTTCCCCACCTAAGGCTTCCGGACAGAAGACGAAGGCGGCTGCCGCGCAATCAAAAGGTAAATGGGTCTACGGCTTCGGCGATGGCCGTGCCGAGGGCACCGCCGCTATGCGCGATCTCCTTGGTGGCAAGGGTGCAGGGCTGGCCGAGATGGCAAATCTCGGGTTGCCGGTCCCGCCTGGCTTCACCATAACGACCGAGGTCTGCACCTACTACTATAGTCACAACAAGCAGTATCCGAAGGACCTGCGCGATCAGGTCGAGAGGGCCTTGGCGCGCGTCGGTCGCATCACCGGAAAGAAATTCGGCGACGAGACAAACCCTCTCCTGGTCTCGGTACGTTCTGGCGCCCGCGCGTCGATGCCCGGCATGATGGACACGGTGCTCAATCTCGGTCTCAACGACGAAACGGTCGAGACGCTCGCGAAGAAATCAGGCGATCGGCGCTTCGCCTACGACAGCTATCGCCGTTTCATTACCATGTACTCAGATGTAGTACTTGGCGTCGGCCACGAGCATTTCGAAGAATTGCTCGATCGTCACAAAGAGCAGCAGGGCTATACGCTCGATACTGATTTGTCTGCCGACGACTGGGCCGATCTCGTCGTTCGCTACAAGAAGCGCGTGAAGGATGAACTCGGTCAAGACTTTCCGCAGAATCCTCACGAGCAACTGTGGGGAGCAATCGGCGCGGTGTTTGGCTCATGGATGAACCAGCGCGCCATCACGTATCGCAAGCTGCACAATATTCCGGAAAGTTGGGGCACTGCGGTCAACGTGCAGGCCATGGTCTTTGGCAACATGGGCGACACCTCGGCGACCGGCGTCGCTTTTACTCGCAACCCCTCGACCGGTGAGAAAAAACTCTACGGCGAATTCTTGATCAACGCTCAAGGCGAGGATGTCGTCGCTGGCATTCGTACGCCGCAGGAGATCAGTGAGGCCGCCCGCAAGGAGGCCGGCTCCGACAAGCCTTCGATGGAATATGCGCTGCCGAAGGCATATGCCGAGCTCAAGCGCATCTACAATGTGCTCGAGCGCCACTATCGCGACATGCAGGATCTGGAATTTACGGTCGAGCAGGGCAAGCTATGGATGTTGCAGACGCGATCGGGCAAGCGCACGGCCAAGGCCGCGCTTCGCATCGCGGTTGAATTGGCCAACGAGGGGTTGATATCAAAAAGCGATGCGGTGCTACGCGTCGACCCGCTCAGCCTTGATCAATTGCTGCATCCGACCATCGATCCACGCGCCCATCGGCGCGTCATCGCTACCGGCCTGCCGGCCTCGCCGGGTGCGGCTAGCGGTGAGATTGTTTTCTCGCCCGATGAAGCAGCGCAGCTGAAATCCGATGGCAAAAAAGTCGTCCTCGTCCGCATAGAGACCTCGCCGGAGGACATCCATGGGATGCATGCAGCGGAAGGAATTCTCACGACACGGGGCGGCATGACGTCTCATGCAGCGGTCGTCGCGCGCGGAATGGGAAAGCCATGCGTTTCCGGCGCCGGTTCGCTGCGCGTCGACTACGCAGCTGGAACCATGGTCGCCGGCGGTCAAAGCTTCAAAAAGGGCGACTACATCACTGTCGACGGTTCAACGGGACAGGTGTTGGCCGGTAAGGTCGATATGGTGGAGCCGCAATTATCCGGCGAATTCGCAACCTTGATCGGTTGGGCCGACAAAGTCCGCCGTCTGGGCGTGCGGGCGAACGCCGATACGCCTGCGGACGCCAAGGCCGCGGTTCGCTTTGGCGCCGAGGGCATCGGGCTCTGTCGGACGGAGCACATGTTTTTCGAATCTGACCGTATCCAGGCGGTCCGCGAGATGATTCTCGCCGACGACGAAAGGTTGCGTCGCGCGGCGATCGCCAAGCTGCTGCCGATGCAGCGTGCCGATTTCGTTGAATTGTTCGAGATCATGGCCGGCCGACCGGTGACCATCCGGCTTTTGGATCCGCCGCTGCACGAATTCCTCCCTCATGGCGACGCGGAGATTGCGGAAGTTGCGGCCGCCATGGGTGAAGACCCGAAGAAGCTCGCCGCCCGCGCGAACGAGCTTTCCGAATTCAATCCGATGCTTGGCTTCCGGGGTTGTCGTATCGCAATCGCCTATCCGGAAATTGCCGAGATGCAGGCGCGCGCCATTTTCGAGGCGGCGATCGAGGCAGCCAAGCGCACAGGCAAACCGGTGGTGCCGGAAGTCATGGTGCCGTTGATTGCAACAAAAGCCGAACTTGACCTCGTGAAGGCCCGTATCGATGCAATGGCTCAGGCTGTCGCAAAGGAGAAAAAAACGAAGGTCGATTACCAGGTCGGCACGATGATCGAATTGCCGCGTGCCTCGTTGTTAGCCGATGAAATTGCGCAGACCGCCGAATTTTTCTCATTCGGTACCAACGACCTGACGCAAACGACGTTCGGGATTTCCCGCGATGACGCGGCGAGTTTTCTCGGCATCTATACTGCGCGGGGCATCCTTCCCGTTGATCCGTTTGTGTCCATCGATCAGCGCGGTGTCGGCGAACTTGTCAAAATTGGTGTTGAGCGGGGCCGCAAGGTCAGGCCAAAGCTGAAAGTCGGAATTTGCGGCGAACATGGAGGCGATCCGTCATCGGTTGCCTTCTGTCACGAAGCCAAACTCGACTACGTGTCCTGTTCGCCCTTCCGCGTTCCGATTGCGCGCCTCGCAGCCGCTCAGGCTGCGCTGGGCAAGACGGCAGCGAGCCAAGCCTAGGCACTTTCTTTAGGACGAAGCCTAGACTGCTACCTTGCCGAGGAAATCTTCCACCCCCAGCCGCAGGCTAGCCACGGCGTGGTCAACGGCTTCTGAGGCGTCGCGCACGACTTCCGCCGAAGAGCGTGTCTGCGTTGCCGCGCCGGCGACATCGCCGAGTACCGATACGACGTGCCCCGTGCCTTCCGCTGCGCTGGCGACGTTACGGGAAATCTCACTCGTTGCCGAGTTCTGCTGTTCAACAGATGCAGCGACCGCCGAGGTGTTTTCATTGATCTCACGCATTCGCGTGGCGATCTGCCTGATGGCTTCCACTGCCGCCGAAGTTGAATCCTGTACGGCGAGAATATGATTGGCGATGTCTTCGGTTGCCTTGGAGGTTTGCACCGCGAGTGACTTGACCTCCGAGGCGACAACAGCGAAACCTTTTCCCGCCTCGCCCGCGCGAGCGGCCTCGATCGTGGCATTGAGTGCAAGCAGGTTTGTCTGCCCCGGATATTGCGGATCAACTTGACCACGTCACCGATCTTCTGGGCTCCGTCCGCCAGCCCGCCGATCTCGCCATCGGTCGCGCGCGCCTCGCTCGTGGCGAGCCCGACAATATTCGTCGTGTGGGTCAGTTGACGACTAATCTCCGCGATAGAGCGGGATAACTCATCGGCGGCGACTGCTGCAGTTTCAACGTTCGCCGATGCTTCGTGAAAAGCCTGCACCGCGCTTTCGGCGCGCTGGGATGTCTGTTCAGAGGAGCCGAAAAGCGTCAAGGAGGTCGAGCGCATTGCGGTTGTGCTTGCGCTCACCGTGGACAGAAGCTTTTCGACGGTTGGCCGAAATGACGCGATGGCCGAGTCGATGTTTGCGCGCCGTTTGTTCCTGCCCGCGAATTGCAGCGCGCTCCTCTTCGGCGCGTCTTTGCTCGGTAACGTCTTCGTGCGTCGAAACCCAGCCGCCACCAGGCAGCGGTTCGTTCTTTGCGAGAACGATCCGCCCGTCACTGGCCTTTACATAGTGTTCGAGGCTCTTCCCAAGCGACATTGCCTCAAGGATGTTCTTCACGTAGCTGTCGATGTCGCCGGCGAACAATCCTGTTTCCTTGCGATATTCAATGAGGCGTTTGAGCGTGCAACCGGGTTTAACAACCTCAGGGGAAAGTTTGTACATCTGCAAGTAGCGCTTATTGAGCAAAATGATGCGACCTTGCGCATCGAACATGTTCAGTCCCTGCGACATGTTGTTGAGCGCAGTGGACAGACGACGATTTTGCTCTTGCAGGCGTCGATAGAGGATGCACGCGGCTGCGAGGAGTGCAATGGAGGCACCCGCAACCAGCGTGATTTGACCCACGGCAGTGGATGGCAGCAAGAAACCGAACATGCGGGCCCGCAAAGAATACCGCCGGCAATAATGTGCGGGAGCAATTGCGATATAGTTAATTTTTGTTTCCTGTTGGTTGTTAGCGAGAGCCGCAAATTTGGGTGGTTTGTGCCGAGATGTCGTTACTGCAATCGCGTCTCGCGTGGCCCGGTGCGCAGCTGCCCCGAGAAGTTAACGCCTTCGCAAGGTTAATCGGACCATAAAAACCTCACGCATGCCGCCGTCTGGCGGCAAGTGGCGGTGGGGCGTTGCGGTGTGGCGTTGAGTAAAAGGGACGCAGGGTCGCTTGGGCGTCGGCGGCGAAGAGAGGCCGTATCGATAGCCATTGGAGCGGCTGCACTGAGTCTCATCCCCGGCAAAATTGCTTTTCAGGATCTTGGCGCCTTGCTGGCGCGGCAGCCGGCGGTCACCAAACGTTGGCAACAGCACCTGATCGCGTCTCCATTCGGCACGATCCACGCCGCAATGCTCAGTTTGCCGAGGCCGGTGGGCACCGCAATTCCGCACCCGCCTATTTATGCGCTTGCGAACTTCGATCCATTGGACATCACCGGATCGATCGGCAGGCAGCCGCTCGGTGACTCGACTGCGCCTTTGCAGTTTCCCAAGGCCAACCGCAAATCCAAAGGCGACTCGCTTGTCGTTCGCCCGCGCGAGCCGGCCCCGCCGATCCCGGAGGTCTCTGCGACTGAACAGACGCCACCAGCCGAAACCGAGGCGACACAAAAAGAAGATGCCGATGGCCGCTTCGAGCCATATGCGAAATATGAATTCCTGGCACCGGGCGATCGGAGTTCAACGCCTGACGTCGAATTGCCGTATGTCGACATGCCGCCTGCCGACCTAACTCCTGTCGCGCGGCCTAACACTGGCAAGGATTCAACGCAGCTCTATTTCGGAATCGATTCGATGGCGGGTGGTCGAGAAGGAATTGCTCCCTGGGCGCCTGGCGAGGCGCCTGTCGTGCTTGCCTCGCGTGGCGATACAGACATCAAACAGTCGGCACTCTCGCCAGAATCGCCAGGGGCCGACAGCAAAGCGGGCGAGAGCGTTGTCACCAAGGGTGAAGTGACCGGCGTCGATCAGCGGCCGCGCTCGCCCGCCGAACGGCTCGCACTCACGGGTGTAGGCCGGGCAAAGGCAGAAAAGTGTCTCGCCAACGCCGTGTATTTTGAATCGCGTGGCGAGTCGGTGCGTGGTCAGATCGCGGTGGCGCAAGTCGTGATGAACCGTGTCTTTTCACCGTTCTATCCGAACGATGTCTGCGGGGTCGTCTATCAAAACGCTCACCGCCACAACGCCTGTCAGTTCACGTTCGCCTGCGACGGCATTCCCGACATCGTCACCGAGCCGGAGGCGTGGGAGCGCGCCAAGCGTATTTCCCGCGACATGCTCGACGGCAAGCTGTGGATGCCGGAGGTATCGAAGTCGACGCACTATCATGCCTACTGGGTGCGCCCCGATTGGGTTAACGAGATGAAGAAAATCTACAAGCTCGGTGTGCATACCTTCTATCGTCCCCGCGCATGGGGCGAGGGCGACGATGAGCCCACCTGGGGTGACGCAGCCACGACCGAAAAAGAAGCCGCGGCGGAAGAAGCAAAAGGCCCTGTAAGCCATAGTCTGGAGTGGCTTAAGTCCGAAGAAGGACAGGCCTCGACCCGGCAGAAAAACGCGCGCAAGTAGTTCCGGGCGTG
>Ga0310897_10000402_pt1 | contig 9800 bp, 10 predicted proteins | sample C8D2metaG_FD_203913 | JGI IMG/M metagenome (GOLD analysis project Ga0310897, IMG submission 203913) | Lab incubated soil microbial communities from West Virginia University Organic Research Farm, Morgantown, WV, United States - C0D1 | ecosystem: Environmental > Terrestrial > Soil > Agricultural...
GGGCTGGTGCCAGCGCTGCTGGCCACCCGGCCGGGGGTATGGCCGGCGCTCAGGGCCGGGGTCGCGGCTGAGATCGGCGGGCAGCTCCGTTGGCGGCGGGTGCTCGTCGCCGCGCAACTCGCGTTGAGCCTCGTGCTCGTGACGGCGTCGGGCCTGTTCGGCCGGACCGTCTACAACCTTCGCCACACAGACACCGGATTCCAGACCGACCGCCTCGTGCAATTCCGGGTGAACCCTGGCGCCGCCGGGTACGACCGGCAGCGCTCCGAGGCAGTCCTGGGCCAGGCACTCGAGGCGATTCGAGTGCTCCCCGGCGTTGAAACCGCCACACTGTCCGTCGCGCCCCTGCTCGCCAACGGGCTGCTCGGGTTCGGTCTGGATGTGGAGGGCTATTCGAGCCGCGACGGCACCCGCGCGCTGGCCGGCGGCAATGTCGTCGCGCCAGGCTATTTTCGAATGGTGGGGACTCAGCTCGTGCGCGGCCGCGACTTCTCGGAGACCGATACGGCGCGCTCCCCGCGTGTGGCGATCGTGAGCGAAACGTTCGTGCAACGCTACCTGCCGAACCTCGATCCCATCGGCCGGACGATCACCTTTGCACTCGGCGGCCCGCAACGCTTTCAGCACACGATCGTCGGCGTTTCGAAGGACGCCCGGCTCAACAACCTGCGCAACGCGCCGAGACCGACGTTCTATCTGCCGTACACCCAGTTCGACGTCCTCAACGCCTCGTTCTTCCTGGTGCGGGGTGTCAGCGACGCGAGCCCGCTCCGGCGTTCCATCGAGGAGACGGTACGGCGCCTCGACCCGGAACTACCGGTGATCGGCTACATCAGCCTCGACGAACAGATCGATCGCGTGCTGCAGTCGGAGCGGCTCCTCGCCTCGCTGTCGCTGTGGTTCGGCGTGCTGGCGACGGGACTCGGCGCGATCGGATTGTACGGCGTCACGGCGTTCGCCGTCGCTCGCCGGACCCGCGAGATCGGTCTGCGCATCGCGCTCGGCGCCGACCGCCGCGCCGTAGTCCAGATGATCCTGCGCGGCGCAGCCGCCATGGCCGCGATCGGTATCGGTCTGGGCGCCGTGCTGGTACTGGCTCTCAGCCGCTACGTCGAATCGCAGCTCTACGGGATTCGCGGTGCGGACCTCGTCACCCTCGCCGGCGCCGGTGCCGTTCTCGTGGCCGTAGTTCTCACCTCGGGCTGGCTACCTGCCCGCCGTGCCAGCCGCGTCGATCCGATGGTGGCGCTCCGATACGAGTAGCTGATCGCGCCGTTGACTAAACCTAGCGGTAGGTTTACGATCGCAAGGTGACCTGGGCCGCGGTGATCCGCAAGCTGAAGGCCGCGGGATTCGTCGAACTCCGGTCTGGGAAGGGCAGCCATCTGCTGCTGAAGCACCCCACAACCGGCAAGGAAGTATGGGTGGCCGTTCACACCAGGAAAGATGCGGGGCGGCTCGGTAATCGCATCCTGCGTGAGGCAGGTGTCGAATGACAATGCTCTATCCGATTGTCTTTGAAACCGAAGAAAGCGGGGCGGTGAGCGCCTACGTGCCTGGACTACCCGTCTATGCGGCGGCCGATACCCACGCGAAGACCGAGCGCGCTATTCGCGCTGTGCTCACGGACTACCTCAACGCGCACCCCGACAGCCAGCCAGATGCTCGTGTCCGGGTCGCACGCTTCTCCGACAAAGAACGGAAGGTCGATATCGTCGGCGTCGCCGCGTTGGTGGGCGCCCGTCGAAGCAAGGCGAAGGCACGCGCCTCGAGAGCCAATGGCCGGCTCGGTGGGCGTCCTCCCAAGGACACGGGCATGGGAGCGAGTCGCTCGAAGGCGTCGCGCTGACGCCCGCTCATCAGCTAAATCCACTGACTTCAGCAAATTGCTGGAACTTTGCGAACCGGGAACTTCCCCCCGGTATGCCTGGTTACGCTGCGAGTGTGCGGCATCTGAAGTGGAACTACTTTACGTGTTCCCGCAGATACTTCGCGACGTCTGTAATGAGGCGATGGACCGACGCCTGCGCGATGCGGTGCCCCACCGTCGCATCGAGCGCATCGCCGACGATTCCCATCGGCGGCTCGTAGCGTCCCACGAACTCGAGCTGGGTTTCCGTTGCCGTGAGCGGATAAACCGACAATTCGGCTTTCATGACCGGAAACAGCGCTGCACGCTGGGCGGCCGACCATTCGATCGGGATGCGCGTGACTCGTGCAATCGGCGCTGTGTAGCTCTGCTCGCTGATCTCGCCTACCGTGACGGCAATCTCCGCGCCGATATCGAGGGGCCCGATGTTCACGTGCAGCGCGGCGGCGACGTCTCTCGCGCGCGCGGCCGCAGCATTGGTGGCTGCGCTCAGTACGGCCGCCGGATCCTTGACGAGCGCGTCACGTACCGCCGCATACGGGTGGTTGACGTAGTCATGGCTTCGGATCTCGTTCATGGGCCCGACCTTGCGATCGATCGTAAACACCGTTGAGCGTGCACCTATCATAGACCATCGCTAGTTCCGAGTTCGCACGATAGCCGTCTCGCGGCAGGCCTTGCAGGGATCGCCGCATTGTGGGCGTCGTGGGCAAGGGCTTCCAATACCTCTCCTGTCGCGGCGCTGTGGGAGTAGCATTGCCCACATGTCGACATCCATCACTCGTCGTGAGGCCCTGAAGCTCGCAAGCCTCGCGCTCGTCGGGCAACCGGGTCTGCAGCGCGGCGTCAAGAAGGTCATCGTTGCAGGCGCCGGCATAGGTGGATTGAGCTGCGCCTGGGAGCTGATGCGACGCGGTCACGACGTGACCGTGCTGGAAGCGTCCGCGCGGACGGGCGGGCATGTCTTCACATTTCGCGAAGGGCTCGACGACGGCCTTTACGCGGATGGGGGCGCCGAGCACTTCACACAGCCCGGATATGAGCAGTTCTGGTCCTACGTGCGTGAGTTCAATCTGCCCTTTCTGTACTACCCGCGCCGCGAGCATCTGCTGCGATGGATCGATGGCCGGATGTACACGCCAGAAATGCTCGCCGACCCGAAGGCGCTTGGCGAGCTCGGGCTGAACCGGCGCGAAATCGAATTTCTGGGTCAGCATCCTTTTGCGGAGCTCTCCTCGCTGTACCTCGGGCCGTATCTCGATAACTTCGCGGATGAATATCGGCCCTTCGACGCGGGACTCAACGCGCTCGATCAGATCAGCTCCGCCGATCTCTTTCGAAAAGACGGTGCGTCGGCCGGTGCTCTGCGCTTCATCGGCGGTCGTGGATCCGCTCTTCAGGCCGTGTGGCACGCCGCCATCCTGAAACGGCGCGGCGTTCCACTCTTTCCGCCCAAAGTGTTCCGTCTGGTCGGTGGCAATCAGACGCTTCCCGATACGTTCGCCGCTCGACTCGGCACAGCCATCAAGGTGCACTCTCCGATCACGGCGATCGAACACGGCAATTCGGGTGTACGGGTCAACTATCTCGAAAAAGAAACGCCCGCGAGGATGGAGGGCGACTACCTGGTTTGCGCGATGTCGGCGCGAATGCTTGCAAAGCTACCGGTCACGCCCGCGTGGCCCGAGGACAAGGCGTTTGCGATTGGCAACGTGCCGTACTATCACGACACGCGTGTCATTTTTCAATCGCGCAGCCGATTCTGGCAGCGCGACGGCATCAGTCCGAACATGCAGTTCGGCGACACCTCGCTCGGTTCAGCATGGAGCGCTTCGGAGGAGGTGAAGACGACGCGTGGCCTGCTGGCGGGCACGGCCTCCGGCGCCGGGACCGCTGAGCGGGCGCTCGCGACCTACAAGAAGTACTATCCCGGTCGGTCCGAGGACATCGAGAAGGCGCACGTCGTGGTGTGGGCTCTGGATCCGTGGGCATCCGCCTGTGAGCGAACATCGTATGCCCCTGGACAACTCGGAAAATTCTGGCCAATCCTCATCGAACCACACGGCCGGATTCACTTCGTCGGCGCCTACGCCGACAACCTGAACTGGGGAATGGAAGCCGCGACGCGTTCCGCGAATCGCGTCGCCGAGGCCATTCACAAATTGTGAACTCGGGTTCTTGAATTGTTGCGCGTGCTAACGGGCGCGTACTAACGAGCGGATTGTCGGCCGAAAGACAGCCATGATCTTCTTACAGACCCAACGGAATCGGAACCCCGAGTGGCACCGTTGGCGAGATCTGCAGCACGCGCTTGCTGTCGACGTTCACGCCGAAGTGCAGGCGCAGAAAAGGGGTCTGGTCTGTCGGAGTGTATGAGCAAACGTAGTCCCAATCCGTCGGTCTCGGCTCACAGCGAAGCCGGGCATCGGCGAAATAGCGGCTCGATTGAATCAATTGTGATTCGAGTTCCTGCGCACTGATCTTTTTGCTGCGCCCTTCGGTCGACAATCCGGTCAGCGGAGCGTATTGCCGGATTGCAGCGTGCGGGACCTGAACGACCAGCGGGGCCCGAGTCTTGAAAGCAGCGACGCGGCTCGTGATGAAGACCAGCACGGCGGCGACCAGGACGACCAGCGCAACCGTCATCCACCGATTGACACCCTCGACGTCCACCATCCAGCGATCGACGTTCTGATTCATGCGACGGCTGGCATCGCCGAGTTCGGTGTCGTCCCGTGCGATCGTGGGATCTGACGCCTTGCTCACCTGGTGATATCGCAGCGGCGCCCTGCGAATGAGCCCGTAGGCGTCGTTGATTGCCGCCATGTGCGCGGTTGCCTGTTGCTGTTCCGCCGAGCCCACCGGAAACCTGTCCGGATGATGTTGTTTGGCAAGATGCTTGTGCGCCTGGCGGATAGCGGCCGGATCGGCCGAGTAGTCGACGCCGAGGACCTTGTATGCGTTCATGAACGCCAACAGATCGGGCCGGGCCGCCGTGGGCATGCGTCGGGGTCTGCCGATTGTGTGCCAGTGTCGCGACGCACTGTAGCCCCCGAAACGTCTCGATGTTGACCATGGTCTGTGCCGGAGCAACGCTCAGCGGAACCAAGCTCGCGTGTCCTGAGTTGGCCATGCGGCGCACCAAAGCGTCGTCGCCGCCTTCAGTTCTGTAATGGTGACGCCAATCCTGTTTGTCCAGTGATGGAGTAGCGCGCCCCCAAGGCAAATCTTCTTCTGTCAGACGCCTTCGAGACCTCGCTGCCAGTCGAACCCGATCGCGGTGAGAAAGGCACGGGCAATCAGGGCGGACCCGGTGTTATTGGGGTGCACGCGGTCCCAGTTGATCGTCGCCGGATAGTAGGTCGTGAGCAGTCGATCGAAAGCGGCCTGCACGTCGACGAACACGCTCCCCGCTGTCGCAGTGGCGACCTTCTTCACAACGGCGCCGTATCTGTCCATCGTCGCGCGCATCGCGTCTTGCCGGTTCGGCTCGATGTAGTACGGCGTCATCAGCACCAGGCCCTTGACCAACGGCTTTGTGGACGAGACCAGCTCGCCGAGGTTGCGCTCGTATTCGTCAATGAGCACGTGACCCTCTGTCTGCTTCGGCGAGTCGTACTGGCGCCAGACGTCGTTGGCGCCAATCATGATCGACAGCCAGTCCGGCTTCAGATCCAGCACATCCTTCTGCCATCGCGCCTTGAGATCGCGGGTCGTGTTTCCGCTGACTCCCATGTTGATGACGCGGATCAGGCGATCGGGATACACCGCGCCGAGCAGCGCGTCGACCATCATCACGTAACCTCGCCCCAGCGCATCGTCGGCTCGCCCCTCACCGATCGGCCTGGCGCGGCCGACGTCGGTGATCGAGTCGCCGATCATCACCAGCTTCTCACCCTTCTGCAGTCGCAGATCGGGCCGGCGACCCGGCGTCTGAGCAGCGGCAACCGGAATCCCGAGCGTCGCGAGCCCGGAAATGCCCGCGAGGGCGGAAACAACTTCTCGTCGTGTGACCATGACTCCCCTTTCACGTTGCCAGTGGCGGTCCGCTCGTTATCGCAGGACGTCAGCGTCCCGTCAGCTTCCGGATCAGATCCACCTCGTCGGCCTTGTACGGCGTTCCGTCCTGCTTGAAAATCTCGTGGAACCACACCGTCGGTTCACGATCGACGTAGGGCTTCTGCCACGAATCCCACGGCAGATACGTCTGCGTCTTGCCGGCGACGAAACCCCAGTTGATCGCAGCCACCTTGTACTTCTTCGCGATCGGCAGTGAGCCGTCGAACGTGCTGCCGTTGCCGCGCGCCATGTACTCAGTGCAAAGAATGGGACGATGGAAGCGCTGCAACCACTGGATGCGCTTCTCGAATTCCGCTGCCTTGTCGTAGTTGTGGAACGAGATGACGTCCGAGTGCTCGAGCTGCACGCGTTCCATCGGCGAGAGCTTGTCGTCGCTCGACCAATCGCCCTTCCACACGCCCGACGTCAACGGTTGCTCGGCGCCCGCTTCGCGCGTCCAGGCGAACACCTGCGGCAGCAGTTTCAGGACGAGATCGACCTTATTCTTTGGCTCCTGGCTGCCGTAGCTGTTCGTGTTCATGTTGTCGGGTTCGTTCCAGACGTCCCAGCCGAGCACGCGCGAGTCCTTGCCGAAGGCGCCGACAACACCCGTCACGTACGTCTTGAGCCGCGGATACTCCTTCGGATCCTGCAGGGCCTTCGCGCCGGGTGCCTGTAGCCAGCCAGAGTTGTGCACGCCGGGTGTCGGATCGTGCTGCTTGCCGAGATGGGGATTGGGATCCCAGCACGAATCGAAGAGCACGAGCAGGGGTTTGATCTTGTGCTTCGCGGCGATATCGAGGAACTGATTGATTCGCGCCTGATACCCCTTGGCGTCCTGCTGCCACGGCAAATCATGCAGAAACACTCTCATCGTAGTCATGCCGAGCCCTTCGGCCCAGCCGAGCTCCTTGTCGATCGTCTTCGGATCGAACGTCTCGGCCTGCCACATCTCGAGCTCGTTGATCGCGTTTGCCGGAATGTAGTTGCTGCCGACCAGCCAAGGTTGCTTCGCGTACCAGTCGTTGGCCTTCGCCTCGGACCAGCGGCCAGCGGGCGCCTGCGACAGGGCGAGCGTGCAGACACAGCCGATCAGCAATGTCATGAACAGGCGGGGCGTTTTCATGCCGCAGACCTTAGCATGAACTCGTCCTGACGACCCTTGATGAACAGATTGCGGCGGAACTTGCCGAGGGGCTACACTCGCGTTCGTTCATGAACAAGCAAGGAGTCGTCATGACCCGTGTTAATCACATACGTCTTATGGTGTCCGCGATCGGTGTTCCGGCCATTGCATTGCTGGCTGCCAACGCTGCGCACCTGATCGGCGCGCCGGCATTCAAGGTGGACAAGTACGACATCAAAGGTGAAGGCGGTACTGACTATGTGACCGTTGAATCCGCGACAGGCCGCGTGTTCGTTTCGCGGAGCACGCACATGATGGTGGTCGATGGGGCCACCGGCAAGGTCGTCGGAGACATTGCGGATACTCCCGGTGTTCACGGCGCAGGCCTCGTCACCAAGGTGGGCCACGGATTCACGACGAACAGCGGTGATCAAACAGTCACCATGTTCGACCTCAAGACGCTGGCACCGATCAAGAAGATCAAGATTGGCCCGGGTCTCGACGGCATCATGTACGACGAGCCCGACAACAAGATCATCCTGACGAATCACAGTCGTCCCGGCACGCTCACCGCGATCGATCCGGACAGCGGCGACGTTGTCGTTACGGTAGAACTCGAGGACAACGCACCCGAGGGAGCCGCCACCGACGGCAAAGGTCACATCTTCGTCAATAACGAAGGCAAGAGCACCATTCAGGTCATCGACGTGAAGACCTGGAAGGCCACGGCGTCATGGCCTCTGGCGCCATGCGACGGGCCGACCGGCATCGCCTACGACCGCACGACCAATCGAATCTTTTCGGGTTGCAGCAAGACGTCAGTCGTGGTCGATGCAAGCACCGGAAAGGTCGTGGCATCGATTGCAAACGGGACGCGTGTGGATGCACTCGGATGGGATCCGTCAGAAAAGCTGATTTACATCCCGAACGGTGGCGAAGGCAACGTCACGGTTGTCCACCAGGATGCCGCGGACAAGTACAGCGTTGTCGCCACGGTCGCGACGTTCGCTGGCGCAAAAACGATCACCGTCGACCCCAAGACGCATCGCGCGTATCTGTTTCAACCTGAGCGCGGTCCCGCACCTCCGCCGGCAGCCGGCGCAACGCCGCCAGCGGCCGGTCAGCGCGGAAGAGGGCCGCAGGGACCGATCATCGCCGCGTGGTTCATGGCGGTTAGTCACTGACGTTGATCGATTAGGTCGGTCTCCGTGGCACCAACGCGTTCACCGTCTCGTTCCCCACGCGGCAAGCACGCTCGCAGACGCACGTGAACCGGGCAGCCATTGCGGCCGACGAAACGCATGTGACCGCCGTCACGCAATCACTGCGTTGACGACCTTCCCGCTGACGTCGGTGAGCCTGAAGCGTCGGCCCCGGTACAGAGACGTCAATCGCTCGTGCTGGGATGTAGTTGATCGATTCGACCGGGACGGGCCCGCCCCTCCTTTGACGAACGTCTAGGCATCGTGTATATTCAATGTAGATACAGAGTCGCACATGACAACTTCACTGGCGAAATGGGGAAACAGCCTCGGGCTGCGGATTCCAAAGTCAATCGCCGCCGAACTCGACATCCGCGACGGCGACGCCGTCGATGTCGCCGTGCAGGACGGCGCAATTGTCGTGCGACCGGCGAGAAGACGATACACGATTGAAGAACTGGTCGCTGACATGACGCCCGACGATCGCGGAGAGACGGATTGGGGGCGACCCGTAGGCAACGAGGTGTGGTGAAACGCGCCTACGTTCCAGAGCCTGGCGATCTCATCTGGCTCACATTTGATCCCCAAACCGGACGCGGGCAGCGAGGGCGTCGTCCGGCCCTCGTCCTGTCGCCGCGAATCTACAACGAGCGCTCCGAACTCGCGATTGTGTGCCCGATCACCTCCAAGGTGAAGCGGCGCATGTTCGAAGTATCCCTGCCGCCGGGCGGACGCATCGAAGGCGCCGTGCTGGTGAACCACTTGAAAAGCCTCGACTGGAAACAGCGACGCGCCGAGTTGGCAGGAAAGACGGACGCATCCGTGCTTGAAGAGGTGCGGGAACGAATCCGCCCACTGGTGGGCCTCTGAGAGGCGCGTCGTCATAAGGCACGACGTCACGCTTGTCGTGGTCGACCTCCCGCTGCGGTAGCCGCCGTCACGCAATCACTGCGTTGACGACCTTCCCGCTGACGTCGGTGAGCCTGAAGCGTCGGCCCTGGTACAGATACGTCAATCGCTCGTGATCGATGCCGAGCAGGTGCAGTAGTGTCGCGTGGAAATCGTGCACATGAACCGGCTGGTCGACGACGTTGTAGCTGAAATCGTCGGTGGCGCCGAAGACGAGCCCCGGCTTCACCCCACCGCCGGCCATCCAGACGCTGAAGCACCGCGGGTGGTGGTCGCGCCCGTAGTTGGTGGCGGTCAGCTTGCCCTGCGAGTAGCTGGTCCGTCCAAACTCGCCACCCCAGACGACGAGCGTGTCGTCGAGCAGGCCGCGCCGTTTGAGATCGATGACGAGCGCCGCGCTCGCCTGGTCTGTCTCGCGGCATTGCCGTTCGATGTCCCGCGGCAGGTTGTCGTGCTGATCCCAGCCCTGGTGATAGAGCTGCACGAACTTGACGCCGCGCTCGGCGAGACGGCGCGCGAGCAGGCAGTTTGCCGCGAAGGTCCCGGGCGTCCGCGAGTCCTTGCCGTACAGATCGAAGGTTTCCTCGGTCTCGTTCGAGAGATCCATCACGCCCGGTACGCTCGCCTGCATCCG
>Ga0310897_10000417_pt1 | contig 9570 bp, 9 predicted proteins | sample C8D2metaG_FD_203913 | JGI IMG/M metagenome (GOLD analysis project Ga0310897, IMG submission 203913) | Lab incubated soil microbial communities from West Virginia University Organic Research Farm, Morgantown, WV, United States - C0D1 | ecosystem: Environmental > Terrestrial > Soil > Agricultural...
ATGACTCGCCTATGTCGGCGTTGAAACTTAGAACAATATTCTTATTCACCCCGCGGATCTTTCTCTATAGAGAAAAATATTCTATTTCAAGGACAATCTACTGCCGCGTTCCGCGGTTTTTCAACCCACGAACCCGTGTCATGAAAACATTCATTCGCTTCAGTCCGGGCCTGCGTCGTCTCGGCGCCGCGATCCTGTTCAGCGCCGCAATGGCCGCGTCGGTCGCGGGAGCCCATGCCGATCCGCTCGTCAGCGCGGAGTGGATCAACGCCCATCGGGCTGACCAGAACCTGGTCGTCCTCGACATCCGTTCCGCAATCGACGGAGGTGGTGCGCAGGCTTACGCGGCCGCGCACATCCCGGGCAGCGTCCACAGCGACTACGACAAGGCGGGTTGGCGCGTCACGCGCAACAACGTTCCTTTCATGGTGCCAACCGTCCCCGAGCTTGAGAAGTTGATCGGAGATCTTGGTATCGATGAAACGAGCCATGTCGTGGTCGTGCCTGCGGGCGTCAACGTTCTCGATTTCGGTTCCGCGGCGCGGACCTACTGGACGCTCAAATATGTCGGCGTGAAGGACGTTTCGATTCTCGACGGCGGTCTCGCGGCCTGGCGGCAGGCGGGCCTCCCGGTCGAGAGCGGGGTCAAGGCGCCATCGCCGAAAATCTTCACGGCGACGGTTGATAACAGCATTCTGGCATTGGCCAATGACGTCGAGGCGATCGAAGGCAAAGGCGGTGCGTCGCTGGTCGACGCGCGCCCAGCTTCGTTCTTCCATGGCAAGGAAAAGGCGCCGGCGTCGCAGGCCTATGGCCACATTCCCGGAGCGGTGAGCCTCGACAGCGCCAAATTCTACGACCCGCAAACGAACCGTCTGAAGCCGAAGGCTGAGCTTGCTGCGGTTGCGAGCACTGTTCCGGCCGGTCCGGCGGTGAGCTACTGCAACACGGGCCACTGGGCCGCGACCGATTGGTTCGTCCTGCACGAACTGCTCGGCCGGACAGAGACCAGGCTCTATGCCGGCTCGATGGTCGAGTGGACCAGCAATGCAAGCCGGCCGATTGAATCCTCGCGCACGAAATGGGACGATCTGAAGAAGGCCATAGGCCTCGGTTCCTGATCCGCGCTTTGGAGTTTTCATGACTACGGCAAGTCTGGCCGCGTCCGATCGGGGCGCGGCCGTTCGCATCGACCGGCTTTTCCTCGGTCTTGCGCTGGGCGCCACGGCAATCCTGGTCGCCCTTGTGCTGCTCGATCATCAGCCGGCGTCCGCCGCCCTCATTCTTGGCGGCTTCGGACTTGGCATCGCCTTCCTCAAGGCCGAATTCAGCTACACGGCCTCCTGGCGGCGTTTCCTGACGCGCGGTGACGCGAGTGGTCTGGTCGGCGGTCTCATTGTCATTGTGATCTGCGCGCTCGTCGTGGTGCCTGTCGCCGCGCTCAGCCCGAAATATGGTGGAGCGATTGCACCGCTTGGCCCTTCGCTGGTCTTAGGCGCGTTCGTTTTCGGCGTTGGCATGCAGCTCGCCAATGGCTGTGGCTCGGGCACGCTCTACACGGTCGGCGGTGGATCGGGCCGCATGCTGATCGCATTGCTGTTCTTCGTGATCGGCAGCGTCTTCGGTAGCCTGTCATTGCCGGCATTTCTTGCGCTGGGTGGGATAGATCCGATTCTGGCCTCCGATTATTTCGGCGCTTGGGGTGGGCTCGCGGTCACGCTTGTCAGCATCGCGTTCTTCGCGAGCGTGTTCATCGCCATCGCGCGCAAGCGGGGCGGAGCTTACAAGCCTTCGCGCAACTACGTGATCGGCGGATTCGCGATCGGCATCCTGTGCGTCGCGGTTTTCTTCGCCGGGGGCCATCCCTGGAGCGTCACCTTCGGCTACACGGTTTGGGGTGCGAAAGCCGCGACCGCGCTCGGCTTCGATCTTTCGCACGCGCCATTCTGGCAATGGCCGGGACCCAAGCACGCGCTCACGGATTCCGTGCTCTCCGACACATCGAGCCTCACTGATTTCGGAATGCTGTTTGGCGCCATGGCCGCCGCCGCGGCGACCAAGCCCTTCGCCGCGTCCGCCTGGCCGCCGGCGAAATCGCTGCTCGCGTCCGGCATCGGCGGATTGCTGATGGGTTGGGGCGCGCGGCTGGGCTTCGGCTGCAATATCGGCGCCTTCGTCGGCGGTGTTGCGTCCGGCTCGCTGCACGGATGGATCTGGCTTTTGGCGGCGATGCCCGGCTGCCTGCTTGGCATCCGCCTGCGCCCGCTTTTCGGCCTGTCGAGGGACTAGCGATGCGCAACGTTTACATTGTTGTGGTCGTCCTCGGCGTTGCGGCCATTCTGGTCGATCACCTCTCAAGTCCCTCCAGCGGACGTGCGGTGTCGCCGGAAGACTTCGCGGGCGCCTGCGCGCCTTGCGGCGCGCCGTGCCCATCGAAGAAATAATCGCTCAGCTGTTCTTGCTCAGGAAGGTTTCGACCTCGGCGCGCGTCGGCGCCCCGGCGGCCCCGCCAAATTTTGTGCACTTGAGCGCAGCGGTGGCGCTGGCAAAGCGCATGATATCCGGAAGTGCGCGGCCCTCGGCGAGCGCAAGCGTGAACCCGCCGTGGAATGCATCACCGGCCCCAAGCGAGTCGATAACCTTGACCTTGAAGGCCGGGAGATGCCTGACCGCGCCACCCTCGAGCCAGTACACACCATGCGGTCCGTCAGTGATGGCAAGGAAACCGGAAAGATGCCCGGCAAGTTTTTTCAGCGCCGCTCCGTATTCTTTGAGGCCCGTCGTTCCGAACAAGGCTTCCGACGACGACACGATGTGCGTTCCGAGCGCGAGCAGGGGATCGCTCACGTCGGTTGCCTGATCGAGGTCGATGACGACCGGAATTTTCCGCTCGCGGGCGACGCGGCACACCACGGTCACGAATTCCGGAAAACGGTTATCGACGAGAACGGCGTCGACATCGGCGACCAGTGCCGCGGCATCGTTCGGCAATGCGCGGCCGAGGTTGACGCCGCGGCGCGTGGCAATGGTTTTTTCGCCCGAAGCGTCGAGCAAAATGAGCGAGACCGACGCCGTGCCACTGTCGACGCGCACCGCGCCCGTGCAATCGACATTCTCGTTGCCGAGATCGGCAAGAATTCGATTGCTCACCGCATCATCAGTGCCGCCAAGCGGCCCGGCGAAGGCGACGCGCCCCTTCAACCGCGCGACCGCAACCGCTGCGTTTGCCGCGCATCCTCCGCCGGTGATGATGAATTCGCTCGCGGCCACCTTGGTGCCGGGAGCGGGAAAATTCTCAACGCGCATGACGATGTCCTGCACGGCAATGCCCGCGCAGAGGATCTTGGGCACGTTCGGCGCGCGTTCAGTCAAAGCTTATCTCGTCCTCCAACCAGGCGCGGATGATGTGGTGCGCGATCGCCACCGGCGGCGGTGTGGTCAGCCCCTGCGGATGTTTGCGCATCAACATGCTTTCGACCTCTTCCTTGCTAAACCACCGGGCGCCCTCGAGTTCCTCGCGATCGACCACAATCTCGTCCGTCAGGGCTTCGGCGTGACAACCGATCATCAGTGACGTCGGAAACGGCCATGGCTGCGTAGCGAAATAAACGACGCGGCCACATGTTATGCCGGCTTCCTCGCGCGTTTCACGACGGACCGCATCCTCCATCGATTCACCCGGCTCGATGAACCCGGCGAGACACGACCACATTGTGGGCACAAAACGCGGACTACGGCCGAGCAGACAGTGCTCGCCGTTGCTCGCCAGCATGATCACGACCGGATCGGTGCGCGGAAAATGTTCGGCCTTGCATTGCGGACAATCGCGCCGCCATCCGCCATTGACGATCCGAGTCATGCTGCCGCAGTTCGAGCAGAACCGGTGGCGTGCGTGCCAGTGCAGCACCGCCTTCGCTTCGGCGATTGGCGGCAGGTGATCTTGCTCTACAAGACCCTGGACCGCGATGGAACGCAGGTCGGTGACGAGCAGATCGCCGCGCGGCTTCAAGGCCTCCGCCGCCTGCGGCGTCAGCCCATGGCCGAACCGCGGCGCTCCATCGAGGACACCAAGGAATATTGTTTCCGTTGCAGATGATAATGCATTCGCTTCGTCCATCGTGAACAAGGGCTCGTTGAGCGGTGAGCCCTTCTTCATCACGATCCCTTCGCCCCCGATCACATAGGCACCCGCGCCCGGTTTGTGGGCGAGGCTTTCGATGGCGGCGGAATCGGTGCGCAGCTCGGCCGCACGCTCTATACGGCTGTCACAATATCCAAGGCGTGGTTTGGGGCCGAGATCTGGGCGAGGGGACATGCGTTGCGCAAATTCGCACGGTCGTTCCCCCCGCGCAATGCTTACTCCGGCTTACTCCGCGGCTTCCCCGCGCGGGCGTGGATACATGGCCTCGCGCAGCTCTGGCCGCTGCCATTGCGGGCCAAGCACGCCCTGCTTCGCGCTATAGGCGAGCGCGGAAGTGACGGAATCGGTGGTCGTGCGCATTTCGCGCGCGCGGTCCAGAGAGACGTCCACGAAAAAGAGACCGGCCGCGGTGCTCTCGAACAGGATTTCTTCCGGCGTCGCAACCATCGCGAGGCCGCGTTCCGAATGGCTGAAAAGGTTCTGCGTGGTGACCACGATGGCGAGGTTCTCGATTGCACGCGACCAGATCAAATTACGCCAGGTCGCCCACAGTCGCCTTTTGTCCGTGCCGGCCGGCATGAAGATGAGTTCAGCGCCGCGCAGTGCGAGCGCGCGCGTCACCTCCGGCATGTAGGCCTCGCTGCACATGGCAAGTCCGACTTTGCCTTGCTGCGTGTCGAACACCGGAAACTCGCTTCCAGCAACGTACTGAAATTCCCACCACTGGCCGCCGGTGTAGATCCACGGTCCGTTCGGATGCGTGCGCCGATAACTGACCGGCGCACGACCATCGCCATAGGCCATGCAGATGAGATTGTGCGCGGTCCCTTCGTTGTGGCTGAGCGGTTCGATGGTGCCGTAGACCACATTGATGTCATGCTTTGCCGCGGCTTCCGCGATGCTCGGCGTCGGATCGAAGGTTGCCGGCATACGCCAGGGACCTGGATAGGTCTCCGGGAAACAGACGAAGTCGGCGCCTTCTGCCTTGGCGCGGGCAATGAAGTTCACCGCGTCGCCGATATTCTTCTCAGCCTCCTCGATCGGATTGGCGATCGGCTGCACAACGGCAATGCGGAATGTCATGTCCTGCTCCAGAGGGCGTGCGGGGTTTGGTCACAAGCTTGAAATGGACAGGCGAAGCGGTCAAGCGAGCGCTTGAGTAACGGCTGCGAGCACCCGATCCGGCGTGAGTTCGTCGAGGCACGCGCTGCGGCTGCGGATATTGCGCTCGCAACCTTCCAAGGTGCAGGGCATGCACGGCAGCGGATTCTGCACGATCCAGACATTGCCGCGGTTCTGCACAGTGCCGCTCGCATTCCACGGCGTTGCAAGTCCGCCGGTGGGCCAAGGCCCCCAGACGCGCGGGTCGGTGGGGCCGAAGAGGGCGATCGTGCGGCAACCGGCGGCCGCGGCAAGATGCGTGACCGACGTATCGGGTCCGATATAAACGCGCGCTCGCTTGAGCAGATGCATCATCTCGGGCCATTCCACCTGATGGGCGGTGGTTGCGCCGTCCCAGACGGCGTCGAGATAACGCCGCTCGGCATCGCCCGGTCCGCCGATCGCGACAATCGGCAGGCCGCGCTGGGCGAGTCCGGCGGCGAGCGCTCTCCATCCGTCCCGCGTCCATTCCTTGTAGGCGAACATCGGCGTTGCGTGGACCAGGGCGAAGTTGCCGCCATCGACAATGCGCGAATTCGGCGCAGCCGCGGGGCCGACGAGTTCAGCGACACGCGGGACGTCGAGGACATCGGCGAGCCGCAGCATCTGCTCGACTCGGTGAAGTTTGTCCGCGGCGCGAACGCTTTTCTGCAGGACGAAACCTTTCAGCACGCGCGCGAGCCAGGGATCGTCGTCGGTCGTCACGCCGGCGCGGAACGGAGCTGCGGCAAACGCGAATGCCGTGGGGCGGTCACCGCTCTGCGTGGACACCGCGATGTCGTACTGCCGCCAGAGACGCGCACAGAGCTGGGCGCTCTCCGTAAACGTTGGCCGTGGCGGCATGGTGATGACGCGGTTGATGTCCGGATTGCCCTCAACGATCCCCGCGGTGTTGGCAAAGACCAGCACATCGATCTCGGCATTGGGCCACGCGCGGCGCAGGCTGCGGATCAGCGGCGTCGTCAAAAGCAGATCGCCGATGCGGCGCAGCGAGATGACGAGGATGCGTGATGGATCGCCGGCCATGATCGTTCGCGGAACCTAGTGATCCATGTCGCTAAGGCCGTTGGCTTTGAGCGACTGGCGCAACGCGCCGAGCAGGCTGGCCTGCTGATTGTCGCTATAGGCCAATGGCGGTTTTACGCCCCACACCGGCTTCGGCCAGGCGACATCCGAGTGCCGGCGCGCGATCACGTGCACATGTAACTGCGGCACCTGATTGCCGAGCGCCGCGATGTTGAGCTTGTCGCATCGGGTAACACTTTTCAGCGCGCGCGCGGCCGCGGCGATCTCGCCGAGTAACTGCACCTGGGCGTTCTCCTCGAGGTCAATGAGTTCGACCAGGCCGGGCAGCCGCGGTACGAGGATCAGCCATGGATAGTTGGCATCCTTCGCCAGCAGCACGCGGGCGAGCGGCAGGTCGCCGAGCGGAACCGTGTCCTGCGCGAGCTGAGGGTGCAACGACCAGCCCTTGGTAACCGCTGAATCCATTGGAAAATCCGCACGATTCTTTCGGAGGAAAGCTAGCAGAGACGCCGCCCCGCTGCTTGCTTTCATGGCCTATTGGCCCGATATAGATCACGGGAGGTTGGCGGTGGACGGGCCACTCGCCAACCGGGTCAGGTCCGGAAGGAAGCAGCCCTAACGAGCGCGGTTCGGGTCGCTCGTCAGCCTCCCACCTAATTCCTCGATCGTTCGCAGTCAGTCCGCGTTCGGCGCGGCAGCGAAGCGGATGGCACAATGAGTGAGCCCAAAAAATCCGCCGCCTCCGGTTCCGTGCCGGCCGAGCCGCCGGCCTACCGGGTGCTCGCGCGCAAATACCGTCCCGCAAGCTTCGAGGATCTCATCGGCCAGGACGCCATGGTGCGGACGATCTCGAATGCGTTCGAGAGCGGGCGCATCCCGCAAGCCTGGATCCTCACGGGCGTGCGCGGGGTCGGCAAGACGACGACGGCCCGCATTCTTGCGCGCGCGCTCAACTACGAGCTGCCCGACGGCTCGGTGAAGGAGCCGACGATCCACATGCCGGTGATGGGCGTGCATGACCAGGCCATCATCGAGAGCCGGCACCCGGACGTGCTGGAAATGGACGCCGCCTCGCACAACAGTGTCGATGACGTGCGGCAGATCAATGACGCGATCCGCTACGCGCCGATGAGCGCGCGCTACAAGGTCTACATCCTCGACGAAGTGCACATGCTGTCCGGCGCCGCGTTCAATGCGCTGCTTAAGACGCTCGAAGAGCCACCGCCGCACGCGAAATTCATTTTCGCCACGACGGAAATCCGCAAGGTGCCAGTGACGGTCCTGTCGCGTTGCCAGCGCTTCGATCTGCGGCGCGTCGATGCCGCGGTTCTCGTGAAGCACCTTGAGGGCATCGCGACAAAAGAAAAGGTCGAGATCGAGCCGGCCGCGCTGGCCTTGATCGCGCGCGCGGCGGAAGGCTCGGTGCGCGACTCTCTTTCCCTTCTTGATCAGGCCATCGCCCATGCGGCGGGGCCGGTGCGTGCCGAAGATGTGCGGCAAATGCTCGGTCTCGCCGATCGCGTCCGCGTGGTCGATCTGTTCGAGGCCTTGATGAAGGGCGACGTGACCGCCGCCTTGCGGGAACTGCGCGAGCAATACGACATCGGCGCCGATCCGGCCGTGATCCTGAGTGATCTTGCCGAATTCACGCATTTCGTGACCCGCGTCAAAGTCGTCCCGTCCGTCTCCGAAGATGTCTCGCTTTCGGAGGCCGAGCGCACGCGCGGTCGCGCCTTCGCTTCACAGCTGTCGATGCGCGTTCTGTCGCGCGCCTGGCAGATGCTGCTCAAAGGCATTTCCGAAGTGCAGGCCTCGGGCCGCCCTGTCGCTGCCGCCGAAATGGTGCTGGTGCGTATTGCCTATGCCGCCGATCTGCCGACGCCGGACGAGGTGGTGCGTTCGCTCAGCGAGAGTGGCGGCGGGGCTCCGGCGCGTCCGCAGGGCAATGGCGGCACCGTGCAGGCGCAGAGCTATGCGCCGCGCTACGAGGCCCCGCGAGGTTCGCCGCGTTCTTCAGCTGCCGTTTCGCCGCGCCCGGCGGACGATCCGGTTGCCCGGCACGAGGAACCGACGGCGGCGCCGACTTTGTCCATCGCCACGTTCGAGGAGCTGATCGCGCTTGCCGTCGACAAGCGAGACATCACCGTCAAGATGGCGCTCGAACGCGACGCGCGCCTCGTGCGCTGCGAGGATGGGCAGCTCGAGATTGCACTCGAACCCACCGCGCCAAAGACATTTGTTCACGATCTGCAGCGCAAGCTGACCGGCTGGACCGGCAAGCGCTGGATCGTGGTCGTGTCGAAGGAGCAGGGCGCTCCGACGATCCGCGCTCAGGTGGAGGCGCAGCAGGCGGAGATCGAACGCGGCGTGCAGAGCGATCCGCTGGTGCAGGCCGTGCTCAACCGTTTTCCGGGTGCCAAGATCGTCGGCGTGACGCAGACTCCGGAGAGCGGCGAAGCCGCTCCCGATGTCTTGCCCGACAGTGAGGATCAGTGACATGGCGGATTTTCTGGGCCTGATGAAGCAGGCTGCGCAGCTGCAATCCAAGATGCAGGCGATGCAGGCCGAGCTCGAGCAGATCGAGGTCGAAGGTACCGCCGGCGGCGGCATGGTCACCGTGACCATCTCCGCCAAGGGTGACCTCAAGGGCGTGAAGATCGACGACTCACTGCTGAAGCCTTCGGAAAAGGAAATTCTCGAAGATCTCATGGTGGCCGCGCATGCCGATGCGCGCCGCAAGGCAGAAGCCGTCCTGCAGGAAAAGATGAAAGCGGTCACGGGTGGCCTGCCGCTGCCGCCTGGACTGACCCTGGGCTGATATGCCTGCTGCCGTTGCCGGACCGGAAATCGAGCGCCTGATTCAACTCCTGGCACGTTTGCCGGGCCTGGGGCCGCGGTCGGCGCGCCGTGCGGCGCTGCATCTCATCAAGAAACGCGAACTGCTGATGGCTCCGCTCGCCGCCGCGCTTGAGACGGCGATGGAAAAAATCGAAATCTGCAAGATCTGCGGGAATATCGACACGCAGAACCCGTGCACGGTCTGCACCGACACCCGGCGCGATGCCTCAATAATCGTGGTTGTCGCCGATGTTGCCGATCTCTGGGCGCTCGAGCGCGCTCATGCCGTCAACGGCCGCTATCATGTGCTCGGCGGCACCCTCTCGCCGCTCGACGGTGTCGGACCGCAGGATCTCACGATCGACTCGCTGATCTCCCGCGCGCATGAGACGCCGGTAAAAGAG
>Ga0310897_10000420_pt1 | contig 9542 bp, 8 predicted proteins | sample C8D2metaG_FD_203913 | JGI IMG/M metagenome (GOLD analysis project Ga0310897, IMG submission 203913) | Lab incubated soil microbial communities from West Virginia University Organic Research Farm, Morgantown, WV, United States - C0D1 | ecosystem: Environmental > Terrestrial > Soil > Agricultural...
TTCTTCGTGTGGGCGCGCAAATCGGCGCCGTGCTCGACGAGCGCCTTCACGACATCGGGATGATGTTCTAACGCTGCCCACATGAGGGCCGTCTGACCCTGCACCGGTTCTTTCGCGTTCACGTCGGCCCCGCGGGCAATCAGGGCCTGCACGGCACCGGCGCTGCCGCTCATCGCGCACGTCATGATCGGCGTCTCGCCGGTCGCGATGGGCGTATTCGGATTCGCACCGGCCGTCAGAAGACGCTGAACGAATGACGCGTTGCCGTTCGTGCACGCCAGCGACAACGGCGTGATGCGCAGATCGTTGGCGGCGTTCACGTCTGCGCCCGCGCGAATCAGGAGCTCTGCGACCTCGAGATCGTTCCAGTGCGCGGCCCAGAGGAGCGCCGTCGCGCCATCTTCGGCGCGGCCGTTCACGTCGACGCGCTGACTCAGCAGCGCGCGAACGGCGCGCGTGTCTCGACTGCGCGCCGCACCGACCAGCCGGCTGTCGCCGGCGACCGTCGCGGCCGCCACGACGACCAGTCCAGTCGCGACCGCGGCGCGAATCCGTGTGAACGCAGGTCCTGACATGCGAAACGCGCTCACCTTCAGCGCTGAATGACCGTCCGCGCGAGCTTCAGCGTGGCATCCATCGGCGCCTCGAGCCCGCCGCTCGGCAGCGACGCGATGCGGAAGCCCTGCTTGAGCCGCCTCAAGACGTCTGCCTCGGTGACCGTGATCGCCGCCGGAATGTTTCGCGCTCTGCAGGCATCAACCACCACCTGGATGGCCTCTTCGTGCTCGGGAGAGCCCTGCGCAACGCCGAGCGACCAGGAGAGGTCGTTCGGCCCCACGAAGAGCACCCCGATACCGGGCACCGTGAGAATCTCGTTGATATTCTTCACGCCTTCCACGGTTTCGACCTGGAGGAACAGCAGAATCTCGCCCTGCGGATTAGCCGGCCAGATATCAGCGCGCCGCGAGTACTCTGGCCGCGACAGTCCCCAGAACCAGGCCGCCGGCATGTTGCCGTTGCCGCGCCGCCCGACCGGGTTGGGATACTTCGATCCCTTCAGCTGCGGATAGCGCGCAGCCGACACTGCCTCGAGCGCCTGCTGCTTGTTCTCAATCGCCGGAAACATGATGCCGAAGGCGCCCATGTCGAGCACCTGTTTCACGATCGCTTCGTTCGGCGCGCGGCCGTAGGTCGGGATACGCACGATCGGAGGCACGCGCACCTGCAGGTTGCCCTGCTTGGCGATCTCGGCCTTGTTGGTCGTCCCGAGCAGGAACGTCTCGAGGCGCTCGAAGTCGAGGCCGCGGTGTTCCATGTCGATGATCATGAAATCGAGATCGGACGACGAGAACTGCGCCGCGGCATACAGCGAGAAGTCGTACATGATCGCACCGGCCAGCGACTTGCCCTTCGCCAGCTTGTCGATCGCCCCGTTGATGCGAACCTCTGTTCCTTGAGCTGACACCAAACCTGCCCCCAGCCATACGGCAACAAGAACGGCAGCCACCAGCGGCACGCCGAAGCGGAACCTGAAACTGCGCATGAGCGACATATCCTTTCGATAAAACGTCCGCCTGAAGGCGGACACTACTTCAACGGAATGCGTACCGATTCCTTCTGAGCCATCTGCCACACCCCGCTGCCGTTCTGTGTGTACACCTCGAGGGTGCGGACGCGATAGAGCTCAGCGTTGGGAGGCTTCACGTCCACCGGACCGCTGAGGACGGCGGTCTTGCCGTAGATCCGGACTTTCGTACCGCGATCGGTCATCGATTCGTAGTGTGACGGGCCTGTCAGCACCGCCTTGATGTACTCCGCTTTGTTCTGCGTCTGACCGCCTCCGTGCGTGTACACGAGATCGTCGGCCAGATACTTTTCGAGCAGCGCCTTGTCCTGCTTGATGGCGCCCTGCCTCCACCCGTTGCCGGCATCACGGACCGCGTCGGTCGGGTCGGCGGCCACGAGCATCGCGGTGGTGGCCACCGCGAAAGTCAACGCGAGAAATCGAATCATCTGCGGTCCTCCTCGTCAGAATTCCACGTTCCGCCACAGCGACGCGACGGGCGCGTCCGGGCGCACGGGTTTTGTGCCGCGGCTACACGGTCGAATGAGAAGCCCGGACAAAACCGCCTCAGTTTGGAGCGGATGCCAGTGTTAATGATGCCGCAGGGAGGCCCGAAAATGCTAGAGATCTTGGGGAAAAACGGAGTCCGCAAACTGTCGCAAAGTGTCGCTTACTGTCGAGGAGAGGATTTGGGCTCCGGCTTTGGGGGGAGGGACGACGATGGGTTTTCCCCCAACATGCGCTGGCCTTCCGCGATTTTCCAGCGGTCAGTCAGGGCGTGCCACTCCTCTGTCAGCGCGGCAATCTCGGTCGCGGTCGCTTTGGCGTCCATCCGCTGACCCGTTCGCATCTGTGCGCGCTCCGGAATGAGCGTCTGCGTGACGAATCGATCGAGGTCGGCGCGAAAATTCCTGGCGTCCTGCTGAGCGCCGGAGCGGATCCAGCCGGCCACCGCGGCGTTCCAGGCACCGTCCAGATCGCCCGCCCCGCGCCTGGCGACAACCGACCAGTAGGTGGCGGGACGCGACAAGGGGTCGCGATCGAGCTCCTCGCGCACGGCGGTCTGCATGGCCGAATAGGCGTCCTTGCGCGCCGGTCCGCTCAGCGCTTCGGCGACGCGCGACAAGGTCGCCGCCCACCACTCGAGGAGCTTCTCAAATTCCTGAGCCGGCATGCGCCCACGGGCCGTTGAGATGACGTTCATGAACATTTCCGACGCGGGGCCCGGTTGATCGTCGAGAAAGAGCGCCGCGCCGAGGCCGATCTGCCATTCGATGGCCTCCTGCGGCACCAGCTTGAGGGGGTTCAGCGATACGAGATCGGACCGCGCGGCAGTGAGGTCTTGCGGATCCTTCGTGAGACGGAAACGTTCGAGACGCGCCCGCGCAGCTATGAGCGTCGCCGACGGCGCTGCCGCCGGCTTCATCAAGGCCGCGGTCGCGGCCGCGATGGACTCGTCGAAGTGCCCTTCGTTATAAAACGCGCGTGCCCGTTCGAGATCGCTTTGCGCCAAGGCAGATGCCGGCCAACAGAGGCCCAGCGCCCAGACCACGAGAAGTGCTCGTTGTAGTCGCATGATTAGTCGAATGCACCCGTCGCACCTAACGCACCCGTTGCCTATCGCACCCAACGCATCCGCCTTCGCGCTCTCTCCCCAATCGCTACGGCGGACAAGCCTAACTATTGTCTCCGTCGAGTATGCCGCCGATCGCGCCCAAGATCGACCCTTCTTCCCTGCCGCCGCGCCCGACGCGGGGAACGGCCGCCACGATGCGATTCGCCAACCGACTGAGCGGAAGGGACTGCAGCCAGATCCTGCCCGGTCCGCGCAGGGTGGCGAAAAACAATCCCTCGCCGCCGAAGAGGGCCGACTTGATCTTGCCGACGTACTGAATGTCGTAGTTCACCGATGGTTGGAGCGCCACGATGCAGCCGGTGTCGACCCGCACCAGCTCCCCGGGCGCCAGCGTCCGTTCCTGCAGCGTGCCGCCCGCGTGCACGAACGCCCACCCGTCGCCTTGCAGACGCTGCATGATGAAGCCTTCACCGCCGAAGAGGCCCACGCCGAGCTTCCGCTGGAACGCGATGCCGATGCTGACGCCCTTGGCTGCCGCGAGAAACGAATCCTTCTGTGCCACGAGCTCGCCACCGACTTCAGTGAGGTGGATCGCGATGATTTTTCCAGGGTACGGCGCGCCGAACGCCACCTTTTTCTTCTGCGAGCTCCGGTTGTGGAACACCGTCATGAACAACGACTCACCCGTCAGCAGCCGCTTGCCCGCGCCCATCAGGGCGCCCATGAACCCGCTCTGCTGTTGCGAGCCGTCGCCGAATATCGTCTCCATCTCGATCCCATCGTCCATGTACATCATGCCGCCGGCTTCAGCAACGGTGGCCTCGTTCGGATCGAGCTCGACTTCGACAAACTGCATGTCGTCGCCGAAAATTTTGTAGTCAATCTCATGCATCTCGGCCATAGCACCTCGGTGGTGATGGTGAAACTAGAAACTAGAATCTAATACTCCTTTTCGACCGTTCAGGTTCCAGACTCTAAATTTTAGATTTTAGTTTCCAGTTTCCCTCCGCCTGGAGGCCAACCAACCGGCACATCCAGGTACGAGCGGTTGAGCTCGCGGAGCGTCGACACGCCCAGCAGCTTCATCGTCCGGACGATGCCCGTGCGGAGAATGTCTATGGCGCGATCGACGCCAGCCTCCCCTCCCGCGGCGAGGCCGTACGCGTAGGCCCGGCCGATGAGCACGGCGCGGGCGCCGAGCGAGAGCGCCTTCACGATGTCGCCGCCGTTGCGGATGCCGCCGTCGACCAGCACTTCGATTTGATCGCCGACAGCCGCCACGACTTCCGGCAACGAGCGGATGCTGCCGGGCACGCCGTCGAGCTGGCGGCCGCCGTGATTCGAGACGACCAGCGCATCGGCGCCTTCATCGACCACGCGTCGCGCGTCTTCCGCCGTGTGCACACCCTTGACGACGATCTTGCCGTTCCAGAGCTCGCGGATCCACCTGAGATCGTCCCAGGAGACGACCGACTGTTCGAGCGTCTTGCCGACATCGGCATACGGCATCGGCCCGGTTGGCAGAAGCACGTTGGGAAATGCCATGAGCCCGCCGTCCATGAGCATTCCGGCCACCCAGCCCGGCCGCACGATCATCTGTCCCAGGTACGGAATGCCCGAGACGCTGAATCCAAGCAGCTCCTTGATGCCGTTGCGAACGTCGCGCTCGCGCAGGCCCGGCACGCCGGTGTCGATCGTCACGACGAGCGCCGTGAAGCCCGCGGCTTTCGCGCGCTTCAACATGTTGACCGACGCCTCGCGCCCACCGCACAGATACACTTGATACCAGGCCGGTCCGTTCGTCGCGGCGCGAACCTGTTCCATCGGCGTGCCCGACAGCGTCGACAGGACATACGCGGTGCCTGCCTTCCCCGCCGCGCGCGCGGCGAGCACTTCGCCGTTCGGGTAGAACATACGGCTGCTGCCAACGGGCGCAAGGATGAAGGGCAGCTCGAGCGGCACGCCAAGAACGCTCGTTTTCAAGCTGATCGAAGGAATCGCGATCGCGCCACGCGGGCGGAACGTGAGCTCTTCGTACGCCTTCACGTTGTCGCGAAGCGTCACCTCCGCATCGGCGCCGCCGTCGATGTAATCGAAGACAACTCGAGGCAGCCGCCGCTTGGCCAGCCTGCGAAGGTCGCTGATGTTGAGGACGCGAGGGGGACCGACGCGGGACATAAAGAGGGATTCTACTGCATCCGATCATGGTACATTTTTGCGCGTGAAGGGTGTCTCGTGCTGACGCGCGAACCGTTGCGCCTGGCCTTCCTCGGCTGCGGTTTCATTACCCAGGTGCACAGCCGGCACCTGAAGGGGTTCCGATCGCACATCACGTGCAGTTACGCCAGCCGCGATCGTGCGAAGGCCGAGGAGTACTGCCGGCGCTTCCAGGGGACGGCCAGCTTTGCCGACTACGGGGCGGCCATCGACGACCCGCGCATCGACGCCGTGGTCGTGGCGGTTCCCCCTCGTTTTCACGTCGAGCTGACGCTGCGCGCGCTGGCGGCCGGCAAGCACGTGCTCGTCGAGAAGCCCGCCTTTCCGCGCATGGAGGACTACCGCGCCGTTATCGAAGCGCGCAACCAGGCAAAGCGGGTGGTGCTCGTCGGCGAAAACGATCACTACAAGCCGCTCGCCGTCGTGCTCAGAAAGCTCGTCGCCGAAGGCGCCATCGGCGACATGGTCTTCGCCCACTTCACCACGATCGCCAAGAGGCTGAAACGCGCCGACGACTGGCGCAACGACGAGAGCATGGCCGGTGGAGATGCCTTCTTCGAGGAAGGCATCCACTGGTTGCACATCGCGGGCAGCCTGGGACCCAGAATCGTCTCGATCGACGGCTACCGCCCATCGGTGTCGCGAGAGGGTCCCGACACGCGCGCGAAGAGCATGATGGTGGCGTTCCGCTATGACAACGATGCGGTCGGCTCGCTGTACTACTCCCGCGAGATCCCATCGCTCTTCAGGGGGCTGCGGCTGTCGAAGCTATACGGCCGCAAGGGGATCGTCACGTTCGAATCGAACGGTCTCTTCGTGCTGGCCCGCGGCAACGGGGTCCCACGCCTCGTCTTTCCGGGTTTTCGAGACATCCGGGGCTATCAGGCCATGTATCGTGACTTCCATGAGGCCATCACCAACGGGCACGCACCTCAGATGAGCCTCGAGCGCGCGAGCGAGGACCAGCGCCTGATGGACGGCGTCTACTCGAGCGTGCAGCGCACGGCCTGATGCCGAACGAACGCTACGACGTCGTCATTATCGGAAGCGGCGCGGGCGGAGGCACGATGGCACACGCGCTGGCGGACACGCCCGCGAGGGTGCTCGTCCTCGAGCGTGGCGACTTCGTTCCACAGGAAGCCGAGAACTGGAGCCCTGAAGCGGTCTGGAAGCACCTGCGGTATCAGACCGGAGAGCGATGGCTCGACGACCAGGGGCAGGAATTCCGGCCCTACACGCACTACAACATCGGGGGCAACACCAAGTTCTGGGGCGCCGTCCTGTATCGGCTGCGGCGGGAAGACTTCGAAGCCCTCGAGCACATGGACGGCGTTTCGCCGGCGTGGCCGATCGACTACGACGCGCTCGAGCCGTACTACGAGCGTGCCGAGCGGCTGTATGACGTGCATGGCGAGGCCGGGACCGATCCCACCGAGCCCCGGCGCAGCGCATTCCCACATCCACCGGTTCCGCATGCCGAATTGATGGCCGCAATCGTCGCGCAGTTGCGATCCTTCGGTCTGCACCCGTCGCCGCTGCCGCTGGGCCTCCGCGACGGATGCATTCTCTGCGATACCTGCAACTCGTTTCCGTGCAAGCTGCACGCGAAGAGCGACGCCGACGTCTGCTGCGTGCGGCCCGCCCTCGAGCGGCCGAACGTGGAGCTCTGGGCCAACACCTTGGCGAAACGGCTGATCACAAACGCCGACGGAACCCGGGTGGAAGCCGTGGACGTCGAGAGGAACGGCACGACGATCCGCGTCGAGTCGTCACTCGTGGTGGTGTCGTGTGGGGCGGTGAACTCCGCGGCGCTCCTGCTTCGATCGGCGAGCGACAGGCACCCGAACGGTCTCGGTAACTCGTCGGGTCTCGTCGGGCGCCGCTACATGGCGCACCTGGCGACGATGATGCAGGGCTTCCACCCGTTCCGGAAAAACCCGACGGTGTTCCAGAAAACGGTCGCCATCAACGATTTCTACCTGCGTGGACCGCACACGCGCTATCCGCTCGGCCAGATTCAGTCGCAGGGACGAACCCATGGCGTCATGGCCCAGACGGTGGTGCCTCAAGTGCCGTTGTCGATGTACGAGTGGTGGGTGGCGCGAGGCGTCGATTGGCTGGCGATGTCCGAAGATCTGCCCGACGCGCGAAACCGGATCCTCGTCGACGCGTCCGGACGCATTCAGATGATTTACCGCCCCAACAACTTACGGGCCCATCGCACGCTCGTGAAAGAGACCAGGCGCATTCTGCGCCGGCTCGGCTTCTGGGTTGTGATGACGCATTCACATGGCAGCAAGAACACCACCCACCAGTGCGGCACGGTCGTGTTCGGCACCGACCCCCGCGAGTCGGTCCTCGACACCTACTGCCGCTCGCACGACGTCGAGAACCTGTTTGTGGTCGACGCGTCGTTCTTCCCCTCGTCCGCGGCCGTCAACCCGGCCCTGACGATCGTCGCGCAGGCATTGCGCGTCGCCGACCACATCCGGACCGTCGATCTGAAGCTCGGCCTGCCAAAAACGTAAATCCGTTTCGACGCCCCCGCCGTAGAGCAGTGAGGAACACGTGACGTGTCTGCTTGTGCCGCTTCCGCAAGCGGCGGGAGGTAGTAGGTGAAGAAACTAACCGCGCTTCTATTCGCAATTGCGCTGACTGGCGTGCTGATGACGCCGACCGGCGCCTCGAGCCATCGGGAAGCCCCCTTGATTAGTGGAGATCCGCGCGCCGACAACACCGACGTCTATGCATTCGTCAGCCCCGACCAGCCCGGCACGGTCACCATCATCGCCAACTACATCCCGCTCGAAGAGCCGGCCGGCGGTCCGAACTTTCACAGCTTCGACGAGAACGTCCTGTACGAGATCCACGTCGACAACGACGGCAACGCAAAGGACGACGTGACCTACCAGTTCCGCTTCCGCACGAAAGTACGCAATCGCAACACCTTCCTCTACAACACGGGGCAGATTACGAGCCTCGACGATCTCGACTGGAACATGCCGCAGACCTACGCGGTCACCGAAGTCCGCGGGAAGTCACACGACACGCTGGGCAGAAGGCTCGCGACGCCGCCCGTCAACATCGGCCCTCGATCGACGCCTTCGTATGACACGTTGCACGCCGCGGCCGTCCACACGCTGTCGAACGGCGTGAGGGTCTTCGCCGGTCAGGTTGACGACCCGTTCTTCGTGGATCTCGGATCGGTCTTCGATCTGGCAGGACTGCGGCCGTTCAACACGCTGCACGTCCTTCCGCTGCCGGCCGCGGCCGGCGTGGACGGCGTCGGCGGCTTCAACACCCACGCGATCGCCATTCAGGTGCCTATCACGCAACTCACCAAGGATGGGCAGTTGCCCACAGGACCGTCAGATCCGGACGCGGTTATTGGTGTCTACGCGAGCGCGAGTCGTCGAGCCCTCTGGGTTGACGACAACGATGATGATGATGACGACGACGACTGGGATCGCGGCGACTGGGACGACGACGACCACAAATACGTGAGGGTCTCCCGGCTGGGAAATCCCCTCATCAACGAAGTCGTCATTCCGCTGGGCCAGAAGGATCGCTGGAACAGGTCGGATCCTCGAGACGATGAGGAGTTCGCGAGGAGATACACGTCGCCAGAGGTCACCCGCCTCGAGAACTTCCTGTATCCCGTGCTGAACGACGCACCCGAGACGGGACGAGGCGATCTCGTGGCGGTACTGCTGACCGGCGTGCCGACCCTGAATTTCACCGGCAACAGGAAAGCAGATCTGCTGCGGCTCAATACCGGGATACCACCCAGCGCCGCGGCCGGCCTTGGAAATCGGCTTGGCGTGCTCGCCGGCGACCTCGCCGGATTCCCCAACGGCCGTCGCCTCGAAGACGACGTGACCGACATCGACCTGCGCGCGTTCGCCTGCGGGTACGGAACCGTCGTCGGACCGATCATCGAGTCGTTCGGTTTCTGTGACGGCAATGCGAATCGCTCGCCCAACAATCTGCTCGGCGACGGCGTCGATGCCAACGATCGGCCCTTCTCCGCTGAGTTTCCATATCTCGCGCTGCCCCATCAGGGATACGAGCATGGCCACCACTGACGCCCCTGGTCACTAGGGATTGGGGATTAGGGATTAGAAAGTGAAAAAGACCGCTCTACGAATTGGGTTGGTGGTCATTCTCGGCGCGGTGGCCGCGCTG
>Ga0310897_10000421_pt1 | contig 9541 bp, 9 predicted proteins | sample C8D2metaG_FD_203913 | JGI IMG/M metagenome (GOLD analysis project Ga0310897, IMG submission 203913) | Lab incubated soil microbial communities from West Virginia University Organic Research Farm, Morgantown, WV, United States - C0D1 | ecosystem: Environmental > Terrestrial > Soil > Agricultural...
GACAAAGTGCTGATCGCCACCAAGGTCGGCGAGGACATGGGCGAAGGCCGCAGCCTCCGGAAAGAATACGTCCTGCGCGAATGCGAAGCGTCGCTTCGTCGCCTGCAGACCGACTATATCGACCTCTACCAGACCCATTTCGACGACGAGGTCACGCCCCCGGAAGAGACCATGCAGGCCTATGCCATGCTGATCGCAGCCGGCAAGGTGCGCGCGATCGGTGCCTCCAACATGACGGCCGCGCGGCTGACGGCCTCGCTCGCCGCCAGCAGCGAGGTCGGCGCGCCGCGCTACGAGAGCCTGCAGCCGCTCTACAACCTCTCCGACCGCAAGGAATTCGAGACCGAATTCGAGCCGATCTGCCGGCAGGAAAAGCTCGGCGTCATTAATTATTACTCGCTCGCGGCCGGCTTCCTCTCCGGCAAGTACCGCTCCGCCAAGGAAGGCGCCGCACATCCCGGACGCGGCGATCGCCTCATACGCTATCTCGACGCACGCGGCATGCGTATCCTCAAGGCGCTCGACATAGTGGCCACCCGCCACAACGCCCTTCCTGCTCAGGTCGCGATCGCCTGGCTGATCGCAAAGCCGATCATCACGGCGCCGATCGCCAGCGCCACCAGCCGCAAGCAGCTCGAGGAAATCATGAAAGCGCCGGCCATCAAGCTTTCAGGCGAGGACGTCGCGGCGCTCGATGCGGCCGGCGCATAGACCAGCGTAATTCAGGTTCCCTGTGCGGAACTTGTGCGATGGAACCCGCGTTGACGCCCCGCATGAGCGCGCGCGCCTCCCTTGCAGTCCGCAGAAATCACCAGGCCAAGCCGCCGAAGCGGAAAGGCCGCAACGGCGGCATCACCGAAGAAGAGATCAAGGACGTCGAGGAGCTTGCGACACCGCGCACGCCGGTGATCTACGAGGTCGTGCGCCGCCTCGGCGAGGAAGAGATGGAGCGCCCCTTCACTTCGCTGTGGTGGTCGGGCGTGGCGGCGGGGCTCTCGATCAGTTTCTCGCTGCTGTCGCAGGCGATCCTGACCACACACCTGCCGGAGGCATCCTGGCAACCGCTCGTGGTCAGCTTCGGCTACTGCATCGGGTTCATCATGGCGGTGCTTTCGCGCCAGCAGCTGTTCACTGAAATCACGATCACCGCGGTTTTGCCCGTCGCCGCAGATGTGACGTGGGGCAATATCGTGCGTATGGCGCGGCTTTGGGCGATCGTGCTCGCGGCCAATCTCGCCGGCACGTTGTTCGCGGCATTGTTCTGCACGTTCACGCCGGTTTTGCCGGGCGACATCTACAGCGGAATGCTGGAGATCAGCCGGGATCTGCTTGCTTTCGGCTGGTGGGAGGTGGTGTTCCGCGCGATTGCCGCGGGCTTTCTGATGGCCGCCATGGTCTGGCTGATGCCGGGCGCGGAAGGCGCGCAATTCCACGTCATCACGCTGATGACGTGGCTGATCGCCGTCGGCGGATTCACCCACATCGTTGCCGGCAGCATGGAATCCTATCTTCTGGTGTTTTCGGGGGAGTGGGTCTGGTGGCGAATGATTACCGAATTCATGGTACCGGTCCTGATCGGCAACATGATCGGGGGCACCGCCTTGTTCGCCCTGATCGCCTATGCCCAGGTGATGGACGAAATTTAGGATCTTCAAGCAAAACCTTAACGTGAAGAAATCCAGCTAATTGCAGCCTTCAGTCCTCAAGTGAATTGTGAGGATTTCTACTGATTAATGCAGGTGCCGACGTAGGCATTGCGGTTGCCGGCATCGGGCCCGTAGACCCCGGCCTGATGGGCGCAACGCGCAGCGCGGTCCTGGGAGGTCTCGGCACCGCCCCGTCCCGCGCCCGAAATCGTCGGCAGATTGGGCAATGACCGGCCGGTTTCCGGCACGACGATCGGCGGCGGCGTGACCGCGTGAGGTTGCGGCACTGTTTTTGAGCGGGGAATAACGACCTTTTCCACGGTGCCGCGCGGCGACCTGTATTTCGGCGCAAGCCAGGGCTCGGGCTTCGACGGCCTGGCTCCCTTTTCGGGGACCATGATGCTGTAATCGTCTTGCATGATGCTGTAGCCGCTGCCGCTTTGCGCAAAGGCAGACGCTGCGGGCGCGACCGCCAAAACAAGGATGCCGAACATTAGGGATGCGCGCATGGCCTCTTTCAGATAGGGAGCCCCCGCCCGGCCCGCTACTCCTCCGGCGCTTCCTCGATCGGATCATACCGTTTCGCGTCAAATCCGAGCAGATTCCAGGATTGCTCCATATGCGGCGGCAGCGGCGCCGACACATCAATAATACCGCCGCGCGGGTGCGGTACCGCGATCCGCCGCGCGAGCAGGTGCAGCTTGTTTTGCACACCGCCGGGGAATTCCCAGTTCTCGATGTTGAAATATTTTGGATCGCCGACAATCGGGTTGCCGACATGGGCCATGTGCGCGCGCAACTGATGGGTGCGACCGGTCACCGGCTTTAGTGAAATCCACGCAAACTTGTGCGCCGCCGGCTCCACCACCGCGTAGTAAGTGACTGCGTGGACTGCGTCCTTCTCGCCATGCTTGGCGATGCGCATATAGGAGTCTTCCTCGACTTCTTGCTTGGCCAGATACGTAGAAATGCGCCCCTGCGCCGGCTTCGGCACGCCGGCAACCAGCGCCCAGTAAATTTTGCGGGCCGAGCGCGAGCGAAACGTCTTAGCGAGTGCTGCCGCGGCAAAGCGCGTTTTCGCCACTAGCAGGCAGCCGGCAGTGTCCTTGTCCAGCCGGTGCACGAGACGCGGGCGCTGCCCGTCGGGGCCGCGCATGGTGCCCAGCATCCCATCGATATGGCGCGTCGTGCCGGAGCCGCCTTGCACTGCAAGCCCCATCGGCTTGTTGAGCACCATGACGTCGGCGTCCTCAAAGAGGATGATCGATTTCAAGAACGCGCGATCCTTCTGCGCGGCAGGCGCATCGTCGCGTGGCGCCGGCGCTTCAACCTTCAGCGGGGGAATGCGCACGGCCTGCCCGGCTTCGAGGCGAGCCTTCGGCTGCGTACGCTTGCCATTCACCCGCACCTCGCCTTTGCGAATGATGCGCTGGATGTGACTGAAGGACAGGCCCGGAAATCGCGCCTCGAAAAAGCGGTCGACGCGCATGCCTGATTCATCGGCCGTGACGGCGACGGTCTGGACCTTGCCGGCCGCCAGTAACCGCTCCGCGTCGGCCACAGGGGGCGCCGGCCGTGGGACGGCACGTTGCGCTCGCACCTCGGGGTGACGGAGCGACTGGTGGCGCGCCTGACGCGATCGGTGCCGCGGCCCGGCTTGCTGACGGCCGCCGCCGGGCTGGCGCGGGCCGGATTTTCCGCGGCTCATGCCCCGCCCCGCTCCTTCCGCCGTTTCGCCCAGTATTCGAGCCGCTTCCTGATTTCACGCTCGAAGCCGCGCTCCGGCGGGTCATAGAATTTCTGCCGTTTTAGCGCGTCGGGAAAATAGTTCTGGCCGGAAAATGCCTCCTCGGCATCGTGATCGTAGGCGTAGCCGCGGCCATAGCCTTCGTCCTGCATCAACCGGGTCGGCGCGTTGAGGATGTGCTTGGGCGGCAGCAGGGAACCAGCCTCCTTGGCCGTGCGCATGGCGGCGCCGAACGCGGCATAACCCGCATTGGATTTTGGCGCCGTCGCGCAATACACCACCGCCTGCGCGATCGCGAGTTCGCCTTCGGGCGATCCCAGGAAGTCGTAGGCGTCCTTCGCGGCATTGGCGATCACCAGCGCCTGCGGATCGGCCAGACCGATGTCCTCGATCGCCATGCGCACCACGCGGCGCGCGATATAAAGCGGCGGCTCGCCGGCATCCAGCATCCGGCAGAGATAATAGAGCGCGGCGTCGGGATCGGATCCGCGCACCGACTTGTGCAACGCGCTGATCAGATTGTAGTGGCCGTCCTGGCTCTTGTCGTAGATCGGCGCGCGCCGCTGCACGATGTCCTGCAATTTGGCGCTATCGAAAATCTCGTCCTTGCGTGCCGCGCGCCACACCTCTTCGGTGAGCGTCAGCGCCGCGCGGCCGTCGCCGTCCGCCATACGGACCAAAGATTCACGCGCATCGGCATCGAGCGGCAGCAGCCTGTTTTCAATCTTCTCGGCACGCTCCAGCAGCTTTTCGATTGCTCCGGCGTCGAGTGATTTGAAGACCAGAACGCGCGCGCGCGACAGCAACGGCGCGTTCAGCTCGAACGAGGGATTCTCGGTGGTGGCACCGACCAGAACGATGGTGCCATCCTCCATCACGGGCAGGAAACTATCCTGCTGGGCGCGGTTGAAACGATGGATCTCGTCCACGAACAGAAGCGTGCCCCGCCCCGTTTCGCGGCGGTGACGCGCTTCCTCAAACACCTTTTTCAGATCGGCGACGCCGGTGAAAATCGCGGAAATCTGCTCGAAATGCAGGTCGGTCGCCTGCGCCAGCAGCCGCGCGACCGTGGTCTTGCCGGTACCTGGCGGTCCCCAGAACACCAGCGAACCAAGCGATCGCGTCTCCAGCATGCGGGTCAGCGCGCCGTCCGGCCCGAGCAGATGATCCTGCCCGACGACCTCGTCGAGTTTCTGCGGCCTGAGTTTGTCGGCGAGCGGTCGCGGCGCGTCCTTATCGAGGCCCGCGGCCGCAAAAAGGCTGGGACCGCTGGTTTTGGGACGGACAGCCATCGGACCGTCGCTCCCTTATCCGCCGAACACGGCGGAGATTTTCTGCCCGTTACGGACGATCACGATGCGCCAGGCGCGGTTCTGCGCCTTGCTCAGGCGCTCAAGATCCTGGGTCCTGGTGATGCGCTCACCATTGACCTCCTGGATCACGTCGCCCCGCTGGAAGCCCAGATTGCTGGCATAGGAACCGTTATCCACGTCGACGATGACAACGCCCTCTTCAGCATTGCGCACCTGCAGCTCGTCGACGAGCGCCGGCGAAAGATTGGCGATCTTCACACCCGAAAACGGCGAGCGCGAGCGGATCACAATCTCCTCGCGCGGCATTTCAGGAGCAATCTGCAACGCAACCGTCACGGTCTGTTCGCGTCCGCCTCGCACGATGCCAAGCCGCGCGGTGCCGCCAGGCGGCTTGGTCGCAAAGCGATAGTCGAAGGCATTGGGATCCTCGACATTCTGACCATCGACCGACACGATGAGGTCGCCCGGCTTGAGCGAGGCGCGCGCCGCCGGACTGTCCGGCGTAACATTCGCGATCAGCGCGCCTGACGGACGCTTGAGCCCCATGCTGTCGGCAATGTCGGCCGTGACGGTCTGCAACTTTGCGCCGAGCCATGGCCGCGCCACCGCCTTGCCGCCGGTCTTGCCGGACGCCACCACCACTTTCACCATGTTGGCGGGAATAGCGAAGCCGACGCCCTGCGAGCCGCCCGAGCGCGAAAAAATAGCCGTATTGATACCGACGAGCTTGCCGGTCAGGTCGACCAGCGCGCCGCCCGAATTGCCCGGATTGACCGCAGCATCCGTCTGGATAAAAAATTGATAGTCGCTGACGCCGACCTGCGTGCGCGCCAGCGCAGACACGATGCCGTGCGTCACCGTTTGTCCGACGCCAAACGGATTGCCGATCGCAAGCACGACGTCGCCGACCTGCAGCGCGTCGGAATCGGCGAATTCGAGCACCGGAAACCGCTCGCGGCCGTCCTTTATCTGCAGGATTGCAAGATCGGTGCGCGGGTCCTTGAGCACAAGTGACGCCTCAAACTCGCGCTTGTCGGCGAGCGAGACCTTCACCTCGTCGGCGCCCTCGATGACATGGTTGTTCGTCACGATCAGGCCGCCCGCGTCGACGATGACGCCCGAACCGAGGGACCGTTGCACCTGATTGCCCAGGCCGCCGGGCACGCCGAAGAACCGGCGAAAGATCGGATCGTCGAGCAAGGGATTGCGATTCTGAACGACCTTGGCGGCGTAGACGTTCACCACTGCAGGCGCCACCTGCTGCACGACCGGCGCATAGGAAAGACGCAATTCCGATTGCATCGGCACGCGCCGCTCCTGGGCAACGGCACTCGCCGGCAGGCATGCGGCAAACAAAACGGCAATCAGGCACAAGGGGCGCATCGGTTCGATTCCTGAAGTCTCATGCAGTCATGGCCGGGGGATCCCGTCCGTCCACGACTTAAAAGCAGCACGTGGATGCCCGGCACAAGGCTTGTGCTCGGGCCGGGCGTGACTCGCGTCCGAATGGGCGAGATATAGGCCTCTCTCGGGCCCAAATGAAGGCCGGGGCCGCCTTTCCCACCCTCAGGGTACAGGCCTCTATTCGACCACCGGTACCGTGCGCAGATAGGCGACGATGGCATCCAGATCGTCCGGGGTGACCGTCGCATAATAGTGGTAGCCCATCGGCGGCTTGAGCTTGCTGCCGTCCTTGCTCACGCCAGTGGTGATCGCACGCTTGATCTCGTCATCGGTCCAGGCCCCGATCCCCTTGGTCTTGCTCGGGGTAATGTTGCGCGAGACCGATACGCCCCAGGGCCCAGGGAATTCAAAGCCGCCGGCGCCAAGCTTGGTCGCGAATTCGCGGCCGCGTTGCCCCATCGGCGTATGGCACTCCATGCAATGAGCGATGGTCACGAGGTAAAAGCCCTTCTTGACCTTGTCGCCCATCATCGCCTCGGTAAAAGGCTTGTCGCCACCGGGCGGAATCGGGTGCGCCTGTGGAATCTTGTAGACCGGGTCTGCCACCGTGTTCTTGACCGGCTTGATCGTGCGCAGATAGGCAATCACCGCATCGAGATCGCGCTCGGTCATGATCTCGTAAAACCCGCTCGGCATGACCATCGCGACCGGCACGCCGTTTCGCTTGATCCCTTGGCGCAAGACCTTTTTAAGCTCGGCATCCGTGTGGTTGCCGATTCCAGTTTCCTTGTCCTGCGTGATGTTCGGCGCGGTCACCTTGAACGGCGGCTCGTCCCACGAGAGGCCGCCGGAAAACGCCCTGTCCATGATGTCGCCTTGCGGACCCTTCGGCGTGTGACAATTGCCGCAGGTCAGAATTCCGTTGACCAGATAGTCGCCGCGCTTGATCAGATCGCCATTCGCCGATTGGGCATTGGCGGCGCCAGCCAATCCAATGCCAAACGCAACTACGAAGAGTACCGAACGAAATTCCATGGTGATCCCCCACGAAGCCAAATGCGGCCACGATCATAACGGTCGGACATCCGCCCGTAAATAAAAAGGGCGGCAATGCTGCCGCCCTTTCACAGAACGTATTAAAAAATCTAAGCCGCCGCGGTCGCCGTTTCTTCGGCTTTGTTCTCCCGCACCGGCCCGGAGTCCTTACCCTTGGCGTCGACATCGCGGTCGACGAATTCGATGACAGCCTGCGCGGCGTTGTCGCCGTAACGGAAACCGGCCTTCATGATGCGGGTGTAGCCGCCGTTGCGCTCCTTGTAGCGCGGGCCGATCACGTCGAAGAGCTTCTTGACCTGTGCGACGTCGCGCACTTCCGCGATCGCCTGGCGGCGTGCATGGAGGCCGCCCTTCTTGGCAAGCGTCACCAATTTCTCCACCACCGGGCGCAACTCCTTCGCCTTCGGCAGCGTGGTGATGATCTGCTCGTGCTTGATCAAGGCCGCCGCCATGTTGGCAAACATGGCACGGCGATGCGCGGGCTTCTTGCCGAGCTTGCGGTGAACTTTGCCGTGACGCATTTTCAGTAATCAGTAATCAGTGATCAGTGATCAGAACTCTTCTGATTACTGATTTCTGACCACTGTCCCCTGGTTAGTAATGATCCTCGAAGCGCTTGGCGAGCTCTTCGATATTCTCCGGCGGCCAGCCCGGCACTTCCATACCGAGATGCAGCCCCATCTGCGCCAGCACTTCCTTGATTTCGTTGAGTGACTTGCGCCCGAAGTTCGGCGTGCGCAGCATTTCCGCTTCGCTCTTCTGCACCAGATCGCCGATGTAAACGATGTTGTCGTTCTTCAGGCAGTTGGCCGAGCGCACCGAGAGCTCGAGCTCGTCGACCTTCTTGAGGAAGGCTGGATTGAAGGCAAGATCCGGAATCGTCTCGGCTGCGGCTTCCTTGCGCGGCTCTTCGAAATTCACGAAAACATTCAGCTGATCCTGCAGGATACGTGCTGCATAGGCCAGCGAGTCGTCCGGCGACACCGCACCGTTGGTCTCGATCGTCATGGTCAGCTTGTCGTAGTCGAGAATTTGCCCTTCGCGGGTGTTCTCGACCTTGTAGGAGACCTTGCGCACCGGCGAGTAAAGGCTGTCAACCGGAATAAGGCCGATCGGCGCATCCTCGGGGCGGTTGCGCTCGGCGGGCACGTAACCTTTGCCGGTATTGACCGTGAACTCCATGCGGATCTCGGCGCCCTCGTCGAGCGTGCACAGCACGAGGTCTGGATTGAGCACGACGACATCGCCGACGGTCTGGATGTCGCCGGCGGTGACCGTGCCAGGCCCCTGCTTCTTCACGACCATCCGTTTGGGACCTTCACCCTGCATCTTGATGGCGATGTCCTTGATGTTGAGCACCATGTCGGTGACGTCCTCGCGCACGCCGGCAATCGAGGAGAACTCGTGCAGCACGCCATCGATGTGTACCGATTGCACCGCGGCGCCCTGGAGCGAGGAGAGCAGAATGCGCCGCAGCGCATTGCCGAGCGTGACGCCGAATCCCCGTTCGAGAGGCTCGGCAACCATCGTCGCGACCCGCGCGGCGTCGCCGCCGGCGGAGACCTGGAGCTTGTTCGGCCTGATTAGTTCCTGCCAATTCTTCTGGATCACGTCTTCACCTTTTCAGCGGCGCGGTCTTCTCGCGCCTAGCGCACCCCACCCGCCGCGTGGGGAAAATTTCGGCGGTAGATCACGCGCGGGACGTCAATGCCCACGCGAAAGAAACAATCAAACGCGCCGCCGCTTGCGCGGCCGGCAACCGTTGTGCGGTATCGTCGTCACGTCGCGGATCGAGGTAATCGTAAAGCCAGCCGCCTGCAGCGAGCGCAACGCCGACTCACGTCCCGAGCCCGGGCCCGACACCTCGACTTCGAGGGTACGCATGCCGTGCTCCTGCGCCTTCTTGGCGGCATCTTCTGCCGCGACCTGGGCAGCGTAGGGCGTCGACTTGCGCGAGCCCTTGAAACCCATGGTCCCGGCCGAGGACCAGGCAATCGTGTTGCCCTGCGCGTCGGTGATCGTAATCATCGTGTTGTTGAACGAAGCCGCGACATGCGCGACGCCTGACGCGATGTTCTTGCGTTCGCGCCGGCGGACGCGAGTAGCTTCCTTACCCATTCTCAATCCTTTCGCGCCCGCGCGCCATAACCGGCGTGAGGGCTTATCCTGTTATCAAGTCGGTCCCGCTGTCTTCTTCTTGCCGGCAATCGTCTTGGCCGGGCCCTTGCGGGTGCGTGCATTCGTGTGCGTGCGCTGGCCGCGAACGGGCAGGCCCTTGCGATGACGCAGGCCGCGATAGCAACCGAGATCCATCAGGCGCTTGATGTTGAGTTGCACCTCGCGACGCAGGTCGCCTTCAACCATGTAGTCGCGGT
>Ga0310897_10000443_pt1 | contig 9362 bp, 6 predicted proteins | sample C8D2metaG_FD_203913 | JGI IMG/M metagenome (GOLD analysis project Ga0310897, IMG submission 203913) | Lab incubated soil microbial communities from West Virginia University Organic Research Farm, Morgantown, WV, United States - C0D1 | ecosystem: Environmental > Terrestrial > Soil > Agricultural...
GGCCCGATTTCAATTCTTGAGTCGAGCCACACGGTCCTCAGGGCGTTCTACGAAGCGGGCTTCTATGCGCTGGTCTCGATCGCGATATTGCTCTGGATCGTGCTGGGCCGTTTCGGCGACATGCTGCTCACGCTCGTGCCGCTTTTGCTCGCCGGTGTTGTGACGCTGGAGATTTGTGTCCTGATCGGCATGCCGCTCAATTTCGCGAACATCATTGCCCTGCCGCTGCTCCTCGGCGTCGGCGTGGCGTTCAAGATCTACTACATTATGGCCTGGCGGTCCGGCCGGAGAAACCTGCTGCAGTCAAGTCTCACGCGCGCCGTGATTTGGAGCGCGCTCACGACCGCGACGGCGTTTGGAAGCCTTTGGCTTTCAAAGCATCCCGGCACGTCGAGCATGGGCAAGCTGCTCGCGCTGTCACTGGTGTGTACGTTGGCAGCTGCGGTGCTATTTCAGCCCGCGCTCATGGGAAAGCCCCGCGGCGCCGAGGACTCGTGAGCATACGTCGTCAGCCGGCGGCGTTTGCGGCGTTGCCGTCTTGCGGCCCGGCGCCGGTTTTGACTGTGTTTGCACCGGTGCGCGACCGACGGTGTCGTTTGTCTCAAAACGAGTCCAGTTTTCGCCCCCGCACAGAAAGCCGAAGACGCAGCCCTGAATGCGCAACGTGTTCGGATCGGACAGCGCGATGCTGGCGGAATAAGTCTTACCGTTTTGCGAGTTGTAGACCTGACCCTCCCACTTATTCGGCTTGGTGGCAGTCATATCGAGGAGGATAGGCATGCCCAGCGTTGGGCGACTTCGCAGCTGGGGATTGGGATTTCTTATATCGGTACCGCCAGGCCGCACTTCCCATGCCACCACACCCCAAAGGTGGCCGCCACAATCCACGATCTTGATTCGTGCCACGCGGTCGGCGACCAGCCATTCGCCGATCGGCGTCGGTGAGGAAGGGGTCGCAGTCTGCGAATACGCGGCACTGCCGATCGTCAGCCACAGCAAGGCAGTTGCGACGATCGGGAACGATTTGCGGATCGCTGGATTTGCTCGGTCTGTCACGTGCGAAGACACCTGATTTGCCAAGTTCGGGTTTTCTGTACAACTGAAAAATAGCTGAAATCGTTCGTTGTTCCGGTCTTCCTAAGCCAAGATTGTGGACAATGGAACTCGACCGCAAGCCCGGTTGCTTTGCCGTCGCGGGCGAATGCTGGTCGATGGGGCAAATGGAGTCCGTTGTGGTCGATATTCCTGCGGAGCTTCGTCCGCCGGCGATTTCTGTCAGAGGTTGCGGTTTTAGTTATTGGCCGTGATCTTCGAGGACCTTCAGGCAGACCTTCCGGATGCGCTGCCGGTGATCCTTCAAGCAGGCAAGAACGCGAAGCGGGTCGGGGATGGCGTCCTTGCAGAAGTTGTTAGCATCCGGCGCGCACGCGGCCTGTTCTTCCGGCGTGCCCTGGAAGGGGTTTAAAAGCGGTAGGCCCGGCGGTTGTCTGTCGTCCGCCGCGAAGGCTGCGGCGCTCAGAATTTGCAACAAGACGATGAATGCGCAGGCTTTAGCGTACATTGTGTCAGGCCTGATTTTCGTGCATGGTTTTGATCAACTGCGGCAGTGCTTTCACGTTCCACGGGGGACCGGGTATGCTCAGTCGTTATTGTGTCGATTTTAGACGGTCGCCAGTTAATACTTCGCCATCGCGCTGGCTGAAAAAGTTTTTAGGCATAGCCGCGCTTTCTCTCTCGCTCGCAGTTTGCATTGCAGATTCCTCCCACGCACAAAGCATAGCACCATTTAAACGCTTGGCAGGTCAATGGTCCGGCTCCGGTACTATCGATCTGACGGACGGCAAGCGCGAACCGATCAAATGCCGGGCGTCCTACGCCGTGCTCGGCGACCAGAGGAATCTGCAGCTCAATATTCGCTGTGCCAGCGACAGCTACAATTTTGATTTGCGCGCGAGCGCCACGTATTCGGCAGGCTCGGTGTCCGGCACCTGGAGCGAAGCGACACGCCTTGTTGCAGGGACGATCTCGGGGCGAGCGGACGGCGATCATATTAATGTCGTGGCCAAGGCTGCATCTTTTTCTGCCAGCCTGTCGCTGGCGACTCATGGCGCACGTCAGTCGGTGGTCATCAGGGCGCACAGCGCCGACGCGGGCATCAAGGGCGTGTCGATAAGTCTCAGGCGCGGTTAGCGCTCTTTTATTCCGCCGACGAGCGCAACAGCGATCGCCGCGACATGCGACGAACGACCTTGCTCAGGAACATAGCAATCGGCCGCAGCATGAACATGTCTGCGAGCAGCGCGGCCACCATTGCGAAGGCGCTGAGCCATCCGAACAGCCGCAGCGAGGGTAGACTCGACAGCACGGTCATCGCCAGGCCGCAGGCGAGCACGGCGGACGTCAGGATCAGCGGCGGGCCGACCAAAATTGTCGCCCGCTCGACGCCCACCGCGGGGTCGGGATCGATATCTTCGATCTGCAGGCGGTTCAGGAAGTGAATTGTCGCGCTCAGGCCAAGCCCGAAAGAGACCGTAAGCGCGATGACGCTCGCGAACTGCAGGCCTTGGCCCGTCAGCAGCAGCATGCAGCCCGCAAGGACGATCGGGAAAAGCCCGGGCAGGATGCTGATCAGCATGACGACCGGCGACCAGAACGCCAATCCGATGAATGCGGCCACGAAGGCGATCTCGATCGTGAGGCCGTCGCTCAGCTTGTCGATCATGAGGGCGCTGTTGCGTGCCGAGATGACCGACAGCCCGGTCACCCCAATCTTGTAGGCCGGATACTTGGCCCGCACGGCGTTGAGCTGCTGGTCGATCCAGTCCGGCACACGACCACTGACGATGACGGCGTCTTGCTCCGCCGAAATAAACCGGCGCGTCAGGTAAGGCGGCAACAGGTCCACGTATTGCTTGAGCGTTTCGACGTCAGATTTGTTCAGTTTCTCGGCGAGCCAGCGCCGCAATGTGTCCAGCGACCACACATTGCCGATGCCGGTCTGGCGCTCGAGCAAAGCGTGGACGTCGGCGATGACGTTCAGCGTAGTCTGGTCGTAAAGGGATGCGCCTTTCGGGAACTGGATATAGACGTCGAAGGGATTTGCACCGGTCAGCTTGACGTCGAGGCGGTTGCTGGCCTGCACCGCCCGTTGCCGGTCCGGCACCTGGTCCGCCAGCCGGTAACGCGGCTGCAGCTGGGCATAGCCCACCGAGAGCAAGACAACGACAAGAAGGCTCAGCAACGAGTAAAGACCCGGCCGCGCAACCATGCGGATCGCGATCCAGCTGCACAGCCGGCGCAGCCAGTCGAGCGCCGTGTCCATGTCCCTGACTGCTGCGACGAACGCAGTCTCGTTGCGGATGAGCAGGACGCCAAGTAACGGCACACCCATGAGAACGGCTACGAGCGCGACTGCGACGGCAATCAGGCCGGCTTCTCCGAACGTGCGAATGAGGTCGGAGGACGAAAATTGCAGGGCTATGAACGACACGCCGGCGGTAGCGTGGGTGAGCACGCAGGCTGGCCCCACAATCAGCAAGGAATTGCGGAACGCCATGAACTTGTCATCCCCGGCGAGCAGCCGGTCTCGGGCGGCGAAGGTGAGCTGCATGCTGTCGGAGAAACTGATGACCATGATCAGCGGGGTCATCACGTTCAGGAACATGTTCAGGCTGAACCCCAGCCAGCCAAGCACGCCGAGCGCCATCAAAATGGCCAGAAGCGGTGGCGCCGCCGCAATGATCATGAACGATGGACGCCGGAAGAAGATGATCGCGATCAGGCAGCCGACCGCAAAACCGAGCGTGTTGTAGACCAGTCGGTCGCTCTGGATCGCATTGCGGATCTCCAGTTGCATCACTGGTACGCCCGAGAGCTCGGCCTTCAAACCGGTGCCTTCCAGATTCGTTTTCACCGCCTCACGGATCGCCCCGATCGTCGGCCCCAGTTTGTCGGGCGCCGTCGACGTCGGCTCGAGTGCGAGCACCATCAGCGTAAGCTTGCCGTCGTCCGACAGCATCTTGCCCTTGATGATCTCGTTCGACGTCACACGCTTGATCAGTGCCTGATAGTCGGCACCTTCCGGCAGCGGATTTGGAAAGAGGGGAGGCGGGATCGATCCCTGTTCGGGCGGCTCGCGTGCCGAGAATATGGAGATCAGCCCGCGCGTACCGTCGATCAGCTGAACCTCGATCGCGAGCTCGCGCAGCTTTTCCAGCGACGAGCGCTCAAGCAGGCGGTCGCCCTCGATAACGATCAGCACGTCAAATTCGTTGGACGGAAAGCGGCGCGTGACCTCTTCGTAGGTGCGAAACTCGTCGGTGTCAGACCGAAATAGCTGGCTCAGGGAATCGTCGACTTTGACCCGCACAAAGCCCACGGCCGCGATTGCGCTCAGGATAACAAAGACGATTGCACAAAGAGTGCGGTGCGAGAGCGCAAAAAAACCAATGCGCTCGATGCCCAGCGCCAAATTCCGCGGTTTGACCGGGCGTGGCGGGACTTTCACATCGCGGTCGGCTGGCGGAACGCTACTCACTGATACCCGGTCCAAATGGCGGTGAAGAATGGACTTTCAGAGCCGAAATTTCCAGTAAACCGGGCTAGCCCGCAACATCCTCAAGTTTCTTGGCAGGTGCCGCTCCCGTGCCCCACCGGCGCTCGATATAGTCGACCACCATTTGCTTGAAATCGGTAGTGAGCGTGGCGCCGCGCAGGGTTGCCGCCTTTTTGCCGTCAATAAAGACGGGCGCGGTCGGCTGCTCGCCGGTGCCCGGCAGCGAAATGCCGATGTCGGCGTGTTTGCTCTCGCCGGGGCCGTTGACGATGCAGCCCATCACCGCAACGTTAAGGGTCTCGACGCCAGGATAGCGTTTCTTCCACTCAGGCATCGACTCTCGGATGAATCCTTGAATTTCAGCGGCAAGCTCCTGGAACGTGGTCGATGTGGTACGCCCGCAACCGGGACAGGCCGCGACCAGCGGCACAAAAGTCCGCAGGCCCATCGTCTGCAACAGCTCCTGCCCGACCTGGACCTCGCGGGTACGATCGCCATTCGGCTCCGGCGTGAGGGAGATGCGGACGGTGTCGCCGATCCCCTGCTGGAGAAGCACGCCCATCGCCGCCGATGACGCCACGATCCCTTTCGACCCCATGCCGGCTTCGGTCAGTCCGAGGTGCAACGCATAGTCGCAGCGGCGCGCGAGCTCCATGTAGACCGCGATCAGGTCCTGCACGGCGGAAACCTTGGCTGACAAAATGATACGGTTTCTCGGCAGGCCGATCGCTTCCGCGCGTGCTGCCGACAGCGTCGCCGACTGCACCATGGCCTCGTGCATAACTTCGCGCGCGTCGCGCGGCTTTGCGGATTTGGCGTTCTCGTCCATGAGCTTTGTCAGCAGCTCCTGGTCGAGCGACCCCCAGTTGGCGCCGATGCGCACCGGTTTGTTGTATTTCAGTGCCATCTCGATGATGGCCGAGAACTGTTTGTCCCTTTTATCCTTGAAGCCGACGTTGCCGGGATTGATGCGGTACTTGTCGAGCGCTTCGGCACAAGCCGGGTGGTCGGCCAGCAGCTTGTGGCCGATGTAGTGGAAGTCGCCGATAATCGGCACGTTGGTACCGAGCTTCCTGAGCCGGTCCTTAATGTGCGGCACGGCCGCGGCCGCTTCGTCGCGATCGACGGTAATGCGCACCAGTTCGGAGCCCGCTGCCGCGAGCGCGGCGACCTGCCGCGCGGTGCCTTCGATATCGGCCGTGTCGGTATTGGTCATGGACTGCACGACGATCGGCGCGCCGCCGCCCACGGTTACGCCGCCGACGCGGACTGCGACAGATTTGTGACGCGGTGAAGCTGTGCTCATACAATACCGTCCGAACCAATATAGGCATGCGGAGCCATGTCACCCGCCCGGGGCGGGGCCACGGTTCCGCTTTATCGCCTCGATTGTAGCCGGTTCCGCTCTCGGGTGGGAATCCCTTAAACCCTTGGTTCACCCGGCATTGTGGCAAATTTTGCCCTGGATGCCGAATCCAAGGTATCGGCGGTACGCTCGAATTGCTCAGCCAGCCTGCGCAGCTCTTTGGCGATATACCGGTCGGCGCAACCCGCGGCTCGTTCACGGCAGTAGGAGCTTTCGCTCAGCAAAATCTGTCTCGCGGTCATGGTGTCTTCTTATTGGTTTTGTCGGTTGTTGTGAGCGCGCTGACAACGCGTTTCGGTGCCCTTCGTTCCAGTTGCCGGGGGGCGACCTATCGGACAATTTGCTGCAGCAGCGCGTGGAGTTTTGCGGCCTCGATGGGCTTTTGCAGAACCGGCGCGTGAGAAAACTCCGAGACGATGGTATCGGGTCCGTAACCTGTCACGAATGCGAACGGTATTTTCCGGTTGGTGAGAATGTCGGCAACCGCATAGGTCTTTTCGCCGCCCAGGTTCACGTCAAGAATGCCGGCCTGCAGATTGTTGCTCTTCGCCGCCAGCATGGCGTCGCTGAACCGATTGTAGGGACCGTCGACCTTGTGTCCGAAGGCGGCGAGCATATCAGCAAGCATCATCGAGACGAGCGGCTCGTCTTCAACCAGCAGCACACGCTTATCATTCGGATCAGCGTCTTGCGATGGCGCGCTTTCCGTATGGCTCAGCTCGATCTGCACGCGCCTCAAGCTCTCTTTGTTGGGATCGTGCGGGACTGACAACGTGCAGTGCAGGCCGTTTGTCTTCCAGTCGAAATTGACGATGCCGCCGAGCTGCCGCTCGATACCGGCGACGATTGCCCTGCTGCCATAGCCCCGGCGGTTTGGCGGAACGATTTGCGGGCCGTCCGATTCCTTCCATGACAATTCAAGCCGGCCGTCGCTGAGACGCCACGTCAAATCGACATGGCCGGCCTCCTTCGACAGGGCGCCGTACTTTGCCGCATTGGTGGCGAGTTCGTGCAACGCTAACGCGATGGTCTGGGCGGTCGCCGGCGGAAGCACGACAACAGGCCCGCGCACCGATACCCGCTCCTTGCCACCGGCCCGATAGGGAGCAAATTCTTCATCGACAAGCCGATTGAGATCGGCGCCTTCCCAACGCGAGCTTGCAAGCAGTCTGTGAGCATTCGACAACGCGCCGATGCGGCCATCCAACGCCCCGATATAGTCATCGATGGTGTCTGCTCGCGTGAGCCGCATGATCGACTGGACAACTGCGACGACGTTACGCGCGCGATGATCGACTTCCTCGGCGAGCAGTATCTGACGTTCTTCGGCGCGCTTGCGCTCGGTGATATCGGCGGTTACGCCACTCAGCCAGATCAAGCGTCCTTGCTCGTCGAAATTCGCGATTGCCGTGCCAGTGCACCACCGCACATCGCCGTTTGGACGCTGGACGCGGAATTCGGTCTGAAAGGTGTTGGCATTCTTCGAGAGCTTGCGGAACGCGCGCTCCAGAAGTTCGAAATCACCGGGTTTGATCAGTGGCCGCACACTGTCGACGGTCGGCACGAATGTGCTGGGGTCGACGCCGAAGATCTCACATTGGCCCTGGTCCCACGCCGTGCTTCCGCGCGCGACGTTCCATTCCCAACTGCCCATCTGGCCGGCGGCAAGCGCCAAGCTGCGGAGTCGCTCGGTCTGCCGAAGCTGACGTGTCGAGGCGCCGAGCGCGGCTGTACGTTCTGCGACCCGCGCCTCGAGTTCGCGGTTGAGCTGCTCGAGCTGTCGGGTCTTGCGATACAGCTCGACGAAGACCTTTACCTTTGCCCGCAATACTTCGGGAATGACCGGCACCGGGACATAATCGACCGCGCCCATTTCGTACCCGCGCAGCCGGTCGACGTCGGTGAGCAAGATCGCAGAAATGAAAATTAATGCAGTCTTTTCGAACCGCGGATGGTTGCGGATCATCGCAGCGAGCTGAAAACCGTCGATGTCCGGCATGTAAACGTCGATGAGGACGACCGCGACGTCGTTCTTCAGCAGCAGCTCCAGCGCCTCGGTCGCGTTGTTCGCGGTCAGGAGGTTTTCGCCGACGTCCCCGAGGATTGCCTGATAGGTCAAAAGCTTCGCCGGCTGATCGTCGACGAGCAGAATATTGACCTTGTCGTCCAACATGGTTTCTCCGCCCTTAGCGATGCAGCCAGCTGCGAAGAGCGGACAACAGTTGCTCGGTGTTCACCGGTTTTGCCAGGTAATCTGAAGCGCCGGCATCGAGGCACTTCTCGCGGTCGCCTTTCATTGCTTTCGCGGTGAGGGCGACGATCGGCAGACGGCGGAACTTCGGGTTCTTTCTGATTTGCTCCATCGTCTGATAGCCGTCCATCTCCGGCATCATGATATCCATCAAGACAATTGCGATGTCCGGATTGGATTCGATGTGCTTGATGGCCTCGTTACCGGTCGTCGCTGTCAAGACCCGCATGCCGCGCCGCTCGAGTACGCTGCTCAGCGCAAAGATGTTGCGGGCATCGTCGTCTACCAGCAGAACCGTGCGATTAACGAGGTCCTCATCGGAGCTGTTGAGCCGCTCCAGCATGCGCTGCTTTTCGGGCGGCAGGTCGGTCACCACGCGGTGCAGGAACAGGGCGGTCTCGTCCAGCAGGCGCTCGGGCGACTCCACGCCTTTCACGACAATGCTGCGCGCCATCGTATGGAGGCGGGCGTCCTCTTCGGGGCTGAGCTCGCGGCCGGTGAAGACGACAACCGGCACGTCGGACAGCTGCTCGTCGGCGGCGAGCTCTTCCAACACCTCAAAGCCCGTCATGTCGGGCAGGCGCAGGTCAAGCACCACGCAGTCGGCGGGCTTTCGCCGCAGCATATCGAGCGCACCACGGCCGGTGCCGGCGGTTTCGATCTCGACATCGTCATAGCCGAGCAATTCCGAAATGCTCATTTGCTCGACGGGATTGTCTTCGACCACCAGCAGGCGCTTCCGCCGCGGTGTCGCATACTCCTTGATGCGGCTGAGGGCCGCCTCGACGCCTTCGGTGGTCGTTGGCTTGCTGACGAAAGAGAACGCGCCGCGGGCAAGGCCGTGATGCTTGTCCTCGTCGAGGGTGATGATTTGCACGGGAATGTGACGCGTCAGCGGGTTCTGCTTGAGCTGGCTGAGCACGCTCCAGCCCAGCATGTCGGGCAGAAAGACGTCGAGCGAGACGGCGCTCGGCTGGTACTGCTTTGCCAGTTCCAGCGCATCGGCCCCGCGCATTGCGACCAGCACCTTGAAGCCTTTGTCGCGCGCAAGATCGACAAGCACGCGGCAATAATGTGGATCATCCTCGACGATCAGCAGGATCGAATCGCCCGGCTCAATCTTGGTCCGGTCATCAGGGATATGCTCGATGACGCGTTCCGGCAGAGCGATCGGCACGCTGATTGCCGGC
>Ga0310897_10000454_pt1 | contig 9309 bp, 9 predicted proteins | sample C8D2metaG_FD_203913 | JGI IMG/M metagenome (GOLD analysis project Ga0310897, IMG submission 203913) | Lab incubated soil microbial communities from West Virginia University Organic Research Farm, Morgantown, WV, United States - C0D1 | ecosystem: Environmental > Terrestrial > Soil > Agricultural...
ATTCCTAGTATCGAGCGGAATCCAAATTCACTTGCAATTGCACCTCGTACACGCGCGCGGTCCGCCGCCGACAAGCGCGCTGCGGGTATCCCCGTGCGAATAGACCAGAGGGGGTGTATGCATGACCAAGTCATTCAAAGAGTACGAACACGAGGGCTGGAACAGCAAAGCTTCTCAATATGAGCGATTGATACTCCCCCTCACGCGCCAAGGCTTCGAACCGATCCTTACGTCCTTTAGTGATCTGACAGGCAAGAAGCTTCTGGACGTGTGCACAGGACCCGGTCACTTGGCAGGCGAGGCTGCGTCGCGCGGTGCGTTAGTGGACGCGATCGACTTTTCCGAGGCGATGGTTAGAGAAGCCAAGCTTCGCTTCAAGGACATAAGTTTTATGGAAGCAGATGCGGAGGTTCTCCCGTATGACGATCTCAGCTTTGACGCGGTAACTTGCTGCTTCGGGTTGCTGCACTTGCCCAATTCAGCGCAGGGCGTGCGTGAAGCTTATCGCGTGCTGAAGCCTGGTGGGCGCTATTCCGTCACCCTTTGGTGTGGGCCGGAACGCGGTGGCGAACTGTTCAAAGTAATCCTGCAAACCGTTTCCTCAGTCGGGGATATGAACGTCGATCTGCCAAAGGCGCCGCCGATGTTCGAATTGTCGGAACCTGGGAAAATCGAAGCATTGATGAGCGATGCTGGCTTCGATGACATCCAACGGAAACCAATCGCTTCGGCGTGGCGGACGCGTCGCGCGGAGGACATTGTAGAATTCATAAAGTACGGAACCGTTCGAACCTCCCTAATTATCCAGTTTCAAAAACCGGAAGTACGCGAGCTTATTATGGAAGAACTGGTCAAAGCGTTCCGGCCATATGAAAGGGGTGCGGAGCTTGAGGTGCCCTGCCAGTCCATTTTGGCAACGGGCGCGAAGCCCCATTGAGATCACTAATAGTCCAATGTCCGCTATTGGCCCTTAGCAGACATCGCGACATGCACCGCACATGTCCGCTTTCGGGGGGTGAAGCGGACATGGCGCAGGCCCGTCCCAATATCTGCTAATGACCGACAGCGGGCGCGAGAGGCATTATCTATTTTTCGTATTTCGATCCAGAAGGGATTGGAATATCCAACCCAAAAGCACGGCTACCACGCCCGCCGCAATAATTACGAGCCAATAATTTTCGACCCACATCATTGCTCTCACGGGCAGCGGTTGGGAGTCAGCAGAGCACACCTTCCAGCCAGCCTTCAGGCTACGCGCTCCGTGCTCTTTTCATGCTTAGGCTTGGTCAGGTGTACTGCGATAACCCATCCAAACCAGAGGACCAGGAAAAAAAGCGACAGCGATATTGTTAAACTGATTGACGGGTAAATTCGATCCAAGGCGAGGCCGACTGCGACAACGACTAATTCCATGACTACGACGACCAAAACATAGACGGTCAATATCCACATTGCTTCTGCCCCCGCTGGCGCCCCTAAAACTTGTACTTCTAGTTACGCCGTACAGGACGTAAATTGAGCATTAAATTCAGCCAACAATCACACATCGACTTGCTTGCCAAAGCTTTGCGGTCTGTATGAGCAATCATTTTTCTGGGAACGATGCCGAGTGTCCGCTTTCGGGGATAGAGCGGACATGACCTCTTGCGCTGCACATGTCCGCTTATGGCCCTTAGCAGACATCGCTAGTTGCACCGCATATGTTCGCTTTTGACCCAAAGCGGACATGAAGTTGGGGTCTTTCCCGGTGCAGGTTTGAGCCGCTACGATGCCTTGTCCTGAGCCTCGGGGGAGGCAATGAGACGACGCAAGTTCATCACGCTTCTCGGCGGCGCAGCGGCCGGTTGGCCGCTCGCGGTGCGCGCGCAGCAGCCAAGCATGCCGATGGTTGGCTTCATGAGCACCCTATCACCTGAGAACATTTCGGGGCCCGTGGCCGGGTTCCATCAAGGCCTCAGGGAAACGGGATATAGAGAAGGCCAAAATCTGACCATCGAGTATCGTTGGGCTCAGGGTCACTATGATCGATTGCCTGAGCTCGCAGCTGATCTGGTTCGCAGACGGATCGCCGTACTCGTGGCGAGCGGGGGCGATCCGTCGCCGCAGATTGCGAAGGCGGCTACTCAAACAATTCCTATCGTGTTCGGCATGTTTGGCGACCCGGTCAAGGAAGGCTTGGTAGACAGCCTCAACCGGCCGGGCGGCAATTCGACTGGTGTGACTATATTTGGTCCGGCAGCGGTGACCAAACGACTACAGCTGCTGCATGCCCTTGTGCCGGAGGGCGTCGTCATCGCTTTTCTCATGAATCCAAACAATCCGAACGGTAATCTCGAAATGAGAGCCGCACAGGCGGCAGCCACCTCTCTCGGAAAACAAATTGTTGTCTTTAGTGCCAGCAGCGAAAGCGAGCTTGACGCAGCATTTGCAAGCATGGTGCAGCAGCGAATCGGCACGCTTCTCGGTGCCTCCGATCCTTTTCTCTTTAACCGGCGCGACCAGATTGTCTCACTCGCAGCACGCCATAGGATACCGGCGATCTACTACCTGCGCGACTTCGCTCACGCGGGTGGGCTGATGGCGTACGGCAACAGCTTGACGGACATGTATCGTCTCGTCGGCGTCTATGTTGGCCGGATTCTCAAAGGCGAGAAGCCGGCCGAGTTGCCAGTTATTCAGTCGTCCAAGTTCGACCTGGTTATCAATCTCAAGACCGCCAAAGCGCTAGGCCTCAGCGTGCCGTTTGGACTGTTGAATGCCGCCGACGAAGTGATTGAATGATTGTCGCAATGTCCGCTATTGGCCGTTAGCAGACATCAGCTACTGCACCGCAAATGTCCGCTTTTAGGGGTAAAGCGGACATGGGTTTTTGAGAGAAGTCGCTTTCGTGGTCGCTATCGGGGGTAAAGCGGACATGACGTGTTGCACTGCATATGTCGGCTTGTGACCCAAAGCGGACATTGCCAGCTCAAACCTGATACGATGTTTTGTCCGAGCCTCGGGGGCGGCAATGAGGCGGCGCGAGTTCATTAGTTTTATCGGCGGTGCAGCGGCGTGGCCGATCACGGCGGGCGCGCAGCAAAGCGACCGCATGCGGCGCGTCGGCTTGCTAACGGGCCAAAGACCGGAGGATGCGGAGAATAAGGCTCGCCGCGCGGCATTCGAGCAAGGGCTGCAGCAATTAGGCTGGACACCGGGCCGCAACGTACGGATCGACTACCGCTTTTCTCGAGGCGATGCCGCCACCAGCCGCAAACAAGCGGAAGAATTGGTCGCGCTCGCGCCGGACGTCATCGTGTCCTCCGGCAGCTTTTCGACAGAAATGCTACTTCGGGTGACTCACACCGTGCCGGTCGTGTTCGCGATCGTCCCCGACCCAGTCGGCTCCGGCTTCGTCGATAGTCTGTCGCAGCCGGGCGGCAATGCCACCGGTTTCATGCAGTTCGAATATGGCTTGAGTGGAAAATGGCTTGAATTGCTCAAGGAAATCGCACCCGGTGTCACGCGGGCAATAGTACTATGGGATCCTGCCATAACCGCCGGGATCGGCCAGTTTGCGATAATTCAGGCCGCGGCCACGTCGGCCGGTGTGGATCTAAAACCGGTCAAATTGCGCAACGCGGGCGAGATCGAGCCAGCGATCACGGCCTTTGCGCGCGCCCCAAATGGCGGGTTGATCTTGACGGCGAGTGCGTTGTCCTCGGTCCATCGCGATCTGATTGTCGCGCTAGCGGCGCAGTATAAATTGCCAGCGGTCTACTATGAACGCCTCTTCGTCGCCGCGGGCGGCTTGCTCTCCTACGGGGCTAATTTTACTGGCCAGTTCCGGGCCGCGGCTGGCTATGTCGATCGCATCCTCAGGGGTGAGAAGCCAGCCGATCTTCCGGTGCAAGCGCCGACCAAGTACGAGCTGGTAATCAATCTCAAGGCCGCCAAGGCGCTTGGCCTCACAATTCCACCTTCGGTGCTCGCCCGAGCCGACGAGGTGATCGAATAAACCTGCAATGTCCGCTTTTGGCCCATAGCAGCCTGCTATCGCAACGGTTGCCGCACGGTCTTCGTATGCTGCCGTCAATTCGGCTGAAAGTGACGAAGTCTGTTTATAAACGGGCGGCTATCGGCGGCCCTAAAATCTGCCGCACCCGAGCCGCCGAATTGACTACGTCTCGCTTTTCAACCGTGTGACGTGCACCGGTAAAGGAGTTCCAAGCGGACATCGAATTGGGTAAAGGGGACAGCGCGATTGGATGGGTCAGTCCGCTAGGACCCAAAGCATTCGAGAAGGCTATCGCCTAAGAGAAACAACTTTTCTACTTGGGTTGCCTGCACGATTAGCGAGGGCAAACTGCACCTTGTCGGCGAGCTCATTGCCAATAAATGGCTTTCTGACGATCTGTGTGTCGTCAATGTCTCCGAGCGCGGATGTGTCTGCATAGCCAGTGACGAACACCACGGGACGGGACGGAACTTTAGCACGGACCTGTCGCGCGACTTCGATTCCGTTCATGCCCGGCATGGCAAAATCCAAGACGACGAGATCAACATGAGCACTTCGGTCCAGCAGATCTAGAGCGCCGCCACCACTACCAACTTCGATCACCACATGACCGAGGTCCCGAAGGATGGAAGCTGTGACTTCACGGACCGCGCTATCATCGTCCACCAGCAAAATAACTGCTCCTTTGACGCTGCGTTTAGGCGCGCCAATCGACTCCGATGGTAACGGAAGGTCGCTGCGCATGGCTCGCGGCAAATAGATCTTCACCGAAGTCCCTTCGCCCACGCGGCTTTCGATGCGCATGCCGCCACCGGACTGCTTCGCGAAGCCGAGAACCTGACTTAATCCCAGCCCTGAGCCCTTACCGATTTCTTTGGTGGTGTAAAACGGTTCAAAGGCCTTAGCGAGTACCTCCTTTGTCATGCCGGTCCCATTGTCGGTCACCGAGACGACGACATATTCCCCAGCGGGCGGCTCGTGCGCGTTTTCCGGCGGACCAACAGTCGCGTTGGCGGTTTCGAGCGTGATGCTGTCACCGACTTCGCTCGCATCTCTTGCATTAATTGCAAGGTTAAGAACGGCAAGTTCTATCTGAGTAGGATCAACCAGGGCACGCCAGAGATCAGACTTGAACGACGTTTTTATCTGCACGCTGTTGCCTAACGTGCTTTGAAGAAGATCATGCATATTCGCCAGCGTATCGCCGAGATCGACCGGCTTTGGTACGAGTAGCTGACGGCGAGAAAATGCAAGCAATTGCCCTGTGAGCTTGGCTCCGCGTTCCGCTGCCACCCGCATATGGGATAGGCGTTGCTTCACTCTTAAATCAAGGCCGCTTCCAAGATCCTTTTCAACAAATGCTAAATTGCCAAGAACTACCGTAAGCAGATTATTAAAGTCATGAGCTACGCCAGTTGTTAGCTGACCCACTGCTTCGAGACGCTGCATTTGGCGCAAGGTCGATTCTATCCGCTCGCGCTCCTCGATCTGAGAGACAAGTTGCCTATTGGTCGCCTCGATTTCGGCAGTGCGTTCTGCAACACGGGTTTCCAAAGTCTCATTCATTCGACGTAGTGCGGTCTCTGAGCGTTTGGCGTGGCTTTCGCTTGCATGCAACGCCTCTAGGCGAGCGCGAGCGTCATATTGCCGTCGTCGTCCTCGCAACGCCGTTTTCACGACGCTGATCAGCGTGGTCGGGTGAAACGGTCGCTCTAAGAAGCTGACATTTCCCAGTGCTTCCATTTGTCTTTCGGCCGCGGGATTGCGTTCAATGCCGGCGCCCCGCTCGGTAAGGACTACAAAGGGAAAATCCGACCATGGCGGCTGAGAGCCGGTCCAATTTGCGAGACCCCTGATGTCTGCACTGCGGATGGAATCTTCCGTTATAAGGGCCAAGCCTGCACCAAGCGTCAACTCCCGCAATAACTTTTGCAGGTTGTCGCATATCTCAGATACAAGGTTCGCTTCACCCAGAATACGGGCCGCAACAAACGCGTCTCGGCCCTGTGGCGCGAGGATAAGCACACGCTGCGAGAGACCGTCGTGTCCTACATTCAAGGCTTCGAATCCATTTGCTCCCCAACATATTGCGGAACGCCGCGCAGGACGCCCTGGAACTTATTGAGGGGAGGGCCGACCTTGAGCCCTGTGTTCCCAATACTGAACTCGCGAATGGTGTTTTCGTGCCGCCCGGTTCGCTTTTTAAGAAGGGAGATCGCCCGCCGCACTTCGCCGAACGCTTCAAAATAGCGCAGAACCAGGACCGTGTCGGCGAGATAGGTGACGTCCACCGGAGATTTCATGTCTCCGACCAGACCATGCTGGGCCACCGTCAGGAAAGTCGCTGCGCCAAGACGATTGAGGTATTGCAACAATTCATGCATGTGGAGAATCAGAAACTTTTCTTCAGGCATGGCATTCTGATAGCCATTCAAGCTGTCGATGATCACAGTCCGGATGGCCTCTTTTTCCACGCAGGAACGAACTTTGTGTGCAAATTCTCCAGGTGATACTTCTGCCGCGTCCATTTGCTCAATGAATAAACGTCCATCGTCTCGCATGGCTTCAAGATCGATGCCCATGCCTTTGGACCGGCTAAAAAGCAGTCCCAACTCCTCATCAAATATAAATAACGCGGCGCGCTCGCCGCGTTTGACGGCCGCTACCGCCATCGTTATCGCGATGAGTGATTTTCCTGTCCCTGCCGGTCCGATGATTAGCGTGCTTGATCCGCTTTCGATCCCTCCGCCTAACAATTGGTCGAGTTCGGGGATTTCGCTCACGAGAACGGAGGATTTCATTCGTTTGCGATGCTCAGCCGCCACCAGCCGCGGAAAAACCTGCACGCCACCGGTCTTTATTACGAAATCATGATAGCCACCGCGGAACGGTTGCCCTCGATACTTCATGACGCGCAAACGTCGCCGTTCCGATCCATAGTCCGGGATAAGTTCTTCCAGTCTCACCACGCCATGGGCGACACTGTGAACAGTTTTGTCATCCACCTCAGCGGTCATATCGTCAAGCAACAATACTGTTGCATGACGCTGAGCAAAGTAATGCTTTAACGATAAAATCTGTCGGCGATAGCGAAGAGAACTCTGAGCGAGTAATCGAATTTCTGAAAGGCTGTCGATGACTACTCGCGACGGCTTTACCCGATCCATCGCCTCGAATATTCGCTGCGTGGTCTCTCCAAGTTCAAGGTCAGAAGAGTATAAAAGACTTTGCTGCTGCGTTTCGTCGAGCAAGTTTTCGGGTGGCGCGAGCTCAAAAATATTCACATCACCGTCGAGGGACCATCCATGGGAAACTGCAACCTCCCTAAGCTCTGCCTCAGTCTCCGACAGTGTGATGTATAGGCCTTTTTCCCCGGCCCGTGCGCCTTCGCGCAAGAATTGCAGCGCCAACGTCGTCTTGCCGGCACCGGGACTTCCTTCAAACAGGAAAAGTCGATTCCGGCGTAAGCCGCCGAGAAGAATGTCATCGAGACCAGGGACTCCGAACTCAGCCTTGGCCGACTGCCCTTTTCTATCGCTCATGGTCGCACACGTTTACCGTTAAAAATCGCATACACATGGCTCATCCCGGTCCGGGGTGGAACTCGATGGAAGGTAATGAACTCTGAAAGCAAGAGTTCCACCCTGCTTTCGACAGCAGCGCGCGTTGGACTTACAACGTCGAAAGATCAGCGCTGGCGTTTATCTGTAACTGACAATTTCAGTCCTAGTGCCGCCACACGCCTTGCATTCGAACGTGCGCTTATCGTGATCCGGCTTGTTCGACTCGATACAAACCAGCCACATGGACACCCCGCACGTTGTGCATTTTGGGTGTTCAATATCTATCGATATGTGGAACGGATTTGGTTTGGTACATGACTGACTCCCTTTACCACACAGGCGGGAGTGCAATCGGTCTCTCAGTCGCCGGCGCCTGGCAGAGCCGCTGCCGGTGATGGTGTGACAGTGCGCCTATTGGGCGTCAGTGTCCAAACTAAAAAATCGCGACAAAGTAGAGGTCAAAGGCTACACGGCGTACTTTGCCATCGCAAAGTCCCGATACTGTGCGACGTCTGGCCTGCTCCCTCGTATGAATGGCGGAATGTCCGCTATGACCCAAAGCGGACATTCGCCCTTCCGGAGTACACTTAAAAGTTGTTACGATCTGCTGTCCAAGCCTCGGGGCGGCAATGAGGCGGCGCGATTTAATCAAACTGATTGCTAGTTCGGCGGCTCTATGGCCACTGTCCGCGCAGGCGCAGAGGGCGGCGCTGCCTTTAATTGGCTATCTTAGTAGCAGATCGCCCGGCAATTCTGCGGACATCATCGCCGCGTTTCGACGAGGTCTGAGTGAAGGAGGCTTTGTCGACGGCCAAAACGTAATGATTGAATCTCGCTTCGCCGATGGTGAGTTTGATCGATTGCCTGCGCTAGCAGCCGAGCTAATTGCTCGCGATGTAAATGTGTTCGTCGCAACCGGGGGCACTGTTTCAGCGGTTAAAGCTAAGCCGGTGGTGCCGAGAACAGTTCCGATGGTCTTTGCGATGGGTGGCGATCCGGTCAAGCTCGGGATCGTTGCGAGCCTTAATCGCCCGGGGGACAGCGTCACCGGCATTGCTTTCTTGGTCAATGGATTGGCAGCCAAGCAGGTTGAATTGCTGCATCAGCTAGCACCCAAAGCAGCTGTGATGGGCTTTCTCGTCAATCCGAAAGATCCAAATGCCAAGGGCGACATCAACGATGCGCAAGCAGCAGCGGCAGCGTTGGGCCACAAGCTGGTTATCGGCAACGCCAGCACTGAAGCAGAAATCGATTCGACCTTTGTTATATTTGGCCGGCAGGGGGTTGCATCCTTGTTCGTAGATGCCGAACCCTTTCTGCTGGATCAGCGCAAAAGAATTATTGCATTGGCAACTCAACAGGCCATACCCGTTGTTTCACAGTTCCGCTTGTTTGCCATTGACGGCGCCCTCGCGTCCTATGGGACCAGTCTTACCGAAGCAAATCGCCTGCTTGGTGTGTACACCGGTCGGGTTCTTAAGGGGACTAAGCCCGCCGACTTGCCGGTCGTGCAGTCCACTAAATTTGATTTGGTACTGAACCTTAAGACTGCAAAAACACTCGGCCTTTCAATTCCAGATAAGCTTTTCACTACAGCCGACGAAGTAATCGAATGAGGCGGCCATGTCTGCTTTTGTGGTCGCTTTCGGGGGTAAAGCGGACTTGGCATTTTGCAGCGCACATGTCTGCTTCTGACCCGAAGCGGACGTCGCCGACGACATTCACCTGACTCCAACACAGTGCTAACGT
>Ga0310897_10000462_pt1 | contig 9254 bp, 10 predicted proteins | sample C8D2metaG_FD_203913 | JGI IMG/M metagenome (GOLD analysis project Ga0310897, IMG submission 203913) | Lab incubated soil microbial communities from West Virginia University Organic Research Farm, Morgantown, WV, United States - C0D1 | ecosystem: Environmental > Terrestrial > Soil > Agricultural...
CATTTTCAGATGTGATACTTTTCAGGAGGATCTCGTTTTAATTAATATTATTGCAATTTTATTGGAAAAATTGACCTTAAATATAGTTGGATATAATTACATTTTCTGAACAGTTGACGACCCGAAAATATAACGGGCCGGAAGGGATGAATCTGGAATTTCAGATGGGTCGTAATTAGAATTTCTTATTTATTGAACGTTTTACGACACAACGTCTTCTAGATAAATGGTTCTACAAAGTTCCAAATACATTCTGACATAACTCTTGCAAACAATTCACGTTTTTGCAGATCTATTCTGTGTTCAGGGATAATTTCACATTGAATTGCTACTAGTCCTTCAAAAAGCCGGGAGCTTCCAAATGTCTTTATCGTGTATCCACCATCCAAAATTCGGCTGTCAGCATCCTGATCTGGTTCGGAGGGCCACACCTTTTTGTCTTTACTCTTTAGAAGATTAATCAAACCTTTGTCACCCCAGAAGGCACTAGGATCAAATTCATTCAAAGCATGAATCGATCTTCCTTGGTCAGTTCCGATAATAATATCAATAGGATGAACCTGTCCACTACAGTCCTCAACTTTTGTGCGACCCGTTCCATGAATATCAAATAGAAATTTTAAACCGCTCTCATTTTGTAAATGCATTTCTTTGATTACTTCTAAAATGCCCTTATGGTAATCATGATAACTGTTCTCGGCCGTCTTATCATTAGAGGGCTCAATAGCACATTCTACTTGTCTATTAAAATCAACATAGTCACGATTAATTAGAGCTATTTGAGTATGAACTTCTCTGTTGCTGAGAACGGAAATTTTGTCTGCAATGCTAGTGGTAAGTTCCATAGTGCGTCGATCGCTATCATTTTCAAAACCTTCGCAATTTTTGCAACTAAGTGGGTAGTTATTACGGTTTCTAAGGAGATCGGGATTAGTTAAAATGTCCTCGCCACCATGGGGACACGTAAATAACAAGTTTAAATTTCCCATGATGGTGGAATATCGAGAGTATTATTAAACTTTTTATACCGATAGAGAAGCCACAACCAATTGACCTTGAGATTGTTACATGAAGTTGGATTGTTGGTAGTGCTATCTGTTCTTATGATGGTTCCGGCAAACCCTATGATTTTAGGTGCAGTGATTTCATGTGACCGGCCAGGTGTTCTGTGTTTTGGAACAAATGATGACGATATTATGAATGGAACTAATCTGAATGATTTTATGAGAGGCTCGGATGGAAATGACAAGATGTATGGTTATGATGGTAACGATACTATAGAGGCCGAGAATGGTGGTGATACTTTATTTGGAGGAGATGGAAGAGACGCTGTAATTGGCGGAGCAGGAAATGATTCGCTCTCTGGAGGAGCTGATGGCGATAACATTCAAGGTAATGATGGTAACGATACAATGGTAGGTGAGGATGGTAATGATCGTATAACAGGTGGCCTAGGTGCAGATATGCTGCGTGGAGGAATAGGTCGTGATGGTATGTGGGGCGGTGGTGGCAATGATACTATTAATGGTGGTGATGGTAACGATGTAATATTTGGTGATACGGATTCATTTTCTGTCAACAATAATCCTAGACGTGATATCATTAGGGGAGGACTAGGTGACGATAAGCTTTTCCAAAATCAGGATCCTATATTTGCAAACCCATTAACCTCTGATGGTTTCAAAGATTCCCTTAATTGTGGACCAGGTGACGATATCGCATATATAAATAGAACCATTGATCATGATCGGGCTATTAATTGTGAGCACATAAATCCTACACATTAAATTGACGGAATTTTTTGTTCTCCTTCAATCTTAACCGGAAGGGATGAATCTGGAATTTCAGATGGGTCGCAATTAGTGATTCGAAATTACATCGTATAAGGGCGCGAGGAACCTGCTTTATATAATAACCTTACCTACAAAGGAGCCGTCCTCCTCGAACACTTGAATTGTATGTTGGCGATTGTCAGACACAAAAATCCGTCGAATATTGAAGTCATAAGTAATTCCGTATGGATACTTGAATTTTCCGTCACCGGTTCCTGGGCCTCCCCAGGATAAAAGATGCTTCCCGTCCTTGGTAAACTTTTTCACTTGTTGCGTTTTACTGTCAACAACGTAAACATCGTTATTGAGATCAACTGCTATTCCAATTGGGAAACTGAACGAATTAACTGGTGGATTCCATTCAGGAATTTTTGTGAAATCAGGAGTAAATTTAAAGACGTTATGTAAAGTGGAAACGTAAAGGTTATTGTCAAGGTCTACAGCCATACCCCAAGGGGAGAGGTTATTGAATTCTGAAATAAAATCTCCCCTATCATTTAATTTTTGGATACGATTGTTGCCTTTATCACTCACATACAGATCACCTGATTTATTCTCGATGGCGAGTGCTATAGGTTCATTAAACTGGCCTTCACCGGATCCGAATGTTCCCCATGGGTCGCAATCCCAAGTCTGAGGATATCCGATACGAGGTTTAACTTTTACAATCCGGTGATTCTTAGTATCTGCAACAAATATGTTGCGCGTAAGCCATTGGGTCTTTATGTCGCTTGGATGATCATACGATCCGCAAGGTGAACTATTCCAAGAAGTGATTAGCGGTGTAAAGAACCTAACCTTTACTAGTCCGGAATTACTAAAATCGGCCACTAAGACCTGGGGGTTATTTGGTTGATTCAGTATCCTGTGAATAGCAATGCCTTTGGGCGTGGTAACCATATATCCCTGCAATTTAATTTACATCAGCAACTATATAGATAGTTCCTCTAAATCTTCATAATTAATCTCCTCAAGGATGATATCAAGTGAAATGGGTGAATCTGGAATCTCAGATGGGAAGTATAAAGAAATTCTAGTTTCTCTCGGAGAGAATTACGAAGTTGATAGTTTTCCAGTCTGCTATCCTATAGAGGACACAGGATTCAAACTCAACAGTAGTATGAGATTACCAGATTTAGCGATCCCAATTGTCAGGCTGTTCACAATTAATAGCACTATCACTATCTCCCGACCAAATTCCTACGCGATCGTTTGCACCAGAACCGCAGTCTACCATATCACGAGAAAAATCACGCAGATATCCATTGGGAGTGATAAGATCATCGCCGGGGCCACCATGAATTTTATCTATTCCGAAACCAGTAGTTATGTAGTCATTTCCGAAGCCACCTGATACGACGTCCACGTTAGATGCAAAAGGATTTACGGCCCACGATTCATCGATGATGGTATCATCGCCATACCATCCGTCATAAAGGTCATTACCTAATCCACCGTTTAGATAATCGTTAAATTCTGATCCATATAAAATATCGTTACCTTCATCGCCATAGATGTAGTCTCCTCCGGGTCCCTGACCTGTAATAATATCATTACCTCCTAATCCATGGATTATGGTAACAGAACCGGCTCCGAACATTATGTCATCATCTGAAGTTCCGTTACATATAGAAGTTCCTGAGCAATGAATGATGTCGGCCCAGACAGTCTGTTCGTGTAATAATAATACTGTCAAGGACGCTGTTGTCATTAATACAGCATACGCTAAGTATCCACCTAACTGTTTTTTGGGTTTATTAGCCATTTTACTACTTATCTAGTAATATAAATAAGTAATTAAATGATAAATCAAAAAATTCGGAATCTGATACTAGTATTTGGTTCCCTAACTCTCGGACACCTCATTTAATTCAGACTTTCATTTTTAACTTTCACGTATCTTGTCGCATGCTTTTTTATATGAATTAATTCCTAAAAAGAAGCCCTCTATACAGGCTCTGTCGTTACCTAACCGGATTAATTCATTGACATTGTTTACATTGTGAATCATTATGGTAGTACGGGTTCTCTATTGTTAGACAGAAGAGTCAGTGTACTTCAAAATAAACTGAATTGTGATCAGAAATTTGTTTGTAGAAGTGTGTAAATTCAACTACATTATTATTTTCATGCAACTCCTTCCAACCCGAAACTTTTGCTTCAATGTCTGAATCCCATTTCGTGAAATCTAAATTTGAACTAGCCAGTACATGATCTAAGTTGCTAAATCGTGCTCCGTCTGTCCAAGTTTTCTCATAATTTTTGATCAAAAATCTCATACCAACCTTCTGTGAATCTTTTTCTAATTTCTGAAGTTCAATCTTATAATCAATGCCTTTATCGAACGGATAGACCATTCCCATCGTGTTAAGATCTCCAACCACAATGAATTTTGATTTATTGAATCCTCCTGCAATTTCATCTAATTTTTTCTTTAAATTAAATGCATGATAGAATTGATCATCTCTTATTCCAAGTCCAATTGGCCTAGAGGCACTCTTTGTATGCAAAAATAATATTGTATAATCTTCATTAATTATTCGCAGACTAAGTAACAAGCCGGGCCTTAAGAAAGTGTTACCACTCTTGAATTCTACGAGTTGAGTAAAGAAAGCTGTAAAACCTCCGCGGACTCCCACAAGTATTTCTTGAGTCTGACGACCTTCAGTAATTGAAAACGTGTATTGAGGAAAAGAAGTGACCATGTGACTATACACGTCTTTTCCTTCTACTTCATATATGGCCATAACATCTGGATCAAATTTTTGTATATGTGAAATAATCCCTGGCACATCCTTTGAACTTAATCTAAAATGTTCTACATTCCACGATAACAAAGAAAATTTTTTCATATGAATTCTTACATGTCTGGATATACAAGATCTCCTGATGTGATTTTATGATTTATCAGCTAGTGTTCTCAATTATAACAATTCGGGTAATCCAGTGATTTAATCACTATAATATCGTTAGAGTCATATTCAATACTATCAGTGGAAAGGTTTCCTTTGAATTAATTTTCAGAACCGAAAAATAATGATGAAAAACGGTTGGATAACTTCCGAAGCGATTTAATTTGTTTACAATGTGAATCCCTTGTTCAGAGTCTTGATAGGCGTAAAGTATTAAGAGGAAATTAGTCCCTAGAAAAGGACTTGTCCTAAGGAAAATGGGAAACCTAATAAGGGAATGCAAAAGTGGAAATATTCCATAGATCAAGAGATTATCAGTATCTGATTTAGGTCTAGTTATCAAAACCTAATAGGTACAGAATATTTTAATAGTATATTGCAGTAAGAAGCCTATGTCTACTAACACTGTTCATTTACATCGTGTACTTACAGCAAAGCCAGAGAAAATTTATCGTGCTTTTCTTGACCGTGATGCCATGGCTAAATGGTTACCACCCAATGGTTATACTTGTAGTGTTCAACACATGGATGCAAAGGTAGGAGGAACCTACAAGATGTCTTTTACAAACTTTACCACTCAAAAGCCCATGTCATTTGGTGGAGAATACCGTGAGCTGGTTGAAAACGAACGCTTACGTTATACGGATAATTTTGATGACCCAAACTTATCGGGAGAAATTCAAGTAACTGTAACCTTGAAGAAGGTTTCACTAGGAACAGAAATGACCATTGTACAAGAAGGTTTGCCCAGTGTCATCCCTCTTGAAGCGTGCTATGTAGGCTGGCAGCAATCATTGAATAATCTAGCAAAACTAGTTGAACCTGAAATCCCAGAGTAAAATTAGATTTTCTATAACATTCATTCGGCCAAAATATTAAAAGTCATCAAGTGTTCGGACGTCGGGATACGGCTGAATATTCAGTCGGAACTCCCATAAAACTCCATGGTCTGATATTAGTCCTCAATTTCAACACTCGTTAAATCTTGCTTTTGGATTAATGACTCAGCATTCCAATTTTTGGCCAACAGTTCTTTTCTTCTTGAACCAAATCCATACAACAACTTCTTACTTGGCAATATCAATTTATACATGATCTCCTATACTTAATTGGATTTTAAAAATAATAAAGCTAAAAAAACGTTTTACACTACTGACAATTTTGACTGTTATTGCTTTTGTAATGTTATCTACAGTATACTGCCAAATAAAATTAAGATAATATCATTGTCAGCAAAAAACGATAATGGATAAAGATAATTAACTGTTAATTCATGTCATCATCTTAGCAATGTATGGAATTAAACTAGTTAAATTTTATTTTTTGGTACCTACCATAGTCATAATCTAAATACCTCTACAATTGAAAGCTGGCAAAGAGTTAATTTGTCCTAATGTTTAATCTGACTGGACAGGAAAGACAAATATCCATAAATATGTCATATTATTATTTCGATAGCATTGAAACCTAAAGCACAGCAACAAGAAAAACTAAGTTGGAAAGTTCATGCATATTTTCTAGATGCGTGTAATTGTGACTGGGGGTGTCCCTGTCAGTTTAATGCAAATCCCACTCATGGTAATTGCGAAGGAATTGCCGGATACCATATAATAACTGGTAGTTATGGAACTAAAGTTAAACTAGATGGACTTAATATGGCATTGATAGCTTCCTGGCCGGGCCCACTGCATGAAGGTCGTGGAAAAGCGTCATATTATATAGACAATAGGGCAGATGAAAAACAGTTTGAGGCGTTATCAAACATTATTACGGGTAGGGCAGGAGGAGGACCTTTCGCTGTGTATGCAAGCATTATAGAAGAAATCCAAGAACCCAAGAAAGCAAGTGTAAAGTTTCAAACTAAGGATATTAGAAGTCGTGTCAGTGTGTCTGGAACGAGTGAGGATAAAAAACGAAGAATCAGAGGAGAACAGTTTAAAAGTGTCATTGCTGAAGCATGGCTTGAACCTATACGAAATCCTGTAACTGGTAAAGCACATAGAGCAGTAATTGAAATCCCTGAAGGTTTTGAGTCTACTAGAATGGACCAAGCATCTATGAAAGCACTTGTTGCAAATGACGGCTATCTTAGCTTTCGATATGAAGGAACATATGGTAGTTTTTCAGAAAACACTTGGAAAGGACCATAAGGCTAGATATTGCGTGAACTGCATGTCCGTTGTAGAAGACACCAGTTTCTCTTGTACTTTGCCTCGCTTATTGAATAGATAAAACATAGTAATTCGTAAGTATAGGAGAATTAAATGACACTCTAAGAAATTGATAAGTATCTGTTACGATCCTAATGGATAACTCCACGGACCTATTGCTAACAAACTCTATTCATGCAAATAGACCCGAGCTAACGACGAATGAAAAATTTTTACCCCCTCTTCCAATTGCAGAACACGGATTCTCCTCACTTGTAGATATTGTAGTACACAGTGAAGAAAAGAAGGAAAAAAATAATAGGGTAAAAAAATCAAATATAAAAATAACAACAGTATATTACTGTTTGATACAGGTCCTCGGGTTTTCTTGAATGATTTTTCATCATTTGCCAATAGTAAAGAAGTGTAGTGATCAAGAACTAGCCAAGTTAGAAGTCGACTATGCTTTTACCCCAACTGTAAGAAGGTAACCTACTCTTAGATCGTTTTCGTAAATATAAGGCTTGATTGCATTCAGAAAATCTTTTCGCAATAGTTCGATTTTTTCTTCACCTTGTTCTTTGACTACGCGAATAGCCTGCATTAATGGACCATATTTTGTACTGAAGTGATTCCAATAATGATTTGGACTTAATATTGGGACATTAACTGTACCTCGCTCAAAATAAATTCCGTTGACTCCGTTAAGTCGATTTCGGATTACGTCGGGGATACCCCATTCCATTGGAGAAGGTAGTGGATTGGAAACTGAAGTTGATGTATATTTACCTATAGTACGAAACATGCTTCCCACAGAAAGTTCTGGAGGCCAAGTTGCAAACCCGATAGATCCACCCTTCTTCGTAACTCTTAGAATTTCCTTAATGGATACTTCTGGATGAGGTGAGAACATATGTCCAAAAGTTGAAAGAACGATATCAAATGATTCATCTTCAAAAGGAAGGTCTTCGGCGTCTCCTTGCTTCCAATCAATACCGTCAATTTCTGCCATCTTTTCATCTTCAACGGCCTGATCCAAGAGCTCTGGTGTCAAATCTAGCCCCGTGACTCGTGCACCCATTCTGCGAGCCGTGATGGCGGTATTTCCATTTCCGCAGGCGACATCAAGGACAGATTTATCGGGACTTATATTTACTAGTCGTACTAGATGTGCCGATATAGGCGGAATAAATGTTGCTATACTACGGTAATCTCCTGAAGACCACGTTGCAATAGCTTTTTTATTAAACTCATCCATAGATACGGATTGCTTGTTCTCTCTTTTATTTTATGCTATAATGTGATTTTATGCTATAATGTGATCGCAGGTTTAGTCTTCGGATGTGTCTACAGAATCATATGCCTCTTTTAGTTGATTCTCAGCCGGACTGCCAAAATCATTCTCTACAGGTTTGTCTTTTTTTAATAACGCCATGTTCTACAGGCTCTCGGTCTTTACTCATAACCAATTAAGTTCAACACAGTATATCAGCAATCATACTTCCAGGTCTTAAGCCGTAAGGATTAATATTGTCAACAATTCGGATCCAAACGGAAAGATATAGTTGATATTTAGTCGAAACTCAATAGCTTTTGATTTCTTAATAAGTGTATAAAGAGAATAAATATATACATGCCTCCACTAGCAAGTAAAGTATGTTGTCGTTAGCGTGTCGTGACACGGGAGCCAAAGTGATTGAATGCGATTACGTTGCTAAAGGAACGACAGAAGAAGAACTTTGGAAAGATGGTACAGAGCATATAGTAAAGGCACATGGTATGAAAGTGGAGGATATTACTCCACAGTTTAAAAACTATTATAAACAATACATCAAACATTCCTAATAATAGACTAGTCTTCAACATCGGGATTTGAACTTTGTATGGAGTAGGTTCTACTAACTTCTATTTTAGTTTTATTTTTAGTAACGATTAGAAATTGGATGCTGACAGAATGATTATTTTTTAGTCACGGTATGAGTTTACTTCGACTACGGCTTGCGGTATTCCCTTCTTTAGATCATCGAGGCTCCTTACCGGATGGAGCTCCACATGGCTATCGGTTCTAAAATGGGATTCTGATATATTTACGAACTGCTAATCTTTAAATTTTCTTTAAGGACCCAATGGTCTAGGCATGAAGGTTTGTGAATCATTTTTGACTAGTTTTTAGGCCTAAAAGGTTTGTAATTTGATCAAAGTTATTGAAAGTATACTGAATTTGAATTAATTCTGTTGAGCATCTGAATGAATCAGTAAATCTTTGAAAGTTTTAACACATTCATTGTAAAGTTCTTGATGAAATATTGTTCCTTCTTTACAAAGTCTGGGATTCGTATCTCCATGTGGATGATCGATAT
>Ga0310897_10000472_pt1 | contig 9202 bp, 7 predicted proteins | sample C8D2metaG_FD_203913 | JGI IMG/M metagenome (GOLD analysis project Ga0310897, IMG submission 203913) | Lab incubated soil microbial communities from West Virginia University Organic Research Farm, Morgantown, WV, United States - C0D1 | ecosystem: Environmental > Terrestrial > Soil > Agricultural...
AATCCAGACATCATTCTTTAAGACTTAAGGAAGAGGCAAATGTGATTACGCGTTATTGATTAATTTTATTTTTTTGATATAATCGTGTTTAGCAATCTAAACAAATATTTATACAAAGGATCTTTCCCAAGGAATATTGAAAGTATCTAATTTCTAAGAGAATAACATTAACTATATATGATTCACTTAGAAAAAATTTACAAAATATGTTCTATATATAATATTATCAAACACAATAAATACATCCAAAATTATGTTAAGGTGAGAAATGAAACTTTATTTATGTTCTAATGTTAATCGATTTTATGAAATTATGTATTCGTGGTGATTGATTGTGGTGCAAGTAATTGGAAATAATAATCCTAACAATATTAAGAACGACGAATCGGGAGTTCTTATTGTAGTTGAAGGAATTGACGGGTCAGGCAAATCTACGCAAATTCACTTGGTAGATAGATGGTTAAACTCTAAAGGATACGATGTTTTTTTTACAGAATGGAATTCTTCGGAAACCGTGAGAGAAATTACCTCCAAAGGGAAAAAAAAAGCAAGATTGACGCCCATGACTTTTTCACTTTTACATTCAACCGATTTTGCTGATCGATACGAAAAGAATATTTATCCATTATTGCGAGCTGGATATATCGTTCTTGCAGATAGGTATATCTACACTGCTTTAGCTAGAGACACAGTGAGAGGGTGTGACAAATCTTGGGTGAGGAATATGTACAGTTATGCTCGAAAACCTGATCTAACTTTCTATTTCAGGGTACCAATAGAAACTGCAGTAAATAGAATCATTTCTGGTAGACCAAAGTTGAAACATTATGAAGCTGGAATGGATCTTGGATTGAGTAAAGATGAATATGAAAGCTATAGGATCTTTCAGGGAAGAATTGTTGATGAATATGAATCGATGGTTGATGACGAAAATTTTATAGTAATTGATGGTACACTTGAAATAGAAAAACAACAAAATATTGTAAGAAGACACGTATTGAGGACATTAAAATTGAAAAATCCGATTCAAGGACATATACTTGAATAATATTAGAAAGGGTTACTAGGGAATAGAACGTGGTCTCAACATTAACAAAGAAAAAATATTCGGCTGATGATAGCAAAGGCAGTAATAAAATTAAATTTATTAACCATTCGGGAATAAAATATCTTAAAGACATTGAAATACATGGATCGTTCATAGTAGTTGAAGGACCAGATGCTTCGGGAAGAAGTACCCAAATTCAAAAAATAACTGAGAAATTGGAGGCTGATGGACATGCAGTAGTTAATGCCGGATTAAAAAGATCTGATCTCATATCAAAAGGAATAATTGAAGCAAAACGAAACTATCAGGTTGGGAGAAGAACGATGGCACTTTATTATGCAGCAGATTTTGCAGATCAATTGGAAAATAAAATAATCCCTGCACTTAAAGCTGGTTTTGTAGTAATTTCTGATAGATATATCTACACACTTATTGCGAGAAGCTCTGTAAGAGGGATAAATAAAAATTGGTTACATCAATTACATAGTTTTGCGATCAAACCAGATCTTATTTTCTATCTGAATGTGGATCCATATAATCTGATACATAGAGTATTTAAAAAGAATAAATCTCTTGATTATTATGAATCAGGAGCGGATCTAGGCATATCTGCAGATATTTTTGATTCCTTTATTAAATATCAATATTTGTTGAAGAAAGAGTTTGCTATTATGCAAAAAAAATATGGACTTATTGATATAGATGGTGATAAGCACATTGAAGATATTTATGATCAAATTCAATCGAGAATTAGTGAATTTCTTAATCTAAATAAACATAATGGGACCCGAGTTTAGTTGTAGAATTAAAAACATTTTGAGTAGCTATTCTTTGTAGTGGAAATGATTGTAACAATCAATTAATCTAAAGACTTATTTATTTACTACTACTCCTTTATTATGAATTTGTACCATTCAACGAATCAACGAAATCAATCATAATCTTTGAAATTTTAGGATGGATATAGATCATCTATTTTCTCTTTATGGCGATAAAATTTTTTGTAATGTTTTTCTCATATCAAATCAACTTTATTCTTTAATTTACAACTAAGATCTTGATGCCTAGTTTGTTACAATATTTGTTGCATACCCAGTTGAAAGTATACCTCTATAGAGTACATAGTAACTATTAGGACAATTGTTAAATCCTTTATCGAGATAGTTTATTCAAGGTGAGTAAGAACACAAATTTATATCCGGAGGAAGGAAAATTATGCATGGGTTGTTTTCATCAAAGATTTAATCATCGATATAACATGGGAGAGCAAAATAATTGCCTTTTATGTGATCACCCGAAATGCGATTGTATCCAGTTTATCGAATGGATTTGATCTGCCTTAATCATGGTTTTTGATAGTACCTAATAATCGGTATACGAAGATATATTTGTATGATATTATTTATTTCCCAAAAATAAAACAAGATAATATAAAATCTGCCTTATTCCTACAGATCGATCCAAATGTTAATAATTTCGATAGAATATTTTGATATATTATATGGCGAAAGACAAGTGACTCCTTTGTAAAGGATCATGTTTGATTCTTGTCGATTATGTCTTCTCCAATATGACACCACCCACACTTGAGTTTAAATTAATTATAGACAAATGTCATGAGCGTTTTACATAATAACATAGGAAGGGTAAAGTATTCATTTCCTCCCACTTCTTCTTACTAGGTTCATGTTGTTGCTAATTATTTTATGTTAGACTATTATAAGCCACCATTCACAACTAAAGTTCTAGTAGATTTACCATAATTAACGAAGTCATCAAATTTTGCCTTTCGTACTTTGATGATATTTGTTATTGTACTTGTAATTAGTGGATTGTTAGATGCTTTATGTTGCCTCAAATAATTCAAGGCAATATCATAGTCGTGGATATCGCCAAGCATTCCTTGAATTTTTTCAAGATGTTCGAGGATCTTTTGATAATTATTGTCAATTAATACATCCATGTCATCGTTTATATTCCTTTTGCTGGTATCATTCTCCTCTTTATTTATTACAAGTTCGATTAAATAGCGCAATTTCTTTGAATCTTTTCTTAGTTCGTGTAACTCCGTGATTTTACTATCATCGCCAATTACGATTGGGATCCTCGTTTCTATTTTATTCTTTAATTTTCTGGAGATTTTTGCTAACCTTTTCATTGAATTTCCTTCAAAATTCTTATCAGTCTTATTTTTGTCGTACAAACTGGGGACAACTATTCTTCTTAAATCTAAAGCAATTGTTCTAGCTTCTTCAAGTTGATTTTCTTTTTCTTGGACTAGAGGGTTCTCATAATGCTCTAATTGTTGTTCATGCATCTTACCTTCCCTAGCCAACTTTTCAAGAATTATGTCAATATCTCGTATATTACTATTAATTCTGAAAAGTCTTTTACCTACACTAGCAAACTCTTTGAATTTCTTTTTTTTCCGGATTTGTTTAGGACTTGACTGGTAGGTTGCTTCGAGTCTTCGAAGTGATGTTCGCATATGGTGAATGTTATCTTCCGTTGGATTTTCCAAATACTTGTCCAATTTTGTATAAACTCTCTTAATGTTTTGAGTACAGTTATCAGTATATGTATTGACATCAAAATGGATATAGTAATATTCCAACATACAATACAACGCTATTATTATACTGATTTAAGTATTATATACATAACTAAGAGACTTGAATCTCCTTTGAAAGTTGATGGGTAGACTACAGTAAATATGCTAATTATCAATAGGATGGGATGAATGAAGTAATCATCATCCATTTACTCTCAAAAGCGATCTATAAACGAGACTAAATATTTACATAATTTCTATATTTTGTTTTCCATTTCGGCTTGGAAAGAATCTTATATCCTAAATCATTATTCAATTTTTTTTGGTCTCCAAATATCTACAAGTTCAGATCTAAAATTACAATGCAGATCGATAGATCTCCAATTTTCAATACTTAATTTTAGTTGAACGATAGTGCAGGTTGGTATCCTTATTTTTCTGTTGATCAGAATACTTGCTAATTCTTCTAAATCGGGATTGTGTCCAATGATCAGTAATTTTTGTTTGTCATTTGATACAGTATCTAGTGCATTTATGTAAGCTTCAACACCACCTCGGTGCAATGAAAAGTTGACTTCAACGAGATTATTATACCCAGAATATCTACACAGGTATTTGGTAGTTTCAATGGCTCTAAGCGCTGAAGAGGTTATGATGGTATCCGGTAATATGTTCATTTTTTTTAGGTGCTCTCCCATTTTGATTGCCTCTCTTCTGCCTCTCTTGTTAAGTGGCCTGTCGTGATCATCCACCTTTTTATCCTTCCAACTGGATTTTGCATGTCTGAGTATTAATAAGACTTTGTGAATATTCTCAGCCCCATTGACACGCATGAAAGCATTATCGATAACATACTAAAAAAGTATCCTGATTAATTATAGAAACGCTATTTACAACAAGAGATTTCATTAAAATAGGAATTAGTATGTAGTAGAATTGCGATAATCAAAAAATATTTCAAGAAAAAGTATTCACATTAAATTACCCATACCACGATTCTAAATTACATGACACAACCACCGACACCAAGTTTTGAATATTTGTAAATTGCAGGACCAAAATAAACCAGTTATTTCTATCAAAGATAAAGGCATCAATTAGAAGCCCACTTGGTGCAACTTTCTCATGCTTTTGTGTATCATAATGTCGTAAACCGTCGTCAAGGTTATCGGAACGTTGGTATTAACATCCCACATTACTATTACACTTATGACGTGAATGTAGTCTTTACTTTTCATGCGAAATCAAGTATTCTTGTGTGTATAATCATGTCCAATTCAAATATAAGGTAGTTGTATATTTTGACAGTAGATCACATATCTCAAACTTTTAGAATAGATGAATTTTCCTTATACATACTCTTGTACAACTACATGGAGTCTTTGTACCTGGAAACGCATGATTTGCGCAAAGGATTTCGCGATGAAGATCATGTTATGTTACTGTGAAGGAATCATAATGAACTGATTATTTATGAGAGTGTATGTTAACTGTTATACTGTAAAAAGATCGAAATTTCAAAAGAAGTGACTACATTACATAATAATTTATAATGCATTTTAATATTATTTAAAAATTCAATAAAAATTATGGCCAATTAATAATTTTCATCGATAGTGATAAATAATGATTATTATTTGTCTATAGATGATAATAAAATTGAAAATAATCTCCCTATGTTGTGTTATATCGTCATCCAAAAATGTCCGTCGGTCATTTTCTTTTATAGTTATCCTTAGATTATTGACTTACGCATTAGACCGCCAAACAATAAGGAGGATGGGAGTGGCTTTATGAGTAATAATCCAAGAGGTCTTCCGTTAACTAGAGCTCATATAGAGCGAATATTTCCTAAATTGACCGATGAACAGATTAGTAGAATGCAAGAGCGAGGTCACTTACGTTCAGTAAAACTCGGAGAAGTCTTAGTTGAGCAGGGGGATAGTAACGTTCCTTTCTTTGTAGTGGTATCAGGCGAAATTGAGATTCTTCGTCCTTCCGGTGACATTGAGACCCTTATTACCGTACATGGCCCAGGTCAGTTTACAGGAGAGATCAACATGCTTTCTGGACGTCGGGCTCTCTTTCGTGCACGTGCAACAAAACCAGGTAACGTAATTGAAATGGATCGTCAAAATATGATGGCTTTGCTTCAAAGCGACGCTGAGATAGGTGATATCCTGATGCGGGCTTTCATTCTGCGTCGTGTGGAATTAGTGGCAGCTGGAGTCGGAGACGTTGTGCTCATTGGTTCATCCAATTCGGCCCGCACGTTTCAGATCAAAGAGTTTCTCATGCGCAACGGACACCCCTACAACTACATAGACCTTGAAAACGATTCAGAAGTACAACATCTATTGGATAATTTCCATATTTTAGCCAACGACATACCTGTTCTGATATGTCAAGGTAAATTTGTGCTACGAAATCCCAATAACCAACAAATCGCTAATTGCTTGGGCTTTAATGAATTAATTAACCAAACCGCACTGAGAGATCTAGTTATTATCGGTGCCGGTCCCTCTGGGTTAGCTGCGGCAGTATACGGGGCTTCTGAAGGACTCGATGTCTTAGTGATGGAAACTAGCTCGCCGGGTGGACAAGCAGGTTCAAGTTCAAGAATCGAAAATTACTTGGGATTTCCAACTGGTATATCGGGCCAGGATCTTGCGAGTAGAGCCTACACTCAAGCGCAAAAGTTTGGTGCAGAGATCCTTATCACCAAAGGGTTACGACTCTCCTGTGGCGGCAAACCCTACATAGTTGAAAATGAGGATGGATCTAAAATACCTACACGTACAGTCATAATTGCAACGGGGGCTGAGTATAGGAGGCTGAGATTAAAAAATCTGCAACGTTTTGAAGGTATGGGCGTTTACTACGGAGCAACGTTTTTGGAATCACAGTTATGTAAAGGGGATGAAGTAATTGTTGTTGGAGGAGGAAACTCGGCTGGTCAGGCAGCTGTCTTCTTGGCAGAGTCGGCAAAGTGTGTACACATGCTCATTAGATCTGCCGGCTTGGCAGAAAGCATGTCACGCTATCTTATCCGCCGGATCGAAGATACTCCCAAGATTATACTACATACGCACACGGAGATCATAACACTCGAAGGAGACATTCACCTCGAATCTGTACAGTGGCAAAACAGTATAACTAAGGAGATAGAGGAGCATAAAATTAGTAATGTGTTTGTCATGGCAGGCGCTGCTCCAAACACCTCATGGCTTGATGGCTGTATCGCTCTTGACTCTAAAGGCTTTATCAAAACTGGTGCTGATCTGTCACCAGAATATCTGAGTAATATAGGTTGGCCAGTTGCACGTCAACCATACTCATTTGAAACCAGTTTGCCTGGAATTTTTGCTGTGGGTGACGTGCGTGCTGGCAGTATCAAGCGAGTTGCATCCGCTGTGGGAGAAGGATCAGTTGCGATCTCATTTATTCATAAAGTACTTCAGGAATGAATATGAAAATAGGTTAATTAAGGCACCATGATGGAGAATTATTTTATTATTCCTAAATATGCAACATTTCACAAAAATTAGGTCGAATATCATATCATTATGTTTATCGGATTTGGTTGAAAAACAACCTACTTTTGAAACATTACCAATAAGAAGATGCTATCAGGTATCTGATCTTCAAGTCTGTTGCTAAGATAATTTGGAAATATTTTGCATGGATTAAATAAGCATAAATCATTTCAAAAATACAGTACCAAATTAGACATTAGGTAAAAAGATTATTAATTCTGATTTTATCTAGGATAGCTGATATTTATACTATAATTGGAAAATACTATCATGACAAGGGATAGTCATCAAGGTATTCTTGGAATACACCATATCACAGCTATAGCCGGTAACCCCCAAAAAAATATTGACTTTTACACTGGTTTTTTAGGATTACGACTAGTCAAATTAACCGTTAACTTTGATGATCCACAAACATATCATTTCTATTATGGAGATGATATTGGGAGACCAGGTACAATACTGACATTTTTCCCTTGGCAGAACATGCCAAAAGGTTTTAGAGGAACAGGCCAAGTAATTACCACATCTTTTTTGATACCCGAAAATTCCATAGAATATTGGATTAACAGACTAAAAAGTCAAGGAGTAAGTTATACTGGTCCAACCAAGAGGTTCGATGATGATGAACAAGTTATTACACTTTATGATCCAGATGGTATGGAAATAGAACTAGTTGCACATAAGGACGCTGAGACAAAAAAAGATCATGTTTGGAGAAAAGGCCCTATTCCCGAGGAATATGCTACTAGAGGATTTTATTCAGCAACCCTTTCCTTGGAAGGATATGAACGAACAGCGGATCTCTTAATTGAAAACATGGGTTTCTCAAAAACTAAGAGTGAAGGAAATAGATTCCGATTTGAAATTAAAGATAAAGAAAAAATAATAGATGGTTTCTACAGTAACAAACAAAAAAGAGAACTCGATCTTTTGAATTCTCCATCTACTGTGGATCTTGTATGTCTGCCATATACTCAACGAGGTTCTATGGGAGTGGGTACTGTCCATCACATTGCATGGCGAACTCCAACTGATGAAAGCCAGTTGGATATGCGAAAAATAATAATTAATACGGGTTTGGATGCTACCCCTGTAATTGATAGAACATATTTTCATTCAGTATATTTCAGAGAACCTGGCGGTATTCTATTTGAAATAGCAACTGATCCACCTGGATTTATGATAGACCAAAAAGAGGAGGAGCTGGGACAAAAGCTCTTACTACCTGAATGGTTAGAACCCGACCGCAAATATCTTGAGAAAGTGCTTCCCAAAATTAGTACACCATCGCTTGATAAATTTTCTTCTCCTTCTCCTTCTCCTTCTGATCAAACTAGTAAACTAAGTGAAAGATAATGAAGCAACCTGATTTTAAATACCGTTTTATTCCTTCCCAGTCACAACAACAAGTAGCAGACAATTCTGATCAAGCATATAGGCCCAAAGACAATAAATCAAAAACATTGACTTTATTACTGCTTCATGGCACAGGTGGAAATGAGGATGATTTGATACAAGTTGGTCAAATGATATCGCCTTCTGCATCATTATTAAGTCCTCGGGGAAAGGTGTTGGAAAATGGAATGCCTCGATTTTTTAAGCGACTCGCCGAAGGTGTATTTGATTTGGAGGACTTGAAGTTTAGGACCCGCGAATTGGCTGATTTTGTTAAGGATACATCAAGCATTTACGGTTTTGATCTAAACAAGACAATTGCAGTAGGATTTTCTAATGGTGCAAATATAGCAGCAAGTCTTCTTCTTTCATATCCGGGAACCCTAATGGGTGCGATCCTATTTAGGGCAATGGTCCCATTCATACCAAATTCTCCACTCGATCTATCTGATAAAAAGGTGCTATTATCTGCAGGAGTGTATGATCCAATAGTATCAGAAAGTCAGACACAAAGTCTCTATGATATTCTAAAAAAAAGTAGAGCAAATGTGACTTTGAAATGGCAGCAATCGGGACATAATCTTACAGAGTCAGACATATTAGACGCAAAAGAATGGTTGTCTGAAAGCATTCGTTAGATGTGATGGGCCTTTATCCTGTTTCTACTCA
>Ga0310897_10000473_pt1 | contig 9197 bp, 10 predicted proteins | sample C8D2metaG_FD_203913 | JGI IMG/M metagenome (GOLD analysis project Ga0310897, IMG submission 203913) | Lab incubated soil microbial communities from West Virginia University Organic Research Farm, Morgantown, WV, United States - C0D1 | ecosystem: Environmental > Terrestrial > Soil > Agricultural...
ATTGCGACGCCAATCAGCGCACCGACCGCAAACAGGATCACGCCCAGGTAGAAGTTGGGATCGGCACGAAGCGGGACATAGGAGGTGAAGAGCACATCGGCCTTGCCGGCCCACATCATCGCCTCGACCATCACCGCGCCAATGGTCATCAGCGCGAAGCCGAGCCACGACGTCTTCGGCGCGCATCCCCGTGCATTGATGAGTGCCGTGCTCGTGAAATGCAGCACCGCGATCTCGAAAAAGATGATGAAGAAGATCAGCATGCTCATGCCGTGGACGCCGAGCACGCGATAAAACCATTCAGCCGGGAGGAGATGGACTGCCTGCCAGCGGGTGAGCACGATCAGTACGGCCGCGATGGCGCCAATGAGGAGCGCGACAACGGACGCGACCGCGTGCGCCTTGATCAGCCACTCGGCTCCGATGTGGATCTGCCGTCCCGTCGACTGGCAGGTTCGGAAGAGCGGACGGCCCGGCCTGCCTGAATCGACAACAGCGGTGGAGGTCGTCATGGATTCACCTTCGTTGCGGCCACCGGGCCGTCCTCGACGATGACGCGCCCAACCATCATGTGGTGGCCGATGCCGCAGAACTCGTTGCACAGAATGCGGAAGTCGCCCGCTGCATTAGGTGTCACGCGAAGGCCGTAGTCGTAACCCGGCACCACCTGAAAATTGACGTTGATGGGGTAGAGCGAGAAGCCGTGGTTCACGTCGAGTGCTGACAGATGCAGTGTGTACTCGACGCCCTTCTGCAGCCGCAGGATTGGAAGCCACTGGAATTGCGCCGCCGCCAGGTAGATGTCTGCCCCCGGTGGTGGCGACACGATTGGAATGCCGCGATCCTGGCCGGTTTGATACTGCGCGATGAACTCGCCGAGACGTTGCCCGTACGCGACCGGCGTCGTATGGCGACGGATACCGGATGGGTTCTGCCCGCCTTTCCAGTGCCAGAGCGGCATCATGGCGAAGAGCACCATGCACCAGGCAAAGGCGATCACGACCCAGAGCTTCTCCGACTTGTGCGCCGGCTTCCACCAGACTCCCGTCGGGGAGTCGAGTCCCGTGTGTGTGTCGAGGTGCATGGATATGCCTCAGGGAAGGCTGCCGGCCGGGAGAGTCATGATCTCCCAGAGCCCCCAGCCTGTGTAGAGAACGAACATGACGACCAACCCGGCAGCCAGTAACAGGAAGATGTTGTCGAAGAGTCGTTGACCAAGCGGTACTGACGCCGGGGCGGTGGACGGGCGAGGAGGCTCGTGCATAAACGGTGCTCCGTCTGTCCGAAGCAGCAGGCCTCGGATCGAACGCACGATAGCTCGCTTCACCGCGCAGACGTTATGACAGGCGTCATACGGTTTACGCCCCTGCGCGCCCTACGATCACGATCGGGTCCGCGTTGCAGAAACTGAGCCTTCGGCTGCTAACTCGCATTGATGCCCTCGCCAATCGGCTGTACAGCGCACGGCTCAATCCGCTCTATCAGAGCGGGACGATCGTGGTCGTGTTGTACCTGACGCTGCTTGCGACCGGACTGTGGCTGATTCTCTTCTATCGAGTGGGGGCCCCCTGGGAATCGGTTGCGCGACTGACCGCGAACGCGTGGATCGGTAACTGGGTCCGCGGGCTGCACCGGTACGCCAGCGATGCGGCCGTCGTCGCCACACTCGTTCACGCGTTCCGAATGTTCGCGCAGGGTCGCAGCTGGGGCGCGCGGGCGCTCGCCTGGGTGAGCGGAGGACTGCTCACTTTTCTTCTGCTGCTGTGCGGCTGGACCGGTTACGTGCTGGTCTGGGATACGTTCGGAGAGCGCCTCGCCATCGAAGGCGCTCGTATGCTCGACGCGTTGCCTGTTCTCTCTGAGCCGCTGGCCAGGGCCTTCACCGGCGAGCGGCCGGTGCCCAGTGTCTTCTTCTTCGTCACGCTCTTCGCCCACATCGGTATCCCCCTGGGGATGGGAGTCGTGTTCTGGCTGCACATCAAGCGCCTCGAGCGTCCGCTGCTTCTGCCTCCACGAGCGCTGGCCTGGGCGTCGGTCGCGTGTCTGACGGCCATCGCGATCGCGGCGCCGCTCGCCATGGCGCCTCGAGCGAACCCGTTCGTCTTGCCCGATCAGATTCCGAGCGATGTGTTCTTCGCTTTCTGGATGCCGTTGACGGCGCGCGTGAGTGGCGGAACGGCGCTGACGATTCTGACGGCTGGTCTCATCGCTCTGCTCGTGGTGCCTGTCTTCACGAAGCGCCGTGCTGACAGGAAGCCTCTGCCATCGGTGGTCGATGAGGACATCTGCACGGGTTGTGTTCAGTGCTCGCGTGATTGTCCGTATGGTGCGATCCAGATGATTGAGCGCGCCGGCCGTCGCTCGATGCTGGTGGCGCGCGTCGATCCGGACCTGTGCGTGAGCTGCGGGATCTGTGCGGGTTCGTGCGCGCCGATGGGCGTCGGTCCTCCTGGGCGCACAGGGCGCGATCAACTCGCACAGATTCAGGCATTTGTCGGCTCACCCGAACGGCGCCGCGGTGAGATCGTGGCGGTCTGCTGCGAGCACGGAGCCGCGGCATATCGCTCCAGCCTCGCGGCCGAAGGCGCCGCGACGTGGACGACTGATTGCGCGGGGAATCTCCACACGTCGGTCATCGAGCTCCTGCTCAGGGGTGGGGCGGGCGGCGTGCTCGTACTGTCGTGTCATCCTCGCGATTGTTGGAACCGCGAAGGGCCCAAGTGGTTGAACGAGCGTGTCTACCACGAGCGTGAGGCGGAGCTGCAGGCCCGCGTCGATCGGGCACGAGTGAGGATCGCGACGGTGGCTGCCGGGGAATCCGGTGACGCGGTGGCCGCGCTTCGTGCGTTTTCGGCGCATGTGTCGGCGCTCGCGTTGCCGATGCGCGATCGATCGGCGGAGATCGATGCCGAGTGCGAACGGACGCCGGTCGGAGGGCGGGCATGACCATCGCGCCGCGTATCGTCGGCATTCTGCTCGCGATCGCCACGGCGGTCGGACTCGCACGCGCATCCATCGTGCCGTTCAGTCCACACGGAGAGCAGGCTGTGCTGCGTCTCGCATGGACCGCCCGCCCGGAGCGAATCGAAGACTGCCGGCAGCAGAGTGACGAAGAGCTGCAGAAATTACCGGCGCACATGCGCCAATCGGTCGCCTGCGTCGGCACGACCGCCACCTATCGACTCGAGGTTCGTTGGAATGACGAGGTGATCCTGCAACAGACTGTTCGTGGCGGCGGTCTGCGTCACGATCGACCGCTCTATCTTTTCCGTGACATTCCTCTGTCGCCAGGAGAGGGCACAGTCGGCGTGCAATTCGATCGCGTGGAATCTGTTTCGGCCTCTCCACATCGCGAGCGCTCGTCGGATGAGCGTGAGGAGGCGCGCCATTCGACCGCAATCGACGACGTTCGCCGGCGGCGCGAACTGGAAGAGCGCACGAGAGGACGTGAAGAGGCGATTCCGTCGTCGCTGTCACTCGAACGGCGTGTGCGCATGATCTCGCACCGCGTGGTTCTCGTGACCTATGACGCCGACCTGCGGACCTTCAGGATGGTCGAAGATGGCCCGCGTTGATCGGCTTGCGCAGAGAGCCGAGCCAACCCGCCCGTTGAATGCCTGCGAGCTGGAGATCGATCTGCAATGCCGCGGCTTACGGATTTCCGGCACATCGCCGGCCGAGGCGCGAAACATCTCCCGGACACGCGCGGGTCTCGGATCGGGGCTGGAACTGATTCTGCCCACCGGGTCGCGAATCAAACCGGAAATCTGGGTCAACGTACCGGTTGTTGAACCATTCACCGCCGAATCTCCCTATTGGCTCGCACGCGACAACGAAATGCACTGGCGGATCGTCGACGATCGGTCCTGCCAGTCCTATGTCGTCCGACTTCCATCTGAACCGACCTGGTCCGGACGGCTCACATCGAGCGGCGTCCCGATGAATCGCATCGGCGTGTTGCAGGGGACTTGCCTCGGCATCTACATCAACCCGGTCTGCGCGTTCTGGAATTACGCTCCGGCCCTGAACTGCAAGTTCTGTACGACCGGCCAGAACGTTGGCACCGCGGAAGCGCTGGAGAAGAGCGTCTCTGATGTCGTCGAGACCTGTCGAGCGGCCAAGGAAGAATCCGGAATCACGTTCGTGCACTTGAACGGCGGGTTCCAGGGATCGCGCGGACTCCAGTTTGCGTTGCCGTATGTGAAGGCGATCAAGGAGGAAGTCGGGCTCCTTGTCGGCTTGCAGCTGGCGCCCGAGAACGACTTCGCGCGTTACGATGCCGTCATGTCCGCGGGACTCGACCACATTTCGTTCTGCCTCGAGTTTCTCGACCCGGAGTGGTTCAAACGAATCTGTCCGGGGAAGGCGCGGATGCACGGACAGTCGCTGTTCCTTGATGCGCTCGCCTATTGCGCATCAAGGATGCCATACGGGTCGGTCTCGGGTGAGATCATCGCCGGCATCGAGCCGATAGAGCGAACGCTCGAAGCGATCGACGTGATTACCAGACTGGGTGCCTTTCCAACCGTCTGCATTTTCAGGCCGACTGTCGGGTCGGACATGGAGCGCTGGTCGCCACCCACCTACGAGGAGATGCGCTCAGTGATGGCCTACGTCTTTGACGCGTGCCGTCGCCACTGGATCCCGATTGGTCTGGCACCCGGAGTCGAGACAAGTCTGGTCGTGACGCCCGATGAGTCTGCGCTGCTGGCTCATCGCAATGCGGGCTTCTACCTGTACGAATCCTACCTGCGTCTCGCCTCGCTCGTCGCGCGGCCCGTGTTCGCGCGGCGGATGCGCCCGCGCTCAGTCCACTAGCGCGGGCTCGTCCACGACCGCCCGCAATCGGGCGGGGTGTGCGTGCCGCTGATTTCGATGCGGCGTCGGCGCCCCGTTGTGATCGGTGACAAGCTTTGCCAGCGCTTCGATGAACAGCGGATGACAATTCAACGCCGGCGGACGGTAGTAACCGGTAATGCCCGCATCGCGCGCGGCGTCGGCAAACAGCATGTCCACTTCGTAAAGCGTTTCAATGTGATCGGAAACGAACGAGAGCGGAATGATGAGGACGTCGCTCACGCCTTCGTCGCCAAGCTCGGCGAGGACCTCTTCGGTGCCCGGTCCAATCCACTTCACCGGGCCGGTTCGCGACTGAAATGCCAGCAGTTGACGGTTCGGCAGGTCGAGCCGCTCGAGGACGCCGAACCGGGTGGCGTCGATGTGCTCGACATAAGGGTCTCCTTCGTCGATGAATCGCTGCGGCAAACCGTGCGCACTGAAGAGCAGGACTGTGCGTGCGCGCCGCCGTTCGGGAATGTCGTTCCAGGCGACGCGGACGGTGTCGGTGAGCGCTTCGATGTAGAGCGGATCATCGGCGTAGTGCTCAATGTGAGTAATTGCGAAACGCGAATCCTTCCATCTCGGACTCGAGAGCACGCGCTCGAATTCATTTCGCGATGAGCCAGTCGTCGCTTTCGACCAGTGCGGAAACAGCGTCAGCGTGATGATGCGCGTGATCCCAGCATCGGAAATCGCCCGCAACGCGTCATCGGCTGTTGGCTGCGAGTAGCGCATCGCGACGAACACGCGATAGGCATCGGCAGTGCTGCTTTTATTACTGCTCGTGGGGCCCCACCCCCACTCGCTCGCGCTCACGGGCGCCGCCAACGCGGCGCTTCCCTCCGGCCGTTCGCGCGGGCCGCGGGCGCTATTCAATCGATCTTCGAGCGCCTGTGCCTGTTGCCGCGTGATGCGCAGCTGCGGCGATCCACCTCCGATACGCCGGTAGTTATTGCGCACTGAAGGCCCGCGCATCTTGGCGATCAATCGGGCCACCCACGGTTGCAGAGCCGCACCGCCGGGGAGCTGGATAATCTCGCGGTCGGTAAACAGATTGACGAGAAACGGCTCGACCGACGCGAGATCATCAGGTCCGCCGAGGTTGAACAACAGAACAGCAGTTGAACTGGTCATGGCGCTAAATGGTCCGTGAGAAGGTCGGTCGATCGGCGTGACGACCGAGATATCGATCGAAATGCATGCAGATGCTACGAACGAACAGGCGGCCTCCGTCGGCGACTTCGAGGCCCTGAGGGCTGATCTGCAGGAAGCCATCCGAGACCGGCCCGCCGGGAGCCGTAAGCGTTTCGAGTTCGGAACCGAAGTACTGATCGAAGTCAATTCCGAACTTCGTCTCGATGCGGCGACGGTCGACGAAAAAATTGCACATCAGCTCGGTGATCACCTGGCGACGAATGCTGTCGTCGTCGGTCAAGGCGTAGCCTCGTTCAATGGGGAAGTGCCCGGCGTCGAGTGCCGCATAGTACGCCGGCAGCTTTTTCACGTTCTGCGCGAACGCGCCGGCAACATCGCCGATCGCCGACAGCCCGACACCGACCATGTCTGTCGCGCGCCGCGTGGTGTAGCCCATGAAATTGCGATGGAGTCGTCGTTCACGCGCAGCAACGGCCAGTTCGTCGTCGGCGAGCGCGAAATGGTCCATGCCGATCGGCATGTAGCCGGCGCTGACGAACGATTCGATCGCCGCGCCGATCAATTGAAGTTTCGCTTCCCGCTGCGGAAGTTCCGAGACCTCGATGTGCTTTTGGTGCGGGCGAAGCCACGGAACGTGCGCGTATGAATACACCGCGATTCGATCCGGTCGCATCGCGGTCACCGCCGACAGCGTTCGTTCGAATGACGGCAGGTTCTGGCGTGGCAAGCCGTAGATCAAATCCAGGTTGATGCTGTTGAAGCCAATCGACCGCGCGTAATCGTACAGCTCGCGCGTGGCGCGTTCCGGCTGAAACCGGCCGATGGCCTCTTGAACGTCAGGCGAAAAATCCTGGACGCCCAACGACAACCGGTTGAAGCCAAGCGATCGCAGTAGCCGCAGTTGTTCACGGGTCGTCGCCCGCGGATCGATTTCGATAGCCGTCTCGGCATCGACCTGGACGGCAAAGTGTCGCGAGATGACGGCGTGAAGCCGCTCGAGCTGTTCGACTGTCAGATACGTCGGCGTTCCCCCTCCCCAGTGGTGCTGAATGACGCTGCACCGTCCCTGCAGCGCGTCTGCGAGCATCTCGATCTCACGTTCGAGGTACCGAAGATATCGGACTGCGACCTCCCGCCTCTGCGTGATGATCGTCATGCAACCGCAGTAGAGGCACCGCTCTTCACAGAAGGGCAGGTGGACGTAGAGCGACAGCGGCTGGTCTGTCAGGACCGACGCCGCCTCGAGTCGCCCACGGTACGCGGCCTCATCGAACGCCTCGGTGAACTCGACCGCGGTCGGATACGACGTGTAGCGCGGTCCGGGCGTGTCGTAGCGCTGAAGCCGTGCAGCCACGTTGGAGCCGAGTGCTGGTGACGTGATGGGGCTTATGGAGCAGGCGGTCATGGCCGGCCAACATCACAAATCCCGTACCGCGACCTGCCGGATATCCAGGGCGCGTAATTACTAGTGATCTCGCACGTCTGAGGAGGTCGGCGAGATGGGCGGGAATTTGCTGCCGGATTTTCGGCAGCGCGCGGTAGCCCCTTCAGGCCCCGGGCGGGTTTTGCCGGCGAACGTGAACATTTGACCGGGAAAACCCTCACGTCCCTCGCTGGCATCGAGGTTGCGGGGCGCTCCCGACGTGACCGAGTTCGATCTCGTTTCCACCGGCAGTGCACCCGTCACGCGACATCGCGACAGCACGTTTTCGCCCGACTCGGTCGTCGTCGGCAGAAGCCGGCGAATGCGCGCGGTATTCGACTTTCTGCGGGTCATCGAGGGCAGCGAGAGCAATGTCCTCATCATCGGTGAGACCGGCACCGGCAAAGAGGTCGTTGCCCGACTGATTCACCATCGCAGCGAGCGGCGGCGCGGACCGTTTATCGCGGTCGGGTGCGCCATCCTCACTGAATCGCTGATTGAGACCGAACTATTCGGGCACGAGCACGGTGCATTCACCGGCGCGATCCGCGATCGCGCCGGGCGGTTCGAGATGGCCCACGGCGGAACGATCTTCCTCGATGACGTCGACGATGTGCCGCCGGCGGTCCAGGTCAAGCTGCTGCGTGTGATCCAGGAACGAATCGTCGAGCGCGTCGGTGGAACGCGGCCGATTCCCGTGGACGTGCGCGTCATCACCGGATCGAAACGCAGTCTAAGGCGGATGGTTGCCGACGGCAAGTTCCGAGAGGATCTGTTCTATCGGCTCAATGTCCTGCCGATCTGGTTGCCACCCCTCCGCGAACGCCGCGAAGACATTCCGGCGCTGACCGATCACTTCCTGTCGCGGTTCTTCAAGGAATCAGGACACACGCCAGTGCTGTCGGACACCGTGAGGCAACTGCTGCAGCGTTATTCGTGGCCGGGGAACGTGCGCGAGCTCGAGAACGCCTGCGAACGTCTCGCGCAAACATGTCACTGCGACCGCGTTCGCGCCGCGTGCATGCCGGCAAGCATCCTGTTTCAAACGACGACCGATCGGCCGATGCCGTCCGACGCCTGCGAACAATCGCATGCCGTCTCGCTCGACGATCGATTGCGCGACGTCGAAATGAACCTGATCACCTGGGCGCTGAGAGCCAGCAGCGGCAACAAATCGAAAGCGGCGGAACTTCTTCAAATCAAACGCTCGACGCTTGGCGATCGAATTCGCCGGCTCGGCCTCGAAGAGCACGGAGGTCTATCGTGACAAACAGAGCACTCAGTGGTGCGTGGCCGACGCCCGAGCCCGCTGTGCTGGATCTTCGCGTCGAAGGCGCGGACGCCCGCGGGTTGACCGACGGTGATGTTCGCCGTCTGTTCCCCGGGCCGACGACGGGCGAGCGGTTGAATCGCCTCCGCAATTGGCCCCGCATCGTCGTCCGGATTGATGACGTTCCGGTTGGCGTCGCCACTTATACCCAAACACCCATCGAGACGCAGATTCCTGACTTTGCCGTTGAGATTCCCCACTCATTCGACGTGGATCACGCGAATGTCCGACGGCAGGTGGTGGACGCGCTGCTCGACGCGATACAGATTGCGTCGCTCGCGGGAGGATCGCGACGCATTGTCGTCGTTCCGGCGAGCGGCATCAAGGATCTGTTTCGGCACGGGTACCTTGCCGTCACTGAAGGTTGTGGCGGTTCGTGGTTGGAAAAATCCCTGTTGTAAAAATGAACATTGAGCATTGAACATCGAGCAGTGAATATTACTTTGTCTC
>Ga0310897_10000490_pt1 | contig 9027 bp, 8 predicted proteins | sample C8D2metaG_FD_203913 | JGI IMG/M metagenome (GOLD analysis project Ga0310897, IMG submission 203913) | Lab incubated soil microbial communities from West Virginia University Organic Research Farm, Morgantown, WV, United States - C0D1 | ecosystem: Environmental > Terrestrial > Soil > Agricultural...
GGAGCAGCATCGCGCGCGCCTCGAGCGCCACGAGTCGTTCTCCGACTTCGTATTCCTGCGCTACAACAAGGCCGGCGAGCTGCGCTATCTCTCGGTCAGCGGCGAGCCGCTGTTCGACGAGAAAGGCCGGTTCATCGGCTATCACGGCGTGGGCAAGGACATCACCGAGCGCGCGCGCGACCAGAAGGCGCTGGAGGACAGCGAGAAGCGCTACCGCACCCTGTTCGACGTGCATCCCCAGCCCATGTGGGTGGTCGACGCCAATACGCTCGCCTTCATGGCGGTGAACGGGGCGGCGGTGCGGCTGTACGGCTACTCCAAGGAGGAGTTCCTCGCGCTGACCGCCGACCAGATCCGGCCGGAGGAGGACGTGGACGACCTGCGCCGCGCCTTCGCCGACTGGAGCAACAACTACAGCCAGCGCATCTGGCGCCACCGCAAGAAGAACGGCGACGTCATCGCGGTGCGCGTGACCTCCTTCAACCTCGAATTTGCCGGCCGTCGCGCCCGCCTCGGGGTGATCGAGGACCTGACCGAGCGCATGATGGCCGAGGAGCGCGCCAAGCAGAGCGAGCAGCGCTACAAGGCGCTGCTCACGCAGCGGGGAGCCGGCCCGCGAGAGTAGAATGCACGCTGCGATGCTGAAGCAGCGGACACTCAAGACGTTGATCAAGGCCTCCGGCGTGGGCCTGCATACCGGCCAGAAGGTGCGCATGAGCCTGCGCCCCGCGCCGCCCGATACCGGCATCGTTTTCCGGCGCATCGATCTTGCGTCCCCGGTCGACATCCCGGCGCGTGCCGAGCTGGTCGGCGACGCGCGCCTCGCCTCCACGCTGATCAAGGACGGCGCCAAGGTGCACACCGTCGAGCATCTGATGTCGGCGCTGAGCGGCCTGGGCATCGACAATGCCTTCGTCGATCTCGATTCGCCCGAGCTGCCGATCCTCGACGGCAGCGCCTCGCCCTTCGCGCTGCTCCTGCAGCAGGCGGGACTCGAGGAGCAGGCCGCGCCGAAGCGTTTCCTGCGCGTGCGCAAGACCGTGGAAGTGAAAGAGGGCGACAAGTGGGCGCGGCTCGAGCCGTATGAAGGTTTCCGCCTGTCGTTCTCGATCGATTTCCGCCATCCGGCGATCGAGCGCACCACCCAGTCGGTGAGCGTCGATTTCGCCGAGACCTCTTACCTGAAGGAAATCGCGCGCGCACGCACCTTCGGTTTCATGCACGAAGTCGAGGAGCTCAAGGGCAGCGGCCTCGCGCTCGGCGGCGGGCTGGACAACGCCGTGGTGCTCGACGACCAGGGGGTGCTGAACGCCGACGGCCTGCGCTTCGCCGACGAGTTCATCCGCCACAAGCTGCTCGACGCGATCGGCGACCTCTACCTGCTCGGCCGGCCGCTGCTCGGCGCCTTCACCGCGCACAAGTCCGGGCACGCGCTCAACAACAAGCTCGCGCGCGCGGCGCTCGCGGATCCCACCGCGCTCGAGACCGTGGTGTTCGAGCGCGCCGAGGAAGCGCCCGCCGGCGTCGTTCGTCTCGCCGCCCAGTCGAGCTGACTAGGTGTTCGCCGTTCTGCGGGTCGCCGTGCTCGCGGCTGCGATCACGCTCGCGATCACCGTGCTGGCCTGGCTGATTACCCGCGAGCCGCGCTGGAAGCGGCTCTCCTGGCAGGTGTTCAAGGTCTCGGTGTACGGGCTTCTTTTCGTGCTTATCCTCTTCGCCGGCGAAGCCCTTCTGCACTGATTTAGGGCGAGACCCCTCGGCGCTTCAGCAGCACCCCCAGGGCGTCGCGCGCGGGCGAAGGCGCCATTTCCTTGTAAAGCTTACGCATCCGGTCGAGCGTAAGTGTGGACAAATACGCGGTTTTTCGCGGCGCAGCAGCGGCGCCGGGTGACTCGGTTGGTTGCACCCGTATGGAAACTGAATTAACCTGCAAGCGCTGTTTTGCAAGGAGATTTACCAGGGAAGGGGCGAGCAGTCTGAGCTTGGCCGCGGCCGCCGAAGAAGCCGCCACAAGCACGATTTCCCCCTCCCGGAAGTTGACGATGCGGGCCTGGCGCGCCAAGTCTGGCGGCAGAAACCCGTCGAGCCAGCCGGCAAGCGCGCGCAGCTCATGCGCCTTGGTCAGGACCGGTTGCAGGGTCGGCTCGGCCGCGAGAATCCGGCCGAGTTTGGTTGGACGCACGGGGAATGTAGGGAGGGAGGAAAGTCGTGCAGATTATCCTGATCTCGGACCGCCTTGCGAGGGCGAGATCAGTCCACATGTCGCTGCGCCACCTGGTGGGCACCGGGCTGTTCGCGCTCGTCCTGCTGTTCGGCGCCACCGCGACGCTCTACTGGCTGACGCTGCGTTATGCCGCCGAGGTGCGCCTGCCGGCGCTGCAGCAGCTGGTCGCGGCTGCGCAGGAAGCCGAGGCCGAGCGCGAGCGCGTGTTCCTGCAGCAGAACCTGAATTCGATGGCGATGAAGCTGGGGGAGATGCAGGCCCAGCTCACGCGCATGGACGCGCTCGGCGATCGCCTGTCCGCCCTCGCCGGCATCCGCCCCCAGGAGTTCAAGGTGGCCGACGCGCCGGGCCTCGGCGGTGCCGCCCCGACACAGCTGCCGCCGCAGAACCTGTCGCTCGGCGAGTTCAGCGAGAAGCTGCTGACGCTCGCGCGCCAGGTCGAAAGCCGCAACGACATGCTCGGCGTGCTGGAAGCGCAGCTCTTCGAGCAGGCGGTGAAGAAGAAGATGATCCCGACCATCATGCCGGTGAAGGCGCCGTACAACGCATCGAGCTTCGGGCGCCGCATCGATCCGTTCAACGGGCAGTGGGCGATGCACGAAGGCATCGACTTCATCGCCGATTACGGCTCGCCGATCGTCGCCGCTGCCGGCGGCGTGGTGATCTTCGCGGGGTTCCATCCGCAGTACGGCTACATGATCGACATCGACCACGGCAACGACCTGGTCACGCGCTACGCGCATACCTCGAAGATCGTGGTGCGCGAAGGCGACCTGGTGCAGCGTGGCCGCAAGATCGGCGAAGTCGGCACCACCGGACGCTCGACCGGTCCGCATCTGCATTTCGAAGTGCGCTTCCGCGGCGCGGCGCAGAATCCCCTCAAGTTCCTGACCTCGGCACCGGCGCCGTTGGCGCGCGCCACCAAACAGTAACCCGCCAAGTAGTAGAATCAACGGCTTTGCCGTAACCGGCAGGCCTGATGATCGGTAACGTCCTCACCAAGATATTCGGCAGCCGCAACGAGCGGCTGCTCAAGCAGTATTCGCGCACCGTCGCCGAGATCAACGCGTTCGAGCCCGCGCTCGCTGCGCTATCCGATGCCGAGCTGCGCGCCAAGACGCCGGCGCTGAAAGAGCGCTACGCGGCCGGCACCGCGCTCGACGAGTTGCTGCCCGAAGCCTTCGCGGTGGTGCGCGAAGCGTCCAAGCGCACCCTGCGCATGCGCCATTTCGACGTGCAGATGCTCGGCGGCATGGTGCTGCACAACGGCAAGATCGCCGAGATGAAGACCGGCGAGGGCAAGACGCTGGTCGCCACGCTGCCCGCTTATCTGAACGCGCTGACCGGCAAGGGCGTTCACATCGTCACGGTCAACGACTACCTGGCGAATCGCGATGCCGAGTGGATGGGCAAGATCTTCCACTTCCTCGGCCTGACGGTGGGCGTCAACCTGCCGCACATGGAGCCGGAGAAGAAGCGCGCCGCCTACGCCGCCGACATCACCTACGGCACCAACAACGAGTTCGGCTTCGACTACCTGCGCGACAACATGGCGATGCATCCCGAGGAGCGCTTCCAGCGCGGCCTGCATTACGCCATCGTCGACGAGGTGGACTCGATCCTGATCGACGAGGCGCGCACCCCGCTCATCATCTCCGGCCAGGCCGAGGACCGCACCGAGCTGTACCAGCGCATGAACCAGGTCGCGCCGCTGCTCACCCGGCAGAAGGAGGAGAAGAAGCCGGACCAGCCCGAGCCGCCGGGCGACTTCTTCGTCGACGAGAAGAACCACCAGATCCTGCTGTCGGAAGCCGGCCACCAGAAGGCCGAGGAGATCCTGACGCGCGTCGGCATGCTGCCCGAGGGCGCGAGCCTGTACGAGCCGGCTTACATCAATCTCGTGCATCTGCTCTACGCGGCGCTGCGCGCCCACCACCTGTTCCACCGCGACCAGCATTACGTGGTGCAGGAGGACGAGGTGATCATCGTCGATGAGTTCACCGGCCGCCTGATGCAGGGCCGGCGCTGGTCCGACGGCCTGCACCAGGCGGTGGAAGCCAAGGAGAAGGTGCAGATCCAGAACGAGAACCAGACGCTCGCCTCGATCACCTTCCAGAACTATTTCCGCATGTACGGCAAGCTCGCCGGCATGACCGGCACCGCCGACACCGAGGCGTACGAATTCCAGCAGATCTACGGGCTGGAAACGGTGGTGGTGCCCACGCACATGAAGATGGTGCGCATCGACAAGCAGGACCAGGTCTACCGCACCGCGAAGGAGCGCTACCAGGCGGTGATCAAGGACATCCGCGACTGCACGCAGCGCGGCCAGCCGGTGCTGGTCGGCACCACCTCGATCGAGAATTCCGAGCTGATCTCGGGAATGCTGACCAGGGAGAAGCTCGCGCATCAGGTACTGAACGCCAAGCAGCACGCGCGCGAGGCCGAGATCGTGGCGCAGGCGGGCCGGCCGAAGATGATCACCATCGCCACCAACATGGCGGGCCGCGGCACCGACATCGTGCTCGGCGGCAACGTCGAGAAGCAATGCGATTTCGTCGAGGCGGACGAAGCCCTCGCCCCCGAGGAAAAAAAGATCCGGGTGGAGAAACTGCGCGGCGAGTGGCAGGCCCTGCACGACCAGGTGGTCAAGGCCGGCGGCCTGCACATCATCGGCACCGAGCGCCACGAGTCGCGGCGCATCGACAACCAGCTGCGCGGCCGCTCCGGCCGCCAGGGCGACCCGGGCAGCTCGCGCTTCTACATGTCGCTCGAGGACCCGCTGCTGCGCATCTTCGCCGGCGAGCGCATCAACCGCATCATGGTGATGCTGAAGATGCCCGAAGGCGAGGCCATCGAGCACGCGATGGTCACGCGCTCGATCGAGTCCGCCCAGCGGAAAGTCGAGGCCAGGAACTTCGACATCCGCAAGCAGCTGCTCGAATACGACGACGTCGCCAACGACCAGCGCAAGGAAATCTACGCGCTGCGCAACACCATCCTCGACTCGCAGGACGTCTCGGCGACCATCGCCGACCTGCGTTCCGGCGTGCTGCGCGACATGCTGCTGCAGTACATCCCGGAAGACAGCATCGAGGAGCAATGGGACATCGCCGGGCTGGAGCGGGCGCTCAAGGCCGAGCTGCTGCTCGAGCTGCCGCTCTCGCGCTGGCTCGACGAGGAGCCCGAGCTGCAGCCCGACGCGCTGCTCGAGCGCATCGTGGCGCGCGCCGAGGAGGCCTACCGCGCGAAGGTGCCGGCCGGCGCGGAAACCTCGTTCCACCAGTACGAGCGCTACATGGTGCTGCAGATCCTCGATGCGCACTGGCGCGAGCACCTCGCGGCGCTCGACCACCTGCGCCAGGGCATCCACCTGCGCGGCTACGCGCAGAAGAACCCGAAACAGGAATACAAGCGCGAAGCGTTCGAGCTGTTCGGCGCGATGGTCGAGGCGGTCAAGCTCGAGGTCACGAAGACCCTGACCGCGATCGAGATCCGCACCCAGAACGACGTGCCCAAGCCCGACGACCAGTCCCATGTGGAGAACGTGCGGCAGGTGCATCCCAGCTCGACGGAGGCGGCCCAGACCGAGCCCGAATACAACGGCGAGGTCGCGGTTGCCGAGGCGCCGAAGCAGAGACCGGTGCGCGTGGGACAGAAGGTCGGACGCAACGATCCGTGCCCCTGCGGTTCTGGTAAAAAATACAAGCAGTGTCACGGGAAGCTAAGCTAATTCCGTAGTTCAAAAGCTGATCTGCGCGTTGTGTGCGCCAGCGCACCGTGTCGCGTGTGGATGTGTGGGAACGTCTGCTGTTACAGGAGATTGCCCATGAACAGACTTCCCTTTCTTCTTTCATCGATTGCGCTCGCCCTCGCAGGATGTGCCGAGAGTGGCATCACACTGGTATCCGAGCCGCTCCTAGCTCAGCCGCCCTCCTATGCGGTCGGCGCCGCCGGCAAGGCGGGGCAGGCCGGTGCTGGCGGGACGGCGCCCGCCTCCCCCGCAACGACCGCGTTGCGCGCCGGCTTCGGCCGCGTCGAATCGATCCTGGTCGTTCCGACCGCCGACGCTGCCAGCCGCGCAGGGTCGAAGACTGTTAGCAAGCAGATCGTCATGCGGATGAATGACGGCACCCTGCAGTACTTCAACACGCAGGGGAACGTCATGGTGGGCGACCGCATCGAGATCACGAGCAACGGCACCATGCGTCGATGGTTATAGAAGGCCTTCGCGGCAGTCGCAGGCGAGCCGATGGCGCGCGCGAGCTGCTCGTGCGCGCCGAGCGGGTTGACCGAATGAAACGCGCACCCAGGAACATCAGGCGGCAGGCAAATAGCGCTTAGAATCCGCTGCTCTGCGTCATTCTTGAGCTGGGAGCAGCAAATGTTTCGGCAGTCGTTCGGCAGCGCTCTGCGCGCCGCTAGAAGGAGCTTCCTTTCAAGCGTTTACTGCCCTCACCCGGCAGTACCAGCAGTGCCACGGCAAGCTGAGCTGATGCCGAATTTTCCCGGCTGACCGTGGCGGTCAATCTCCCTCCCCCAGATCCCGCTTCCCTCCATCCCGTCGCCGGCGTCGAGCTCGGCGTCGGCATGGCGGGCGTGAAGAAGCCGGGGCGCAAGGACCTCCTCGTCATGCGTCTCGCGCCGGGCAGCGCGATCGCGGGCGTCTTCACCCAGAACCGCTTTTGCGCCGCCCCGGTCGTTCTTTGCAAGAAGAACATTCGAAACGATATCCAGGCCCTGGTCATCAATACCGGGAATGCAAATGCGGGAACCGGCGACGACGGCCTGAAGCGCGCGGCGCAGGTGTGCGAGGCGCTGGCGGCTCACCTGGGGTGCGATGCCGACGAGGTGCTGCCGTTCTCCACCGGCGTGATCATGGAGCCGCTGCCGGCCGACCGCATCATCAGCGCGCTGCCCAAGGCGCTGCTGGCGAAGAGCGACTGGCTGTCGGCCGCCGAAGCAATCATGACCACCGATACCGTGCCGAAAGCCGTGTCGAGGAAGGTACGCCTGTCGAAGGGCGAGGCTACCGTCACCGGCATCGCCAAAGGCGCCGGCATGATCCATCCGAACATGGCCACCATGCTCGGTTTCATCGCCACCGATGCCGCGGTGGAGAAAAAGAACCTCGCGCGCATCACCGAGCACGCCGCTGACCGCTCCTTCAACAGTATTACGGTCGACGGCGATACCTCGACCAACGATTCCTTCATCGTCATGGCTACCGGGCGCGGCCCGGCGCTCGCCTCCAAGCGCGACGCGCTGAAGATCGAGGCCGCGATCACCGATGTCGCTCGCGACCTCGCGCAGGCGATCGTGCGCGACGGCGAAGGCGCGACCAAGTTCGTCACCGTGCGCGTCGAGCGCGGCAAGAGCGTCGAGGAATGCCGCCGGGTAGCGTACGCGATCGCGCACTCGCCGCTGGTGAAGACCGCGTTCTTCGCCTCCGACCCGAATCTCGGCCGCATCCTCGCCGCGGTCGGCTACTCGGGCGCCGAGGTGAGGACCGAGAAGCTCGACCTGTACATCGACGACGTGCTGGTGGCGAAGGGCGGCGGGCGCCATGCCGGCTACCGCGAAGAGCTGGGGGTTGCGGCGATGCGCAAGCCCGAGTTCACCGTGCGCGTGGTGCTCAACCGCGGCAAGGCCGACGCGACCGTGTGGACTTGCGACTTTTCGTTCGATTACGTGAAAATCAATGCAGAGTATCGGACGTGAGCAAAGAACTAGAACAGATCCTGCAGCGGCTTGAGCAACTGCTGCCGCCGCCACCACCGGCGACCGACTGGAAGGCGAGCATCGCTTTCCGCTGGCGCAGCGCCGGCCGCCGTGGCGCGTCGGGGTGGCTGCAGCCGGTCCGCCATGTGCACCGGATCAAGCTCTCCGACCTGCGCGGCATCGACAAGCAGATCGACCGTGTGGAGCAGAACACGAAGCAGTTCATCGACGGCAAACCGGCCAACAACGTGCTGCTCACCGGCGCGCGCGGCACCGGCAAGTCCTCGATCGTGAAGGGCCTGCTCAACAAGTACGCAAGACAGGGCCTGCGCCTGATCGAGGTGGAAAAGAACGACCTCGTCGACCTGCCGATGATCGTCGACCAGGTGGCCGGGCGGCCCGAGCGCTTCCTGCTGTTCTGCGACGACCTCACGTTTCACGGCGCCGAGGAGGGCTACATCGCGCTCAAGGTGGCGCTCGACGGCTCGATCTCGACCACGTCCGAGAACCTGCTGATCTACGCCACCTCCAACCGCCGCCACCTGATGCCGGAGTACATGGCGGAAAACCTCGAGACCAGGTACGTGGGGGACGAGATTCACCCCGGCGAAACCGTGGAGGAGAAGATCTCGCTCTCCGAGCGTTTCGGCCTGTGGGTGAGCTTCTATCCGTTCGACCAGGACGAGTACCTCGACATCGTCGCGCAATGGCTAAAGCATTTCGGCGCGGCGGCGAGCGATGCTTCGCGCGAGGAGGCCCTCCAGTGGTCGCTGCAGCGCGGCTCGCGCAGCGGGCGCGTCGCTTACCAGTTCGCCCGCGATTGGGCCGGCCGGCACCCGAAGAAAAAATAATCCTGCCTTTATGATCGATGTGGCGGCTGCGGTGCTGGAACGTCCGGACGGCGCGTTCCTGCTCGCCCAGCGTCCCGCCGGAAAGGTGTACGCCGGCTACTGGGAGTTTCCCGGCGGCAAGATCGAGCCCGGCGAGCCCGCGGCGCAGGCGCTGGCGCGCGAGCTGCACGAGGAGCTCGGCATCGATATCGGCGAGCCGTACCCCTGGATCACGCGCGTGTTCACCTATCC